>VAPL010411715.1_pt1 | contig 31062 bp, 24 predicted proteins | sample 3395061 | NCBI WGS metagenome assembly VAPL01 (sample SAMN08290444, study PRJNA428436) | hydrothermal vent metagenome | isolation source: Deep-sea hydrothermal vent chimney 2 | place: Pacific Ocean: Juan De Fuca Ridge | depth 2182 m m | reverse complement strand
GGTTACGTCTTTTACGTTTCATAAATATCTCCTGTGGTGTATAAATTACCTCAGGTTTACCACTTATGCTACTGTGTCATTTTTGGGGTCCACTTCAACCTTGCTTATAAAAAAACTGAGACAAGCTATGACCGCAAATACCAGTTTTAACGGATGCCACCATCAATAATGCATTGAATTCAATTGACGAAGTAATCTCTAAAAAAGTGATGCGTGCCATGAGGCAGCCTCATCACGACATAGTTGTATTGGAAAATTAAACTAAAGAAAGCTCATAGTTAATTTTACTTTGTAGCTGTTTTTGTGTCATATGTCGAAATTATTTGATTATTTCGACACATAACTTATTCATGTCGATGATCTCGACATGAATAGGCTAATTAGTCTGTTTCAATTGATGTTGAAAACGAAAAGAACCGTAACTTATCGTAATTTAATACCCTATTACACGTTACAGGATTACTGAACTTTAAATTGGTGCCGATGGCCGGAGTCGAACCGGCACAGCTTGCGCTACCACCCCCTCAAGATGGCGTGTCTACCAATTTCACCACATCGGCTATTTTTAGTTCTTTGCCTAGTCGGCAGCGGGTACGTCGGAGGATGGTGACGATTTTGTTGTTAGAGGTTTTGAATCTGCAGTTGGAACATCGGCTACCGGCACATCGGAATCAGGTGTTGAGATAGCAGACACACCCTGTTTTTTATCCACTTGTTGCTCTGTCGCATGTATTTGATCAACTACACTAGTGGCTGTTTTTGAATCCGTTGCTAAAACAAATAAAGTTAAGCTTGTTGTAAAAAATAATGCCGCTAACACACCGGTTGTGCGGGTTAAAAATGACGATGAGCCTTTCGAACCAAATACCGTACCCGAAGCACCCGCGCCAAAGGCAGCACCTGCATCGGCACCTTTGCCTTGTTGCAATAAAACAAGCGCAACCAATGAAACGGCAATGATGACATGTATAACCAGTACGATATTTTGCATTAACATATTTATTCTCTAATAATATTTTACGTCATTAACATATCAGGCAAGATTGCTTCGTTATGCTTGCAATGACAAAATTTTGTATTTTAACCCGCTGCTTTACAGATAGTTAAAAAGTCTTCAGCAACCAGTGAAGCTCCACCGATTAAACCACCGTCGATATCGGGTTGTGATAATAACTCAGCCGCATTACCGGCGTTCATGCTACCACCGTATTGAATACGTACTTTATCGGCAACGTCTTTGCTCTTTTCTGCCAATTTGCCGCGAATAAAAGCGTGTACATCTTGTGCTTGCTGAGGGCTAGCCGTTTTACCAGTACCAATCGCCCAAACAGGCTCGTACGCAATAACACAATCAGCAATGGCGTCGATACCTTCCAAATCAATCACAGCATCCAACTGACGAGCACAAACCGCTTCGGTTGTGCCATTTTCGCGTTCTTCGAGTGTTTCACCAATACATAAAACCGGTGTTAAACCTGCTTTGCGTGCAACGGCAAATTTTTTCGCTACAAGCGCATCGTCTTCGCCGTATAAACTACGACGCTCAGAGTGACCAACCAAGACATATTTGCAGCCAAAATCTAACAACATGGATGTTGAAATTTCACCGGTAAACGCACCTTTCTCTTCGGTGCTGACGTTTTGGCCACCAAAACCGATATTTGAGCCACCTAATTGCTCGGCAACGTCCGCTATATATATAGAAGGAGCGCAAACAGCCACTTCAGCTAATTTAACGTCTGCCATGCCGGCTTTGATGCCATCAAGTAAGGTTTTGATGCTCTCGCGGGAGCCATTCATTTTCCAGTTGCCGGCGATAATTGGTTGACGCATGAGATTCCTCTTTAAATAACAATGACTTATATAGTTTTTATGGGTCGAGATACGAGTTAATAGCCAATGACTAACAATACCGCCCATTCGACATAAAATAGCGCGCAAGCATACCGGCCAGCAGCCAATAAATCAATATCTGGAGCGCTATTATACTGGAATTAGCGGATATTTCTGTAATTTACAGCTACAGACTGGCTCGAACTTCGTTGGCAATGGTTTCCGCAATTTGATCAACTTGTTCGGCATCTTTGCCTTCAACCATTACCCTAATAACTGGTTCCGTGCCTGAAGCACGTAATAATACCCGGCCGGCATCAGCCAGCTCAGTTTCTGCCAGTTGCACGGCTTTTTTGACAGGTTCACATGTATCCAGGTCAAGCTTTTCTTCTAACCTAACATTGATCATTTTTTGCGGATATTTCGACATACCGGCAACCAGATCATGCAATTGCTTTTGTTGTGAAACCATGGCAGCCAAAACCTGTAATGCAGCCATACAGCCATCACCCGTGGTATTTTTATCCAGGCAGATAAGGTGGCCGGAAGACTCACCGCCTAATTTCCAGTTGTTTGCTAATAAATGTTCCATGACATACCGGTCGCCCACTTTGGCGCGTACAAAAGGAATGCCGGCCTTTTCAAAAGCATGTTCAAGCCCGAGGTTAGTCATAAGCGTACCAACTACTCCACCCTGTAACGTGCCACTCGTTTTTGCGGCCATCGCAATAATGTATAAAAGCTCATCACCATCGACAAGATTGCCGTGGCGGTCAACCATAATAAGCCGGTCACCATCACCATCCAAAGCAACACCCACATCAGCTTGATGGGTTTTAACAGCTTGCTGAAGTTGCGCCGGCGACGTTGAACCACAGTCGTCATTAATATTGATTCCATTTGGCTCGTTGCCTATCGCAATAACGTCTGCCCGAAGTTCTTCAAAAATTTTCGGTGCGACGTCGTAAGTTGCGCCGTTTGCGCAATCAACCACAATTTTCAAACTCGATAAATTCATACCACCCGGCAGTGTATGTTTGCAAAATTCAATATAGCGGCCATCGGCATCCGACATACGAACCGCTTTACCCAGGTGCGATGAGTCGTTACAGTCCATCGGCAAATCGAGCATTCGCTCAATTTCTGATTCCACTTCATCGGGTAATTTTTTACCGTCTGCGGAAAAAAACTTTATACCATTATCAAAGTACGGATTATGCGATGCGCTAATAACAATACCGGCATCGGCACGCAACGTTCTGGTTAAGTAAGCAATACCGGGGGTCGGCATAACGCCAAGCAAAACAACATTAACCCCGGCTGCGGTTAAACCCGCTTCAAGCACCGACTCAAACATATAGCCGGATATGCGTGCATCTTTACCGATAACAACCGTGCCACCTTCTACGCAAAGTACTTTACCCACGGCATAACCCAGTTTTAGAACAAAGTCGGGGGTGATAGGGAATTTACCCACTTTGCCACGAATTCCATCTGTACCAAAATATTTACGTCCCATACTTTTCTCTTTTATTATTTACGTGCTTTAAGTTTATTTTAGACTATTTATAACCGCAATGGCATCTGCGGTTGCTTTTACATCATGTACTCTTAAAATTTGTACATCTTGTTTAGCCGCCAGAGCAGCCATAACCGCGCTTGCATAGACACGATCGGTCACACTTGTTTTACTGCCGCTATCATTTATGATTGCCCCAATCATTGATTTTCGTGATACACCTACCATAACAGCATAATTCATTTCTACAAACACACCCAGGGCATTAAAGAGTGTCAGATTATGTTCTAAATTTTTACCAAAACCAAAACCTGGGTCGATTATTATGTTTTCTTTTTGTATACCCATTTGCAAACATTCATTTATACGATTTTGTAAAAAATGCTTCACATCCAGAACTACATTCGAGTAAACAGGTTGGTTTTGCATGCTTCGCGGTTGACCTAGCATATGCATTAAACACACCGGAACATTTAACTCGGCAGCCATTGTAAGAGCCCCCTCTTCCTGCAATGCACGAACATCGTTAATGATATTGGCGCCCGCCGCTATCGCTTCCTGCATTACGATAGGTTTGCTTGTATCAATAGAAAGACAACAATCGGAAAATTTTCGGATGGCTTTTATAACGGGAATAGCACGTGCCAGCTCATCTTCAACGCTTACGTCTTTTGCACCAGGTCGCGTTGATTCGCCACCTATATCTATAATGTCGGCACCCGCTTCGAGCATGTCTTTAACTTGCTGAACGGCTGCGTCTTTATGGATAAATTGTCCACCATCCGAAAAAGAATCGGGGGTAACATTTAATATGCCCATGATATGGGTTTTGTTTTCCAGCGCCATCAATACTTTTATTCCTTCACAGTATAATTAACAAAATAACTCTACCACGCTTAAACAAAAAACCCCTTATCAAATGAAAGGGGTTTTAGGTGTGCACACTAAGCGTTAAAAATTAATGCGAACCGGCAGTACCACCAATTGAACCACCTGATTTTTTATCATCCGTTGTCTTTGTTGAGTTATCAGAATCTGATTCAGAACTACTCAGCGTATCGCTATCATCCCAATCTTCTGGTGGCTGCGGTGCTTTACCCGCCATAATGTCTGCAATTTGATCTTTATCGATGGTTTCATATTTCATTAATGCATCGGTCATTGCATGCAGTTTATCCAGATTATCTTTTAATAGCTTTTCAGCACGAGCGTATTGCATATCCAAAATACGACGTACTTCTTCATCAATTATTTGCATGGTCGCAGCGGATACATTTTTATGTTGCGCCATTTGGTGACCAAGGAAAATTTCACCTTCTTCTTCTGCATAAGTCATTGGGCCCAATTTTTCAGATAAGCCCCATTTGGTGACCATATTACGAGCAATTTCAGTAGTACGTTGAATATCGTTTGATGCACCGGTTGTAACATTGTCAGAACCAAAAATAAGTTCTTCGGCAATACGTCCACCAAACAAACTACAAATAGAACTTTCTAAACGCTCCTTACTGTAAGAGTAACGATCTTCTTCCGGCAAAAACATGGTGACACCAAGCGCCCGACCACGCGGGATAATTGTTACCTTATAAACAGGATCGTGCGATGGCACCAATAAGCCAACAATCGCATGGCCGGATTCATGAAAAGCAGTATTGCGTTTTTCAGCTTCACTCATCGCCATTGATTTACGTTCGGCACCCATCATTATTTTATCTTTGGCTTTGTCAAACTCAGCCATATCCACAAGACGCTTGTTTGAACGCGCTGCAAACAATGCCGCTTCATTGACAAGGTTTGCTAAATCTGCACCAGAAAAACCAGGCGTACCACGCGCAATTGTTTTTGCATTAACATCATCCGACGCGGGTACTTTGCGCATATGGACTTTAAGAATTTGTTCACGACCACGCATATCGGGCAAGGGCACAACCACCTGGCGATCGAACCGACCAGGACGTAATAAGGCCGGGTCTAAAACATCGGGGCGGTTAGTTGCGGCAATAACAATAACGCCTTCGTTACCTTCAAAGCCGTCCATTTCTACAAGCAATTGGTTTAAAGTTTGCTCGCGTTCGTCATGGCCACCACCAAGCCCGGCACCACGATGTCTACCCACCGCATCAATTTCGTCGATAAAAATAATACAAGGTGCATGCTTTTTAGCTTGCTCAAACATATCTCGAACACGTGAGGCACCCACACCCACAAACATTTCAACAAAGTCAGAACCCGAAATAGTAAAGAAGGGCACTTTAGCTTCACCGGCAATCGCCTTGGCTAACAAAGTTTTACCGGTACCTGGTGCACCCACCATTAAGACCCCGCTGGGGATCTTACCGCCTAGCTTCTGGAATTTTGATGGGTCGCGTAAAAACTCAACCAGCTCGCCAACTTCTTCTTTTGCTTCGTCAACACCGGCAACATCATTAAATGTAATTTTTACCTGGTCTTCACCGAGCATACGCGCTTTACTTTTACCAAAAGACATCGCCCCCCGGCCACCGCCGCCGCCTTGCATCTGGCGCATAAAGAACACCCACAAACCGATAATAAGAATGAACGGGAACCATGAAATAAAGATTTGCATCAGAATGCTGTGTTCAATGGGTTTTGACTCAATTTTTACATTATTTTTGAGTAAGGAACCAACCATCGCGCTGTTGTCTGTTTCCGGGCTGTAAGTACTAAAACTTTTACCCGAAGCGAGCTTGCCGGTAATATTTTGATTAGTAATAAGCACTTCACTAACCTGGTTGCGCTCAACCGACTGCATAAAATCAGAGTAGCTTAGCTTGTCACTTTCTTTGTTAATGCCCATTTGCTGAAACACCATCATTAAAATAACAGCAACAACAACCCAAAGAAGGATATTTTTAGTTAGATCGTTCAATTTACTACCTCAAAATCGATTAAATTCTTTTCCTACTCTCAGTTTCAACTAACATTTTTACTATCGTTAGTTAAGCCAAAACAAGAGCACTTACATATAAAAGGTACTACACATTGTAGCCTCTGGCTAGCAAATAGTTCTCACGAGAACGCGCCCGAGACGCTTTGGGTTTACGAATAATAAGCTTGTCAAAATCGTTGCGCAGTTGCTTTTTAAATTCGTCCAGGCCTTCGCCATTAAATATCTTAATGAGCAAATCACCACCCGGTTTCAGTACGTTTTTCGCCAGTTCATGGCTCAATTCAGCCAAATACATCGAACGAGGCTGATCAACCGCCCGTACCCCACTTATATTGGGTGCCATATCCGACATTACAAGGTCAACCGAGTGATTTTCAATGAGCCCCATCAACTGGTCAAGCACCTCACCTGACCTGAAATCACCCTGGATAAACTCAACCCCTTTAATAGGTTCAATTTCGAGTAAATCTAAAGCAAAAATCCGACCATTTTTACCTACTTTTGTCACTGCGTATTCAGACCAGCTTCCTGGTGCAGCGCCTAAATCAACAACGTAATGACCAGGTATAATCAAGCGATCCCGTTCATCAATTTCCATTAACTTATAGATAGCTCTTGCACGATGTCCTTCCTTTTGTGCCTTTATGACATATTCATCGTTTAAATGCTCTTGCATCCAGTGACGACCACCTTTTGTTCTTGCCATTTTCCTAAATAACCTTTTACCTGAAAACTACAGTATAATAACGCACTTCTTGTGTTAATTTAATTGAGTACCCTTAATAATATGTCTTCTCTCGGAAAAAAACAGCTGCATCACCTTCGTCAACTTGCCCATGATATCAAGCCCATTATTATCGTCGGCAATAAAGGACTCACTGAAAATGTTATCGGAGAAGTTAAACTCGCTTTAGAACACCATGAGTTGATTAAAGTAAGAGTGAATGCTGGCGACCGTGAGACACGTGCGTCGATGATAGAAAAAATTAAAGACGATTGCAGTGCCGAAATTGTTATTTCCGTTGGCCATATTGTGGGACTTTATAAAAAGGCCGATGAGCCTAAAATTCTTTTGCCAAAGTAATTTTTTAGTTAGAAACTCAGAACTACTTTTGTGTAATAACTAAAGACAACCCCAATAAGCTATTAATCAAAAACAAAATAGATGCAACTCCGTGCAACTTACCAAATTCGGAACGGTTTAAATTGGTTAAACCCACAGCTTTTAACTCTGCCATCATCGGTTGTAAAACAAATTGACCTATCAAAACAATAACCAACATAACAACAAGCACCCAAAATACCCAATTGCGAGTGACCTCTGCACCTAAACGGCTAAATGTTCCTATCAGCAACAAACCACCACAAACCAGACCAATGTAACTCATGGTGGTAAATAACTGACCGGCAACATTACCAGCAACGGATTTCTCTAACAGGCTAAATAGAGTTGGTGTGACGATATAGCCAACCATCCACATTCCACCCACCCAAAGAGTTAATAGAATTTTTTCTCCAACAAGTAAACTATTGATATTTAGCATATGACCTGGCCAGTAATGGAATAAAGTAGAGGCTTAAACATAGGTATACTTAACAGAAACAATTTCGTACTCAACAATGCCACCAGGAGCCTGAACTTGCGCAACATCGTCCACTCGTTTACCAATAAGTGCACGGGCAATCGGTGAGGTCACAGAAATTAAATTTTGTTTTATATCCGCTTCAATTTCACCAACAATGGTATAGGTCACTTCGCTTTCATCTTCTACAGCGTATAATTCGACGCTTGCGCCAAATACCACTTTATCACCGGCGTTTGCACCTAATGCAGCAACGTCAATAATTTCAGCATTGGATACTTCTGACTCAATTTGTTTAACTCGACCTTCTAAAAAACTTTGTTGTTCACGCGCCGCATGGTATTCAGCATTTTCTTTTAAATCGCCATGCTCACGTGCCGTTGCAATCGCTTCAACAACCCGTGGACGTTGAACCTGTTTTAAATCTTTTAATTCGGCACGTAATATATCGGCACCTTTAGCGGTCATTGGAGGACGACTCATAATTTATTTCCTTCTTTTCAATCTAACGTCTATAAACTTAAGCTAATTCTTTATGTAGCTCTTGTATACTGTAGACATTTGTTTCACCCGTTTGATTCATCGCAGTACAAAATGCGCGCCCACCCGAAATAGTCGTAGTATAAGTTACTTTATGTTGCAGTGCATTACTACGGATGGTTGCCGAATCGGCAATCGCCTGGGTACCTTCAGTGGTATTAACAATTAAACTAATTTCATCATTTTTAATCATGTCGACGATATGTGGTCGACCTTGACCAACTTTATTAACAAGCTGACATTCCATACCCGCCGCTTCTAATATCCTGGCAGTTCCACCGGTTGCAACAAGGCTAAAACCTAAATTAATTAAAGATTGGCCTACTTCGGCAATACTGGATTTATCGTTATCCCGTACGCTTAAGAATGCTTTGCCGGATATTGGTAAAATAACACCCGCACCCAATTGAGCTTTAGCAAAGGCTTCTGCAAAGCTGTAACCCACACCCATTACTTCACCAGTTGACTTCATTTCCGGCCCTAATGCAGGGTCAACACCCGGGAATTTATTAAAAGGAAACACCGCTTCTTTTACAGAATAATATTTTGGAATAATTTCATTTAAAATATTTTGTTGCTTCAATGAGGTACCCGCCATGCAACGCGCAGCAATCTTTGCCAATGGGCGACCAGTTGCTTTCGATACAAAGGGAACCGTTCGAGAGGCGCGCGGGTTCACTTCTAATACATATATATCATCGCCTTTAATCGCGAACTGAGTATTCATTAAGCCCACTACTTTTAAACCATGAGCCATGGCAACAATTTGCTCACGTAATCGATCTTGAATTTCTTCAGACAATGTATAAGGTGGCAAAGAACAGGCCGAATCGCCGGAGTGAATGCCTGCTTGTTCAATGTGTTCCATAATACCACCGATTAAAACATCTTCGCCATCACAAATAGCATCAACATCAACTTCAACAGCGTCATCAAGGAAACGATCTAATAAAACCGGCGAATCATTTGAAACCTCAACCGCTTCATTCATATATCGACGTAACTCTGTTTCGTTATATACAATTTCCATACCGCGACCACCGAGAACATACGAAGGACGTACAACCAATGGGTAGCCAATTTCTTCAGCAAGTCTAACCGCCGTATCTATATCACGTGCGGTTCGGTTATCAGGCTGCTTTAAATTTAGCGATTCAATCAATTGTTGAAAACGTTCGCGGTCTTCAGCTAAATCGATAGAATCCGGAGATGTACCAATAATAGGTGCACCGGCGGCCTCTAAATCACGGGCTAATTTTAATGGCGTTTGACCACCGTATTGAACGATAACGCCTTTGGGTTTTTCAAGATGAATCAATTCCAAAACATCTTCAAGCGTTAACGGCTCAAAATAGAGTCTATCCGATGTATCGTAATCGGTTGAAACAGTTTCCGGGTTACAGTTCACCATAATGGTTTCATAACCGTCATCACGCATCGCAAAGGCTGCATGTACACAGCAGTAATCAAACTCGATACCCTGACCAATTCGATTCGGCCCGCCACCTAGAACCATAATTTTTTCTTTATTCGAAGGTTGCGCTTCACATTCTTCTTCATAGGTTGAATACATATACGCCGTATCGGTTGAAAACTCGGCTGCACAGGTATCCACGCGTTTATAAACGGGGCGTACTTCAAGCTGATGACGGTGTGCACGCAACTCATGTTCGGTGACACTTAACACCTTTGCTAAACGACGGTCAGAAAAACCTTTGCGTTTTAAGTTAAACATTTGCTGTTTAGTAATATCGGTTAATGCCTTATCGCGTAGAGCATTTTCTTCTAAGATAATGTCTTCTATTTGCACTAAAAACCATTTATCAACTTTGGTTATCTCGTAGAGCTCATCAACACTCATGCCAAAACGAAATGCTTCGGCTAAATACCATAAACGTTCAGGGCGAACCGTGCGGCATTCCTTTATTAAAATATCTTTTGCATCGACGGCGCTTAAATCCATAACTTCGTCGAAGCCGTCTTTACCAATTTCCAGGCCGCGAATTGCTTTTTGTAATGACTCTTGCTGGGTACGCCCCATAGCCATCACTTCGCCAACCGATTTCATTTGTGTTGTTAAACGTGAATCGGCTGTGGGGAATTTTTCAAAGGTAAAACGTGGGATTTTTGTCACAACATAATCGATTGTCGGTTCGAACGATGCAGGCGTGGCGCCACCAGTAATATCATTGCGTAATTCATCCAGCGTATAACCCACCGCAAGCTTGGCAGCAATTTTTGCAATCGGAAAACCGGTTGCTTTAGAAGCCAATGCCGATGAACGTGATACCCGTGGATTCATTTCGATAATAATCATTCGACCATTTTCCGGGTTAATCGCAAACTGTACGTTTGAACCACCCGTATCGACACCAATTTCACGTAACACATCAACCGATGCATTACGCATAATTTGATATTCTTTGTCGGTTAAGGTTTGTGCCGGTGCAACGGTAATTGAATCACCGGTGTGTACACCCATCGGGTCAAGATTTTCTATCGAACAAATAATAATAACGTTGTCATTGCAGTCGCGAACCACTTCCATTTCATATTCTTTCCAACCTAAAATAGATTCTTCGACTAATAATTCATTGGTTGGTGAAAGGTCTAAACCACGTTCGCAAATTTCAAGAAATTCTTCTTTGTTATACGCGATGCCACCACCACTACCACCCATGGTAAACGATGGACGAATAACCGTGGGGAAACCGACTTGCGCCTGAACCTGCAAGGCTTCTTCGATGCTATGCGCAACGGCTGCACGTGGCATATCCAGACCAATTTTTTGCATTGCTTTACGGAATTTATCACGGTCTTCGGCTTTATCGATGGCTTCACGATCTGCACCGATCATTTCAATGCCGTGTTTTTCTAAAACGCCTTCTCGATGTAAATCTAAGGCACAATTTAATGCAGTTTGACCGCCCATGGTCGGTAAAATAGCATCAGGCTTTTCTTTTTCTATAATGCTTTCAACTACTTCCCATTGAATCGGTTCGATATAAGTAGCATCGGCAAGTTCCGGGTCGGTCATGATGGTTGCTGGGTTCGAGTTGACCAAGATAACCCGATAACCTTCTTCCTTTAATGCTTTACAGGCTTGCGCACCGGAATAATCAAATTCACAGGCCTGACCAATAACAATGGGCCCTGCACCTATAATTAAAATACTTTTTATGTCGGTTCTTTTTGGCATATTCTCTTAATCTACATTTTTAAATTTAACCACAAAGGGCACGAAGAAAATCAATTAATATTTAAAACTTTGTGTTCTTCGTGGTTAATTTACTTTTTTATTAATTCAATAAACTGATCAAACAATGGCGCAACATCATGTGGCCCTGGGCTTGCTTCTGGGTGCCCCTGAAAACTGAACGCGGGAATATCCGTTCGTTTAACACCTTGTAGCGATTCATCAAAAAGTGAACGATGAGTCACTTCTAAATTATTTGGTAAACAACTTTCATCAACCGCAAAGCCATGATTCTGGCTGGTAATAAAAACTCTTTTAGACGCAACATCCTGAACGGGATGATTAGCACCATGATGGCCAAATTTCATTTTCATTGTTTTTGCGCCACTGGCAAGAGACAGCAATTGATGCCCCAGGCAAATACCAAACATAGGAATATTGGAGCGGGATAATTCCTGAATAGCATTTATTGCATAATCGCATGGCTCAGGGTCACCGGGGCCATTCGATAAAAAAATACCATCTGGTTTTAATGCCAGTACCTCGGCGGCTGATGTTTGTGCCGGAACCACAGTTAATTTGCAACCACGGTCGACCAACATGCGTAAAATGTTACGCTTAACGCCGTAATCAAAAGCAACAACATGATAAGGCAAGTCAGTCGAATCTGCTGGCAGACCATTCTCTAATGTCCAGCTACCCTGCTGCCATAAATAATATTCTTTGGTGGTCACTTCTTTAGCCAGATCCATACCTTTTAGACCAGGGAAGGCCTTAGCTGCGGCCAATGCTTTTACTTCATCTAGCCGTTCACCATCTTTCGCTGCCACAATACAGCCACCCTGAGCACCTTTTTCGCGTAAAATTCGGGTAAGTTTACGGGTATCGATACCGGCAATTGCAACCACATTATTTTTAGCCAGATAGTCGCTCAGGCTATCCTGATTACGCCAGTTACTGGCAAGCAAAGGTACATCTCTAACAATAAGACCGGAAGCAAAAATACTCGAAGATTCTTCATCTTCTGAGTTAGTGCCAACATTGCCAATATGAGGGTAGGTTAAGGTAACGTGTTGTTTGGCATAAGAAGGATCGGTAAGAATTTCCTGATAACCGGTCATGGAGGTATTAAAAACCACTTCGCCAACAGATTCACCAGAAACGCCAATGGACTCACCATGAAAAACGGTGCCATCTTCAAGTACTAAAAGGGCTGATTGCCGCAATGAAACCTCCGCGTAGATGCACAAAACGGGAGTGCCCTCTAAAGTGAAGGTCTCCCGCTTATTTAAGAATTCAGTGTGGCCGAGACGTAGTGCGTCGACCGAAGCGATTGTACTTTAAGATAGCTCCGTTTTCCAGTAGTGCATTGGTTTTTTATGACAAAAGAATGACGAATAAAGAAATCAATTATATTTGGTATTTAATGCCCATATCGATTGCAATCCCTACCTCCGGAATGCCGCCAGCCTGGTCGATTAATGAGGGTAAGTTGTTGTCGCGATCAAGCACATTTCTAATATTGACAAATAGCTGCATTTTTTCTTTTAACGATTTAGTTACATTAAGATCCATTCGCCAATAGTCTTTAAGTTTTACAGCGGTTAATGCTGGTATATCATATGCGTCAAGGTGGACTCGATTATTAACATTCACCGACCAACCATTACTGAACACATACCCCACGCCCAAGTTTAATATGTATTTCGGAAAAGCCTTATAAGCAAGTTTATTCGTTAGATCCCTGCTTTTAACATAAGAGCCACTTGCTTCAATTAACCACTTCTGAAGCTTTTTTGTAAAACCAATCTCGAGACCGTCTGCCTCGCTTTCAGATATATTGGTAAAAGTACCGGCAACATTTACGATTCCGTTGGTTAGCTTATTATGAAATACAGTAAATTCATATTTGGTATTTTTTTCTTGCCTTAAATAAATAAGCTCATAGGTATTGAGTTCTTCTGGGTGAATATTAGGGTCACCATTAATAAAAGCTGTTCCCGCAATTTCAACAGCCGTCGGCGCACGAAAAGAACTACCATACAGTGCCTTTAGAACCGTTTTTTTCTCCAGTCGATAGATTACTCCTAACCGAGGTGTAAACTGCGTGCCAAAATCACTGTAATCATCCAGACGAAAACCATAACGATAAATCCAGCGACTTTCTGAAAGCTGAGTTTTACCATCAACAAAAAAACTGCTAATCGTACGTTTTAACCCCGTAGAAGGCAGTTCAGCATTCACAAAAGTTGTGGTTGCATCAAAAATTGTTCGCCTCTGGCTAATGATATGCTCTTCGCGACGAGCAAATGCAGCGGTAAGTTCAGTGTTGCCGGCTAAGGTTTTATCACGGTAAACTAATTTTGCCTCTTTGCGCATTTCTTGGCCGGAAATGCGTAAATCACGGATGCTGTTTACCGGGCGAAGATTATTTTTACTTTGTTCCCATAGATAGGCTTCCAGACTAATATCGCGTTGCTTTGAAATTTGGTAAGTAACATCGCCTTTAAACATCGAAAAATCTGAATTAGTGCTAGAGGTGTCATTATTGGGTACCGTGCCAAATGAGTTTCCACCATTAAAATTATTTGATTCGTTGTCGTCGTAGTATAAACCAATCCTATATGACCATTTTTCCCGTGGCTTCGAAGCAAATTTAGCGACAAACGTTGTCGACTGGTAATTATACTCCCGCTCGCCAGAACCACCGGCATTATTATATTTGATATCTTGATCCGGTTGAGCGCTAGAAGAAAGTGAAATATTCAAACGCGAATCACTACCCAGTTTGTGACTCCCATTGTAACCGGCCGAATAAAAACCACGACTCCCTATGCGCCCCATAACATTATTGGTATCAACATCAGAATCAAAAGATTTAAGTGCAACAACGCCGTGAAAAGAATCAGCTCCGTACAATGCAGAGCCAGGGCCACGCGTAACCTCGATAGAATCCAACGTATTTAACTGAATATTCGACCTGTCGATATCGGCAGTACCCGAGGCAAAAACATTAATTGGCACACCATCCCAAAGAGTCGATATTCCCCGTGCATCACCAAAGGCGTAACCACGTATTCGAGTAGAACTTTGGCCAAAAAAATTAGGTAAAGAAATGACAGAAGGTAAATTTTGAAATGCATCACTTAAGCGCTGAGCTCCACGTTTTTCCCAGTCCTGTTTCTGGATCACACTTACCGATGCAGCCACATCCAGATAGGTTTCTGGGAAGTAAGATGTTGATGTAATAGGAATATTAAAAAGCTCTTCAAGCGACAATTCAAGCAAGTCCTGAGCACTTGCTAATTGTACATTTTCAGCAACTACCATCTTTGCCTGCCCCATTAACAATAGAGCAAAACTCCAATAAAACAGCCTCTTAGTACTAAATGATAAAGGGAAGCTTTGTAGCATAACGTCCATTTCATCTCCGTATGTAACTGCTTCATTATAATTTTTCCCGTTACAGGAAACCGCTCATAAATACAGAGCTAAGCAGATGTAGTTTAACCCGACATACAAACCTATAAGAATAGTGAAACAATTGGCTTAGGTCAATTTACATGCTATAAATATTGATATATTTCAATTATTTGAGCCCAATATCATAAGATAGGCATTAACACTTAAAACCTGAATGCGAGCCAAAAGATAAAAATGATACATTTTCCCCTAATAACATGACATTTCATTTTCAATATAAAAAAAAATCAATCGTAAGCTACTTTACATTTATAACTAGCTTGCTTTTACTTTTTTTGGTTAACTCAACAAGTGTTGCCCAACACGAGCGCAATGCCGATTTTTTAGGCGTCGCTATTTACCGCCTTGCTGAACACGTTACATGGCCGAAAACAGAAAAAATAAACCAGTACCGTATCCATATTATCGATGATAATCCTGATGTTGAAAACGTACTTAAGCGCATAGCAAAAAAACGACAACTTCACAATCGACCGATGATTATTAGTTACCAGAATACTCCAACCATCCCCTTGAATACCCAGATAGTTTTTGTTGCCCGCCATAACATTATATTTTTCGATAAAGTTTTAACGCAAATTAAAAATTCGGCCACACTTGTTATCTCGTATGGTATTGAGAATCAAGGAAAGGTGATGATAAATTTTATTTCCGATGAAAAAAACCCTACTAAAATTAATTTTGAAATCAACAAGGCAAATATTCTTAATAAAAACATGGAGGTTGATCCTGATATCATTCTATTAGGCGGAACAGAAATTGATGTGGCGCAGTTATACCGTGAAGCACAAACGCAACTATCTAAAAATAAAAAAGAACTACGAGATATCCAGAATAAGGTACGCAAAGTAAATCGGGAAAAAGCACTAATAGAAGACGTGCTTACAGAATTAACTCGTACTGTTAAACAACAGCAACAAAATTACAAAACACTTCAGGATGAAACAAGATTACAAGAGAAGAAAATACAACAACAAATTAAACAACTTAGCGAACGCGAGAAACATTTAAATAAGCAACGTGCTGAAATTAAAAAACGCAGTGCAATTCTTGCAGACCAACAAACCAAAATTGAAACGTTTGCAACAACCATCTCAAATCAAAATACAGTTATAAAAACTCAAAATGAGACACTATCAAAAAGCAATAAACAAATAGAAGTCCAACAGAATTACCTTTTTCTGTTATCCATTTTAATCACCTTGGCAGTGGCTAGCGCGCTCGTGGCCTACTTTTTATACCGAAAATATCGCTATGTTAACCTTAAATTACGCCAGTCTCTGATTAAAATAGAACAATATGCAAACCGTGTTGAAATAGCCAATGAACAGCTAAAATCTTTTTCATATACTGTTTCACACGACTTAAGAGCGCCTTTACGCAGTATTGCCGGTTTTAGCCAGATATTATTTGAGGATTTTTCTGAGCAGATAGATAAAGATGCAAAGGAGTACTTAAATCGCATTGTTAAAAACATCAACAAAATGGATAAGCTGATAACCGATATTTTACAGTTAAGTAAAATTTCTCGGGCAGATCTTACTCCAAAAGATAATATAAATCTGAGCAATTTAATTAATGACGAATTAAAGCAGCTAAACCGAAATATGCCACGCTCATCACTAAAATTGACAATTAAACCAAACCTCGTTTGCCGATGTGATCCGGCACTTATCCAGATTGTTATCAGCAATATTGTCGGCAACGCCTGGAAATACACCCCGATGAGTCAAGATGCTGAGTTTGAATTCGGCTGCGAAGCTATACAAGGTAAAGTAACTTATTATTTTAAAGATAACGGTGTCGGTTTTAACATGAAGTTTTCTGAAAAATTATTTGAACCCTTCCAACGTTTACATTCGGCTAACGAGTTCGAAGGAACCGGAGTTGGACTTGCAACGGTTAAACGCATTATCAATCTACATCATGGGAAAATCTGGGCTGAATCGGAATTAGATAAAGGCTCGACGTTTTATTTCACGTTATTTACTCACTAACCTTGAGCTCGGTATAGCAAAACTCACGTCATTCTTGGGTGATTTTGGCGGGAATGACGCTATTTAGTAGCTCTGGTAACTAAGCGATATAGAATTTATTATCCCAAACTTGGGTTTTACTAGTCACGTAAGCCGAGTACATCCTGCATATCAAACTGGCCTTTATCAAAAGCCATTAGCCAATTAGCTGCCCGTACCGCACCATTCGCAAAGGTCATTCGACTGGAAGCCTTATGCGTTATTTCGACACGTTCGCCAATGTCGGCAAACATAACGGTATGTTCGCCGACAATATCACCGGCGCGAATGGTTTCAAAGCCAATAGTTTTACGATCACGTTCACCCGTTTGGCCTTCGCGGCCATAAACGGCACAGTCTTTTAAATCTCGACCCAGTGCCTCGGCCACCACTTCGCCCATACGCAATGCCGTACCCGATGGTGCATCTACTTTATGACGGTGATGCGCTTCAATCACTTCGATATCGGTATAGTCGCCCATTACTCGAGCAGCAATATCAAGTAATTTAAAACATAAATTAACACCAACGCTCATATTTGGCGCAAAGACAATAGCGATATCTTTAGCAGCATCTGATATTAAGTTTTTTTGTTCGTCGCTAAACCCGGTTGTACCAATCACGATACGCTTCTTTGCTTGTCGGCAAAGCTCTATATTTTTTACGCTAACATCTGGGTGGGTGAAATCAATAAGTACATCGAAGTCATCAATGACAGAATTCAGATCATCAACAATAACAACATTCTGCCGTTCCACGTTAATCAAATCTCCAACGTCCATATCAACATGTGGACTAGCTGGATGATCAATCGCTGCGTTCAATGTCGTGGATAAATTTTGCAGGCTTGCTTCAATCAATACCCGCCCCATTCGACCTGCTGCGCCTGTTATCGCTATTCTCGTCATTTTAATTCTCTTCGATTATTACCGATGGTTCGATTAAGGTTAATGTATTTTTCAGAGTACTAAATTTACTATAAACGATCACAGCTGTCTCGTTAACTTATTTAGTGGGCTCGAATGCAAGGATATGAAATCGTTAGCGTCGACTAACGGACCGTCTGCTTCATGGCAAGGATTGTTCCCGACAATTCTTATTGCCTTTCTGCCATCCTTGGTGGGGTCAGTGAAGCAGTCTAGCGGCCAGGAATGGCGAATAGCGAGTCCGTTAGTCGGCGCTAGTAACTTTATGTCCGAAGGCGCCAACAATAACTTAAAAAACGTAACTACCATTTACATATAAGCAATATTTTTCATCGTTAACGAGACGCTATGATTAATTACATATCTTTAAAAAACTTTTTCACTCCATCAAGCCATGTTGAAGAACGTGGACTATGGTTAATACTGTTGTCATTTAAGGAGCTATCAAGTTGTTTTAAGAGATCTTTCTGCTCATTTGTAAGGTTAACGGGTGTTTCTATCATAATGCGACAAATTAAATCGCCTACCGCTGAGCCACGTACTGATTTTACGCCTTTGCTACGCAGTCTAAACGATTTACCTGTTTGTGTTTCCGCTGGCACTTTAAGGTTGACCCGACCATCCAGTGTTGGCACTTCGATTTCACCACCCATGCTAGCAGTAACAAAACTAATCGGTACTTCACAATATAAATCTACGCCATCGCGTTCGAAAATTTTATGTGGCCGTACATTCATATGTACGTACAAGTCACCTGGTGGGCCACCGTTTTCACCGGCTTCACCTTCACCCGATAAACGAATACGATCGCCCGTATCGACACCGGCCGGAACTTTAACCGACAACGTTTTATGTTTTTCAACCCGACCATGACCGTGACATTTATTACAGGGGTCAGAAATCATTTTGCCATTACCATGACAACGTGGACAGGTTTGCTGCAAAGAAAAGAAACCTTGTTGCATTCGCACCTGGCCATGCCCACCACAGGTCGTACAGGTTGTTGGTTTGGTGCCTTTTTTCGCACCACTGCCGCCACAGGAATCACAGGCAACCTGGGTAGGAACACGTATTTTTACTTCGGTCCCTTTAACCGCGTCTTCTAAATTCAATTCCAGGTTATATCTTAAGTCCGAACCACGAAAAACTTGCTGACCACCACCGCCACCGCGACCACCTGCACCACCAAAAATATCACCGAAGACATCGCCGAAAACGTCACTGAAGTTTCCACTACCAGCAGCACCTGCACCACCCATACCGGCAGAACCATCGACTCCCGCATGGCCAAACTGATCATAGGCAGCACGTTTTTGATCATTGGTTAGAATGTCATGGGCTTCTTTTGCTTCTTTAAATTTATCTTCGGCTTCTTTGCTGTCCGGGTTACGATCCGGGTGAAACTTCATTGCCTTTCGCTTGAAAGCTTTTTTTATTTCCACCTTACTAGCAGATTTTTCAAGTTCCAGAACCGTATAATAATCACGCTTAGACATACATCACAAACCTTTTTCCAAAATTGCCAAAAGGCGTGATTAACTCACGCCTTTTGGTTATTACCTTTAATTATGTAACCAATGATAATTACTTGTTGTCTTTAACTTCCTCAAACTCAGCATCGACAACATCGTCATTAGCTTCTGCACCAGCATTACCAGCCGCATCCGCTCCTGCATCACCACCAGGCGCCGCACCTTCTGCACCTTTTTCTGCATAAAGCCTTTCTGCCATTTTACCTGATGCATCGGTTAATGCTTTTGTTTTCGCTTCAATTTCATCTTTATCTTCACCTTTTAAGGCTTCTTCTAAATCTTTAATTGCCGCTTCAATACTTTCTTTTTCACCATCTTCAAGTTTATCATCGCCAAGCTCTTCCATTGATTTCTTCGTTGCATTAATCATTGTTTCTGCAGTGTTACGAACAGCAACAAGCTCCTGGAATTTCTTATCTTCATCGGCATGCGCTTCGGCATCACGTACCATTGCTTCAACTTCTTCATCCGATAAACCACTTGATGCTTTAATCACAATCGACTGCTCTTTGCCTGTCGCTTTGTCTTTAGCTGATACATTTAAAATACCATTGGCATCAATATCAAACGATACTTCAATTTGAGGTGTACCACGTTGTGCCGGTGGAATATCCTGCAAGTCAAAACGACCTAACGATTTATTGGCATCGGCACGTTCACGTTCACCTTGAACAACATGCACCGTTACCGCGGTTTGATTATCTTCAGCGGTTGAAAACACTTGTTGCGCCTTAGTTGGAATGGTTGTGTTTTTCTCAATGAGTTTGGTCATTACACCACCCATTGTTTCAATACCCAACGATAAAGGTGTTACGTCTAATAACAACACATCTTTAACGTCGCCACCTAATACACCACCTTGAATCGATGCACCAACGGCAACCGCTTCATCTGGGTTCACATCTTTACGAGGTGCCTTGCCAAAGAACGCTTCAACTTCTTCCTGAACCTTCGGCATACGTGACTGACCACCAACTAAAATAACATCGTCAATTTCAGAAGCCGATAAATCTGCATCGCTTAACGCTTTTTTACATGGGTCGATAGTTCGCGCAATTAAATCTTCAACTAATGATTCAAGCTTTGCTCGCGTAATCTTGATATTTAAATGTTTAGGGCCTGCGGCATCGGCTGTAACATACGGTAAGTTAATATCCGTTTGTTGGGTTGAAGAAAGTTCAATTTTTGCTTTCTCTGCTGCTTCTTTTAAACGCTGTAATGCAAGTGGATCGTTACGTAAGTCAATACCTTGTTCTTTTTTGAATTCTTCAACAAGATAGTCGATTAAACGTAAATCAAAATCTTCACCACCTAAAAAGGTGTCACCATTAGTAGAAAGCACTTCAATTTGATGTTCACCATCGATATCGGCAATTTCAATAATTGAAACGTCGAATGTACCACCACCTAAATCGTAGACAGCAACTTTACGGTCGCCTTCCTTTTTGTCGATACCAAAAGCAAGCGCCGCTGCCGTTGGTTCGTTAATAATACGTTTGACATCCAGGCCAGCAATTTTACCGGCATCTTTGGTTGCCTGGCGTTGTGAATCGTTAAAGTAGGCCGGAACGGTTACAACCGCTTCGGTCACTTCTTCGCCAAGATAATCTTCAGCGGTTTTTTTCATTTTCTGTAAAACACGTGCGGCAACTTCAGGTGGAGCCATTTTTTTACCTTCGGCTTCTACCCAGGCGTCACCGTTATCCGCTTCAATAATTTTGTAAGGCACCATGGAAATGTCTTTTTGAACTTCATCATCTTTAAAACGACGACCGATTAAACGTTTAATCGCAAACAATGTATTAGTTGGATTCGTCACGGCCTGACGTTTTGCTGGTTGACCAACAATAACCTCATCGCCAGTGAAAGCAACAATAGAAGGGGTTGTGCGGTCACCCTCGCTATTTTCAATAACTTTTGGGCTACCGCCTTCCATTACAGATACACATGAATTTGTTGTGCCTAAGTCGATACCAATTATTTTACCCATTACCGTTTATCTCCAAAAAAATACTAAAATTATTTAAACATTTGTTGTTAAAACTCAACCTGACTATTTAATAGGGGCTTATTCCCTAACATCAAGTGTTCACTGAACTTTTTCATTAAATTATTGCCGTCTGCAGCTAATCCTTGGCCTTATCTGATACCGGTGCCTTTGATACAACCACCATGGCAGGACGAATAAGCCTTTCCTTGATGGTATAGCCCTTTTGCATCACATCAATAACCGTATTGGGTTCCTTTTCCGGGTGCTCAATCATAGTCATTGCCTGATGAAAATCCGGGTCAAACGTTTCGTCGATTGGATGAACAGGATTAATACCGAACTTTTCAAATGCTGAAACCAGCATTTTAACAGTGAGTTCAGTACCTTCGCGTAGCTTTTCAATATCGACATCTTCCGCACTTGCTGCAATAAGTGCTAACTCTAAACTATCGACAACCGGCAATAATTCGGTAGCAAACTTTTCCATACCGTATTTATGTGCGTTTTCCAGCTCGCGTTCACTGCGACGACGGATATTTTCCATTTCGGCATGCGCCCGTAACACTTTATCTTCACTGCCTTTGGCTTTGGCCTCGGCCTCTTCAAGACGTTTTTTTAAAGCTTCGATACCAGTACTATCGCCATCAGACTCAGTTGATTCTGCTGCTTGCTCTTGCGCTAATTCTTCTTCATTAGCCTCGTCTTGTTCTAACTCTTCATTTTCAACTGTGTTTTCTGTATCACTCATAACAACTCCAAAATTCTGCTCTTAATTTTAAATTCAAACTGTTCCGAGACATCAAACCAAATGGCCAGATTTCTCTAAATTCCGTAGGTTATATGGGGTCTATTATTCAGAGGTCAAGACCGAGCCTAATAATTTTGCCGTCACATCCACAATGGGAATGACCTTGTCATAGGCCATTCGGGTTGGGCCGATAACACCTAACACGCCCACAATTTGCTCTTCTACTTTATAAGGCGAAGTCACCACCGAGCATTCACCAAAAGCGGAATACCCGGACTCTTCACCAATAAATATTTGCATACCGTCAGCCTGAATCGAATTGTCTAACAGATGCAGCATGTCCTGTTTGGTATTGAATGCTTCAAATAACTGACGCAACTTGTCCATATCGCCCATATCGTTGTATTGCATTAAATTGGTTGCACCGGCGAGGATAAAATCTGAATCTTTATTTTTATCAATAACCTGGTCGGCCATTTCCACTGCCGTTTGCATTATATTATGCATATCATCGCGCACATCCTGCATACTTTGAAATAGCTTACCGCGAATGCTCGAGAGCTCATGACCAGCATATTCCTGATTTAACAGGTTAGCGGTTTGTTGCAACTCAATAGCCGAGTATTCGCGCCGGGTATTGATAACCTTATTAATAACCTCGTCGGCATTGACCACCATAATAACCAGTACACTGCTCGAAGATAAAATGAGGAATTCAATATGCTGCAAAATAACTTTGTCGCGCCGAGGTAACATCACCACCCCGGCCATTTTTGTCACCGCCGAAAGCATACCAGAGGCATTTTCAATTAAGCTCTCCGACGAAGCTAAACCGTTTGGCACCTGCAATTCAAGCTGAGATTTAAACTGGTTGATTTGCTCGTTATCCAACGGTTTAACCGTCAGTAAATTATCAACAAATAAACGATAGCCCTGAATCGTTGGAATTCGCCCGGCGGAGGTATGTGGTGAGGTAATCAGCCCTAAATCCTCCAGGTCAGCCATAACATTTCGAACCGTGGCCGGGCTTAACTTAATACCGCTGTCTTTAGCCAACATTCGCGAACCCACCGGCTGGCCATCAACGATGTAGCGCTCGATAAGCGATTTCAGTAAACACTGTGCCCTTTCGGATAGACCGGATTCCGAAAGATCAGACAATTCAGACAATTCAGACATAAAAAATAAACCCTACGGCAAAATTCAAACAAAACGAGCTGGAATGATGGTTAACCAGAAAACTTAGAGGGCTATAGGCTTATAGCCCGGATAGGGAACCTGGATCCAGCACTAAAGACACGCAAAAGATGCCATCCCTGGCTGCTCGCCTGCCGCGTCCATGTGGCAGACGGTCTTTAGTGCTGGATCCCTATTCCCTATCCTCACATTGATGGATTTAAGCACCACTTTTCTTATCCCTTGTTCAGGATATTCATACTGCGCTTATTTTAGCACTCGAATGGCGAGTGTGCTAATTATGAACACTATTAGATTGCCGATAACACAGAAAATTTTCTCATTCACTTCACCGCTGCCCGGTTAACCCTGGAACAATATAGCGACAAAATGTAAACCATACCTACGTATCTGAGTTATATCAACGCCACCGGACATATAACAAAATCAAATCTAGCTTCAGCAAATTCAAATTGTTCTCTAGCCGATAAAGCGGCGCTATGATAACTTTAGTGATATGAAAAACGAATTCTCAAAAATCGGTTTAATTGGCAAATACGGTGACCCTGGTGTCGAGGTAACCTTGCTGAGTCTGTACCATTTCCTGCTAAAAAGAGGCTGCGAAGTCGTTATTGACCAGGATACAGCAAATGCGCTTAGTGAAAAAAACGTCTCCAGTGCCCCACTTGAAGAGATAGGTAAAACATCAGATTTAGTTATCACCGTTGGAGGTGATGGCACTTTGCTGAATGCGGTCAGAAATCTGGTCGAGCATAAGTGTCCTATTTTAGGCATAAATCTTGGCCGGCTCGGCTTTTTAGTTGATGTTTCACCCTTCGAAATGACCCAGCGCATGTCCGAGATCCTCGATGGCAAGTTCGAAGAAGAACACCGCATTATGCTCACAGCCAGAGTTGAACATGCCGATGGTAGTTTCACCGAAACCGACGCGTTTAATGATGTTGTTGTGCATAAATGGGAAATGGCACGAATGATTGAGACTGAAACCTATATTAATGGGCGTTGGCTAAACACCATGCGCTCTGATGGACTGATTGTTTCTAGCCCTACCGGCTCAACGGCTTATGCCTTATCCGGTGGTGGGCCGATTCTTGAACCGGATATGGATGCAATGATTTTAGTACCGATTTGCCCACACAGTATGAGCTATCGCCCCATCGTTATTGACGGTGACAGCGAAATTGAAATTATTGTAAATGAAAGTAACAGCACCAAAACCCAAATCAGTTGTGATGGGCAAATAAACGTACCCATTGAAGCCGGTGATAAAATACATATCTTCAAGAAAAAGGCGATTGTGCGTATTATTCACCCCTGTAAACACGACTACTTCGAAATTTTACGTGCCAAGCTGCACTGGGGCGAGAACCTGTAATTTAAAATTATGCTGACTTATATACACATCTGGAATTTTGCAATTGTTGAAAAGCTCGATATTGAAATCAACAATGGCCTAACAATCGTGACCGGGGAAACTGGTGCGGGCAAGTCTATTCTGCTTGATGCGCTGGGTTTATCCTTAGGTGACCGTGCCGACAGCTCCATTGTGCGCCATGGTTGCGACAAGGCTGAAATTAGCGTGAGCTTTAGCACTGCCGACAGCCCCGATGCCGAAAGCTGGCTGGTCGAACATGAAATGAATAGCGAAAACGAATGCATCATTCGCCGCTCTATTAATACCAATGGCAGCTCGAAAGCTTTTATAAATGGTATTCCCAGCCCGATAAAATTACTCCGTGAACTGGGTGAAAAACTGGTGGACTTACACGGCCAGCATGAACATCAGTCGTTACTTAAAAATGATTTGCAACGTTTGTTACTCGATGATTATGCAAAAAATCAAACCCTGTTAGCAAAAGTTAAACAGGTCTATAAAACATGGCAGCAACTTAATAATGAATACCAGCGACTAACGCAAGCCAGTAAAGATCGTACCGCACAACTTGAGCTATTGCGTTACCAGGTCACCGAACTTGAAATATTAGATTTAAAAGTCGGTGAATTAAAAGAAATTGATGTTGAACATAAACGCCTAGCCAATGCTAACCAGCTACTAAGCAGTAGCGATTCGGTCTTACGGAGTTTAATGGATGATGAAAATCTTAATATTACACATATTCTCAATCATTCAATCTCCGAGCTAGAAACACTGGCAAAACTGGACGATGCTATTAACCCGGCCAACGAACTCCTGAATAATGCCTTAATCAATATTCAGGAAGCGACAAGCGAATTACGCAACTACACATCAACACTGGAAATTGATCCGCAGCGCCTGGAAATTTTAGAACAACGCTTGGCCGATATTCAAAACTTATCGCGTAAACACAATATAAAAAGTGACACGTTACATTTATTACTGCCGAGTTTATCTGAAGAGTTAAACAATTTAGAAAATGCCGATGTACGCCTCGGCAATTTAGAAGCCGAAATTCAACAGGCCGCAAATGATTATCTAAGTGTTGCCGCTGAACTGACAAAAAAACGGCAAACGGCTGCTAAAAAGCTATCCAAACTCGTTAGCAGCAGTATGCAAACACTTGGCATGGAAGGTGGAAGGTTTGAGGTAAGTGTTAACACAGCCGACGATACAAACTATTCTGCACTTGGTTTAGACAATATTGAGTTTTTAGTTAGCGCCAACCCCGGCCAGGGTTTAAAACCACTCACCAAGGTTGCATCCGGAGGTGAGCTATCGCGTATTAGTTTGGCTATTAATGTGATTACCGCAAAAGATACCCGTATACCCACCTTGGTGTTTGATGAAGTCGACGTGGGCATCGGTGGTCGAGTCGCCGAAATTGTCGGGCTTGAACTGCGCGCATTGTCTCAACATAGCCAGGTACTCTGTGTTACCCACTTACCACAAGTTGCAGCGCTGGGGCATTATCATTTACAGGTGAATAAAACATCCCAAAAAAATGTCACTACAACCCAAATTAGCAACCTTTCAAAACAGCAACGTATTGAAGAAATCGCCCGAATGCTCGGTGGTGTTAACATAACCGAACAAACACGCTCACACGCGAGTGAAATGATTGAGCAGGCGAGCCAGCAATCAAGCAAAGAAGTTGAACTGGTTTAACAGATAAGAGTGTTGCACCATTGTAGTGAGCACGCAGCCTATAGCGCCTTTTTATAGTGCGCACAGATAATAAAAGCGTGCATTTTTTTGTAAATCCATCCATTTAGAATGCAAAATACCATTAAATAACAATACCTTAGCTATTTAACCGCGTTATTGGTATGTTTATTGCTTAACCCTACAAAAATTACTACAAAAACTTTAAGAATAATATACCTTTAGGAAATACTCATGGCTGATCTATCGACACTCGGCAGTTTAAAAACTGCTTTTTTTATGCTTATCCTGCTTTTTGCATTCCAAACCACAGCAACCGCTGCCAAAAGCAGTAATAAGAAAGGCGAACCCGTTCAAATATTAAAAGGTTTTGCAGATTTAAGCCGTGAAAGTGCTCAGTGCGTTTCGTGCCATAAAGAAAAAAGCCCGGGCATTTATGATATGTGGGGCGGTTCAGGACACTACCGCGCTAATGTCGGTTGTTATGAGTGCCATAAAGCTAAACCAACCGATAAAGATGCGATTAAACATAAAGACTTTATTATTTCCGTTATTGTCTCGCCTAAAGACTGCAGCAGCTGCCATGAAAAAGAAGTAAAAGAATTTGATAAAAGTCACCATGCTACCGCTGGTAATATTCTAGGCTCACTCGATAATGTACTTGCAGAAGTGGTTGAAGGCGCACCAACACTGCACGGGACTTCACCGGTTGTATCCGCGGGCTGTGCCGGTTGTCACGGCTCGATTGTACGGGTTGAATCAGACGGTTCACTCAATGCCGCAACCTGGCCAAATACCGGCATGGGACGTATTAATCCAGATGGTTCCAAGGGCGCCTGCTCGGCTTGCCATTTACGCCATAGTTTTTCTGCTGAACAAGCTCGACATCCAGACAACTGCGGTCGATGCCATCTCGGCCCGGATCATCCGCAAAAAGAAATTTATGAAGAATCTGTTCACGGCATTGCCTTTAGAGCCAATATCAAAAAAATGAATATGGATTCTAAAAAATGGATCCCCGGTGAAGATTACAGTGCCGCACCCACCTGTGCGACTTGCCATATGTCGGCAACCAAAGACTTACCGGTAAACCATGATATTGGTAGCCGTATTTCATGGAACTTACGTGCCCCGGTTTCTTTTAAAATAGATGCGAAAGACATTAAAAATGGCAAAAAAGTAAAACCCTGGTTACATCGACGTAAAGATATGAAGTCAGTTTGTGTGGCTTGTCATGGCCGTAACATCGTTGATAATTTCTATGAGCGCCTCGATGCCTTTGTTCATTTATTTAATGATAAATTCGCCATTCCAGCGAAACAATTACTCACCGTCATTAAGGCCGAAAAATTAATCGACCCAGTTAAGTTTAACGATAAAATTGAATGGACTTATTTTTACCTCTGGCATCATGAAGGCCGACGTGCTCGCCACGGTGCAGCCATGTTAGCACCAGACTATGTGCACTGGGAAGGTATGTATGAGGTTGCACATCGCTTTTATATGGAACTGGTGCCTGAAGTGAAACACCTTATTCAACAAGCAAAAACAAATGGTAATAAAAGAGGGGCTAAAAAAGTACAGGCCAAACTGGATGCCATTCTGAATTCAGAAATGCATCGTTGGTTTATTGGTAAAAAGCCACCTAAAGCCTGGTCGCCTAAAGATAGCGACAACCACGGCTTTACACCAAAATAAATGCTATTACTCCAACGCCTGGCAAGTCCAGGTGTTGGAGCAGTTTTATTCAAGCTACCCTTTTCACTTTGTATTTTAAAGATAAATCGCCATGATGAAATTTAGCCGTTTTCTACTCGCAGGCCTTTTGTGCATAAGTTCTTCTGTTATTTTTGCGAAAGAATTTAAAGATACTGAATGCCTCGATTGTCATGGTGTGAAAGGTTATGCCATTCCCATTGGTAAAACAGGCACCGGCCCCAAGAGATCGCTCGATGTTAACTACCCGGCAATGCAGGAAAGCCTGCACAGTGAATTAAAATGTACCGATTGTCATACCAATATTGAAAAAGTACCGCATAAGAAGGAAAAACTAGAGACGGTCGACTGCATAAGTTGCCATGTGGAGCTTGAAAAGAAACTAATCAGCTTGAAGACAAAGAAAATCGGTCGGGTAAAAGATAAAGGCAATAAAGAACTCGACGTGGTTGTTAACACCGCTAAATATAAAAAATCGATTCACGCCAATAAGAAAACGAAAAACAATGCAACTTGTTACAGTTGCCATACTGCACACTATGTTTATTTATCATCCGACCCACGCTCACAAAGCTATCGGGAAAACTCACCAGAAATGTGTGGCAGCTGCCATGAAAAATCCCTTAAAGAATATAACCGGTCAGTGCATGTTATCGGTATTAAACGCCCCTGGTTAGGCGACAGCGCCACCTGTACCGATTGCCATACATCGCATGAAGTGATCGAATCTAAAACGCTGGCCGCGCATCGAATAGTCACCAAAAACTGTGGTGGTTGTCATGAAAAGGAAACGGCCAGTTATATGTCGACCACCCATGGGCAACTTGCCTGGTTAGGCGGTAAAGATGTGGCTCGCTGTGTCGACTGCCATGCCGGACACAAAACGCATAAAAAAGATAACCCGGCCTCTATGGTTAGCAAAGAAAGGCGTCTGCAGACCTGCCGTGAATGTCATAAAGATGCTAACCCCAATATAACCCAATACCGCCCTCATGGTAATACTGCCGAGTTTGATAAATACCCATATATGTATATTACCGGCAAAGTGATGATCACCATTGTGGTGCTGGTTTTAATCTTCTTCTACAGCCATTCCATGCTCTGGTTCTACCGTGAATATAAATTACGTGTGGTTAGATGGTACAAGCATGATTCAGTCTCAGTACCAGTACGCATTAAACCCAAGAAAAAATACAGTGAGCAGCATTTCCAACGCTTTCAATGGTACTGGCGGCTTAATCACTGGGTACTGGCTTTATCGGTAATGACTTTAACCCTGACAGGTATGTCGGTGCTGTATGCCGATACCAGCTGGTCGATGGCCATGATGCATGCTCTGGGTGGGCCACAAATATTCGGCATAATACACCGTGGGGTGGGAATCATTTTTATACTGTCTATTTTAATGCACGGCGTTGTGGTGATTAACAAACTGATTGATAAAAAATCATTTGACTGGTTTGGCCCGGACTCATTGCTACCACGAATGAAAGACTGGCACGATATGAAAGCACAGTTTAAATGGTTCTTTAATAAAGGCGAACAACCTAAATTTGATCGTTGGACTTACTGGGAAAAATTTGATTACTGGGCGGTTTACTGGGGTGCGATTGTGATTGGTATTTCCGGTTTAATACTTTGGACCTCGCCAAGCTTAATTAACCACCTACCGGGTTGGACATTTAATGTTGCTGCGATTGCACACGGTGTTGAAGCCTTCCTGGCGGTGACGACCTTATTTGTGGTGCATTTCTTTAACAACCACTTCCGCCCCTCCAAGTTCCCCTTAGACACAGTTATGTTTAGTGGCAGCTGGGATTTAGAAGAGTTTAAAGAAGAGCGCCCTCTGGAATACAAACGACTGGTTGAAAGCGGCGAACTTGAAAAACATTTAGTTAAACCGCCAACCAAAAATGCCAATATCATGCACCATGTGTTCGGCTTCACCTTGCTCGCTGTTGGCGTTATTTTGTTAATACTGGTTATGATTGGTTTTAATCACCGGGGTTTGATTTAAATAACATGAGCTAGGGTTACGAAAAAATAGCGTCATTCCCATGTGATTTTGGCGGGAATGACCTCAAGCTTCGTTACTCCTAATGCAGGTTAACTATTACACTCACCACAAACACCGTAAATGGTTAATGCGTGATCCGTCATCATAAAACCACTTTTGTCGGCAATCTCATGTTGGCGCTTTTCTATCGTTTCATCATAAAATTCTTCTACCTTGCCACATTTAACACACACAATGTGATCGTGATGTTTGCCTTCATTGAGTTCAAAAACGGAATGACCACCTTCAAAATGATGCCGCGTCACCAGGCCTGCAGATTCAAATTGGGTTAACACACGGTAAATAGTCGCTAAGCCAACCTCATCGCCACTGTCTAACATGGCCTTATAAACATCTTCTGCGCTTAAATGGCGAGTTTTTGTTGACTCTAAAAACTTCAGAATCTTTACGCGAGGCAGAGTAGCTTTCAGACCTGCCTTTTGTAAGTCATTGGATTCATTTATATTATTCATAATAAATTCCATCGGGTAGTGTTTGTTTGTAATATTTAGTATACTTTGTGGCCAGTTGTATTATATGCGAAGTTGAAGTCCAAATGCGAACTATTCTCATTCTAATTTATACCCTAAGCCTTTCAGCCTGTGCTTACAAAATTGATGTACAGCAAGGCAATACTATCGATAATGACAAACTCAGTCAGCTAAAAACCGGCATGAACCGACAACAAGTCCAGTTCCTAATGGGAACCGCCATGCTAGTCGACCCTTTCCACCC
>VAPL010883321.1_pt1 | contig 31078 bp, 35 predicted proteins | sample 3395061 | NCBI WGS metagenome assembly VAPL01 (sample SAMN08290444, study PRJNA428436) | hydrothermal vent metagenome | isolation source: Deep-sea hydrothermal vent chimney 2 | place: Pacific Ocean: Juan De Fuca Ridge | depth 2182 m m | reverse complement strand
GGTAGGGAGCAGTAGCTCATCAGCAACAAGTGGGTCGATGTCATAATCGTCCATAATACTACGAACCTCCTCTGGGGTAGGAGATTCAACGTCGACCCATGTTAGGTGTTTATGTTTATAAACTGAAATCATTTGCTTAATTGTAAACATTCTTTTAAATGATTACAATAGAGTTAGTGGGTTATCTTTACAATAAATAATAAAGTAATGTATTTTAAAATTGACCCGCTTGTATGATTCTGAGATAATTATCCAACACAATGAAACAACTTGATCGACAACAAAAAATAAACATAGGCATAGGAGCTCTTGTACTAGCTACTGGTATATTTTTCTTAGGTATGTTTATTGGAGAAAATAATGTAAAGCAATCAGAAGTAAACTCTTTTTCAGAAAAAATATCTGAGAGTCCAGATGATGTAGATTTCACACCTTTGTGGACCGCGTGGAAAACCATTGATGATAAATATACTTCCTCAAAGTCAGGCGAAGTGGTAACAGACCAAGAAAAAGTGTGGGGCATGATAAAGGGGTTGGCGAGATCTTTAGACGATCCATATACAGTGTTTTTTCCACCAGCTGATGCTGAGATATTTGAAGCTGATATAAGTGGCAACTTTGAAGGTGTTGGTATGGAGATTGGTATACGAGATGGAATCCTGACAGTTGTGTCACCACTTAAAGATACTCCAGCGTATCGTGCTGGGATTTTAAGTAGAGACAAGATAACAGAGATAGATGGAGAGAGCACGGAAGAATTTTCAGTCGACAGAGCAGTGAAGCTTATACGAGGAGAGCGAGGCACAGAAGTAGTATTTACAATCGCAAGAGAGGACGAATCTGAACTACTAACAATATCAGTGGTACGTGACGTTATACAAATACCGACCATTAGTACTGACTCAGAAGACGGGGCTGGATTAAGAGAAGATGGAGTATACGTTATTCAACTCTATAACTTCTCAGCATTTTCTCAACATTTATTCAGGAAGGCATTGCGTGAGTTTATTTCTTCTGGGTCAAATAAATTAATTCTTGATCTGCGTGGTAACCCAGGCGGGTATCTTGAGGCATCTGTGGATATGGCAAGTTGGTTCTTGCCAGTAGGTAAAGTTGTAGTAGAGGAAAGTTTTGGTGGAGATAAAAAATCAGTAGTCTATCGTTCTCGTGGATATGATGTATTTAATGAAAACTTAAAAATGGCAATAGTTATGAATCGTGGATCTGCATCCGCTTCAGAAATATTAGCTGGAGCACTTAGAGAGCATGATATAGCCACGTTAATAGGGGAGCGTTCTTTTGGAAAAGGCTCAGTACAAGAACTTATTGATATTACAAGCGACACCTCTTTAAAGGTCACGATAGCGAGATGGTTAACACCGCTTGGCAACTCAATTTCAGATGAGGGACTAAAGCCAGATATAGAAGTCGAGATGACAATAGAAGACATAGAAAATGGCACAGATCCACAAATCGAGAAAGCCGCAGAATTTCTTATATCGCTCTAAAAGATATAACCTAGGCATGGTTATATGTTGACAGTGTTGTTTTGTTGCGTTGTTTTAAGTCTAAAAATAGCCTAAATGTTGTTGAGTGTGTATACTACCAAGCATATGAATCCCGTACGAAATTACGGACACAAAATCAAAACATGGAGAAAACGTCGATATTTAATAAAAAATTTAATCTAGAGACAAGGACTGTTTAAGTTCGTGTCCTATTTCGTACGGGATGAAAGTAATATTACTCAGTGACGTGAAGGGTTCGGGGAAGAAATATGAAGTTAAGGATATTTCTGATGGATATGCTATGAACTTTTTGCTTCCCAATGGTCTTGCAGAGCGCGCTACACCTGAGCGTATAAAACGGATGGAAGAAATTAAAAAAGAACAGACACAAGAAGAACGTATTCAAGAAGATTTACTGGAAAAGACATTAGCTTCTTTAAAAAGTGTTCACTTAGAAATAGAGGCAAAAGCAAGCGACAAAGGGGGTCTTTTCAAAGGTATTACAGTGGCTAATATAGTTGAGGAATTAAAGAGACAGGTACGTGTTAATATTCCAGCTGAAATAATCGTATTGGAAAAACCAATTAAGGAAGTGGGAAAGTATACAATAGGAGTTTTAATGGGAGAAAATAAAGCCTCATTCAAACTAACTGTTTTGGCTAAATAAAGATTGAAAAATAAAAAACACTTATTATATAGTAAGTGTTTTTTATTTTTCAATCTTTATAATTATTTTTTATAAAACATCAACAGCTTTCTTTACAAAAGTATGTCCGTCGAACCTAGTTTTTCGTTGGTTTCGGAACTTCACAAGACCGTCTTTGAGAGCAAAGAGAGTATGATCCTTACCAAGTCCTACGTTCTTACCAGGAAGAATTTTTGTTCCACGCTGGCGTACAATAATAGACCCCACTTGAGCTTCCTGCCCGTCGTAAAGTTTAGTTCCTAAATATTGAGGATTTGAATCGCGCAGGTTTTTCGCTGTACCACCCGCTTTTCTATGTGCCATGAATCTTTATTGATATACTTAAAGTTAATATTTAATATGGAGAGTATACGAGAAATAGCCCAAAAAATCAAGGTAGCCATTATATTTCCGCCGGTAGATTTACTTATTGTGCTTATTATTATACTTGTTGGGTTTGGAGGGTTTGGATTAGGACGATTGTCAGTGCAAGGTACTAAAAAGACCCACGTTACCATTATAGAGAACTCCTCTCAGTCAGCATCAGTAGGAAATACTCAACCCATAAACTCAAACACAGGTGATGTGTTAGGAGGGGTAGTGGCGTCTAAAAATGGCTCAAAATACCACTTTCCATGGTGTTCTGGGGCTCAGCGCATAGCAGACGAGAACCTCTTAACGTTTAACTCAATAAAGGAGGCTCAGACAGCTGGATATACTCCCGCAGCAAATTGTAAAGGGTTGAAGTAGTTTTTAGTGTGAAAATAGGGCAAGTATTTTTTGTGTTACAATTGCAGAATGATTTAGCAGGATATTGTATTTACAGTAGGTGGATGGGTTTTTATTATTGCTCTAATACCGTCTCTTATGGGTAAAGATAAGCCCGCGTTCTCAACAAGTCTTATGGCTGGAACGATCGTGTTAATTTACGCATATACTTACTTAACTCTTGGACTTTTTATTTCAGGTATAGTTGTTGGAATAAATGGACTTGTGTGGAGTGCTCTCGCTTTTCAAAAATATACATTAAACAAAAAACAACAAGGATTAGTTAATCAAGAAGAAGTTAATAATTAATAATCAATACAATGATAGTACTAGACATAGAAGCCTCGGGGACGGAGTATCACAAACACTCAATAGTGAGTATAGGAGCTTTTGATTTTGATGAACCGACGAATCGTTTTTATGAAGAGTGTCGTATTTGGGACGGTGCACATATTATGGAAGAGGCGCTTGAAGTGAATGGATTTACTGAAGCTGAAATTACTGACCCAAGCAAAAAAACGGAAGGAGAGGTAATTACTCTTTTTCTTGAGTGGGCAGAGAAAATAAATGACAGAACACTTGTAGGCCAAAATGTGTCATTTGATAGAGATTATACTAAAGCTGCTGCAGAGAGAGCTGGAATAAATTGGATTTTTGCATACCGAACGGTGGATACGCATACGCTTGCTTACATGCATCATATAAAAGCTGGTAAGGATATTCCTTTTGCAAAGAATCATTCAGCACTTAATCTGGACGCAATTCTTAACTACACAGGAATTCCAAATGAACCAGAGCCACACAATGCACTCACAGGAGCTCTTTCTCATGGTGAGGTTGCATCTCGGCTACTATACGATAAAAAATTACTACCAGAGTTCGAACAGTTTGATATTCCATGGGTTAAAAATTAAAGTGCTATACTATCAAACAATATGAAATCAGACGAAAAGACAAAACATAAAATGGTGGCGAAGAAGACATGTCTTGTTAAGAGGGAACTGCGATATATAGACGATGAGAGTATCGCTGAGAGGGTAGGGGGAATTACATCAGAGTTTATTAAAGGCTTTGAGCTACTTCGCAAGTACGACCTCGCTGCTACTTTCTTTGGTTCTGCTAGATGTAAGCTGAATAGTAAGTCTTACCAATTTGCTGTTGACTTGGCACACAGGCTTTCAGATTCAGGATTTACTATTATTACAGGAGGTGCAGCAGGAGTCATGGAAGCTGCAAATAAAGGGGCTTGTGAAGCAGGAGGTAACTCAGTTGGTGTTAATATAGAACTACCTAAAAAACAATCTGGAAACAATTACACAACAGACTCGGAAGATTTTGACCACTTCTTTACGCGTAAAGTAATGCTTACATATGCTTCCGAGGTTTACGTATATTTTCCAGGTGGGTTTGGTACACTCGATGAATTTTTTGAAATTGCTACACTTATCCAAACAAAAAAGATTGAGTCAATTCCTATTATATTAGTAGGAAAAGAGTTTTGGACACCACTACTTGAGTGGATCAAAAAAGACCTTATAAACAAACACCATACAGTGTCTGATGGAGATGTTAACATCTACACACTGGTAGATTCTGTTGATGAGGCTTATGATGTAATTATAAATAAGGTTTGTGAGTAGATTATAAAAACTATTAATTTGAAATAATTATGACACATGTAAAAAAGTGGTATCACAATAAGCAAAATCTAGCCTTAGTAGCCGGCTTTCTTAGTACTGCTCTTACTTCTATTAACATAATAATGGGTGTTATTTAGACCTTAACATAGCCGTTGTATAGCTATTGACAAGATTAATATAAATGCTATAATATATGCATATTCGGCTACGTGTCGGTTTTTTGTTTGAAAGCCTAATTACTTAACAGGTTTTATAAATTAAATTTTAAAACATGATATTTACAATATTAACATTAGCACTTACAGCTTTTGCTAACCCAGCTCAAATGGAGATAGAGGTGATAGGGGACATAACCCAATCATCTGCATATGTTGAACAATATACAAGGGTATATTTTTCTGACATACCTATTATGACAGAGATTGCAGAGTGTGAGTCTAAATTTAGACAATTTGATACCAAAGGTAATGTCCTTAGAGGAGAACGGAACCGTCGAGATGTTGGAGTTATGCAGATCAATGAAGACTTTCATTTAGATAGTGCTTTAGAGAATGACGTAGATTTATATACACTCAATGGTAATATTGAGTATGCTAGGGGACTGTATGAAAAATACGGAACCAAACCTTGGAAATATTCCAAGAAATGTTGGGGAGGTATGGTACTAGCTCTAGCTAAGTAATCAAACCAAATCGTAGACATCAGATGTTGGCAAATCAATTAAATACAATAAAATAAACGGCTGGAGTTACTCCAGCCGTTTATTTTATTATTAGAAGGCTTGAGAACATAGGTAGTTTTCGTAACATTTCTAATATGTGCGAAATAGATAATATGTGGGTTGATGAAGAGTATCGAAGCCGTGGGATTGGTAAGGAACTAATGAGTGATGTTGAAATATGGGCTAAAGAGAAGGGGACAAGGAAAATGAGGGTGATTACTTCATGTAAAAATGAAAAAAGGATCAAGTTTTATAAAAGAGAAGGATTTAGTGAGTACGATTTAATCCTAGAGAAAGATATATAAATTAATATATAGCACAAGCACTTTATATGGTTTAATTGTTTGGTTTGAGGGTAGAGGACTAGCAATCTTTCATGCTATTTATTGAATTGTTATAACGATAGGAAAGAGGTACTTTAATGAGTAAAGAGTGTCGCACAATATATCTTTTGCGTCCTAATACTCTATTAAAATAACCATCTAATACAACACAGTCTGATACTGTTCTTCTGCATGTCTTTATTGGCTTGTTGTAGTACTTTTACGTAATCTTTTGTATATAAAGACTCTGACTTGCAATTTTATTGATATTAAAGTAAAAATAGGATTAGAAATAATCAAATACATGGAGGAAAACATGGCAGAAAAAATCGTGCCCACAGACGAAAATACCATACTAATCCATCCACAATGTAGACTCGTAACAATGTCTATCATCTATGGTTTACCAGATCACAAAAGCATCATTAATGAGTTTGTCTGGCAACTACACGATTTGGTTCCAGAATTGGAACGAGTTCGTAGATTTCTTAAGTTCTGGGATAACAATATTGATGGACCTATTAAGTTGGTTCAAATAACATATCCTGGAATTAAGATTCCACGCTCTGTTAGGTGTGTGGATTCGTTACTTGTGATTAATTAAATGAAAAAAGATCATGCTACGAACTTGTGGCATGATCTTTTATTGCTTATTTTTGGTTTACCCCCCTGCCCTAATTGTACTGGTTAATATCTCGGTTGACCGAGAAGTATTTATATGGTATTGTTTTTATAGGTTCAATTTTAGTTTAGTGGTTTAAGTCGATGTTTAAATTTTTTATAGAATTTAATGACGAAAAAAAGTTTTGTTGCGCAAGCTATAAATTTGAGGGTGACGAAATCACCCTCTTAGGACTTCAAGAAGTAACATATACCAGAGGTGGTGCTTTAAAGACCGTTTTTAAAAAAGACACTGAAACTATTATAGCGATTATTCCTGGAAATTATACCGCTAAATCAGTCGCCCAAGACTTCTTCTTGCCAGTAGTTGGAGGTTATAAAAAATAAAAGCCCTGCGATATAAATATCAATGGGTTTTTCTTTTTCTTAATTTTCCACAAAAAACAACCCATGTCACCTGGGTTGTTTTTAGATATAAAAGAATTACATATTTCCTTCTCTGTGACCTTCCCCACCTACTGAACATGTTTTGCAACATGATTTGTGAGTAAAGATTTCATATACTGCAGCGAGACCTATTAGGATATAAAGTACACGAGAAGCGGTTGCTTCTTGTCCTCCTAATAGACTTCCAAGATCCCATCCAAATGCTCCAACAGCAAGCCAGTTAAGACCCCCTACTGCAAGCAATAGAAATGCAACTATGTGAACTGATTTCATAAAAAGTTATTGATTTATTATATTTATAATATCGACCACATTGGTTAGCTTTCTGTTATACATTCATCCTATCTTTTTTACAATAATACTTCAGCAAAGTTATACACAAAGGAAAAGACGGCTGCGTGAGTCGTCATCCCGGTTCTTTATGACGAGCAGATAACTTCTGAAAAAACCTATCGATCACATCTAGTGCTTTAAAGAAGAGGAGATCAAAAGCACCTAGCTCTTCTGCATGAAAGATTTTCCGTGCCATTATAGCCTCCTATAAAATAACTTTCCTAATATTATATTACCTAAACTAACATTAAATTTATTTAAAATAAAGATTAAATAAGTATTTTGTTTTTATAAGTAAGAGAGAGGATTCAAATAAGCATCGAGTGGAGCTATTGGTATGCGTACATCTCCACAATTGGTTATTTTCTTAACATCCCCAAGACGAACTACCTTGACTCCTTGTGATGCATACACAGTGAAGTGTAGATGTGGCCCTGTTGAATATCCTGTATTACCACTAAATCCGATAACATCCCCAGTAGAGACTTCTTGGCCTGCTTTAACGGATATATAAGAAAGGTGTGCGTAAAGTGTCGAAAGTCCATTTTTATGTTTTACGAGTATCCATTTGCCATAAGAGTAGCAACCTTTTTGTAGATCTGTGTTCCCCGTCTCTACTATTGTTCCAGAAAGGGCCGATTGTACTTTAGTGCCAATTGAAGAACGAAAGTCTGTTCCGTTATGTCCCCCACCGTTGTAAACTTGTGGGTTTTGTGTAGCAAATGGAGTATTTCCGAAATATTGTGTGATGCAGTTTATATTACCTAGGTACTTTTTATACGCAGTACATCCTTGCATTTGAGTGTTAGTAAAAGGCCATCGCAAAATTCCTGATCCAAATGGAGGAATACTTCCTGGGTCAACTGCAATACGAAGTTGAGATTCCAACTCAAGCATTTCATTTTCAAACTGTTCACGAGCCACTACACGTTCACTAAGGAGGTCTTGGTATTCTGATTCTTTTTCAACGGTTTGGTTTAAAAGCACGTTTTTCTTAGATAGATTTCCTTCAAGTACATTCTTTTGCCCAGAAAGTTGCACATTATAATTTGTTAACTGCCCTTTTTTCTTTTCAGAAGTCTTTTTTGTATCTTCTAGGTCGCTTTTAAGTTGCTTAAGTACTTTAAGTTCATCACGTACCACTACCTGGAACTTTTGTAGTGTTTCAAGTTTATTCCAAAACTCATCTAGATTGTCGTAACCAAGCATTATCTCGATCATAGATTGAGACTCTATTTCATTAATTCTACGTATAGCTAAAGCAACCGCTTGAGTGTCGTTATATATACGGTCTCCTTTTGTTACAATCTCTTCACCGAGTTCCTGAATCTGTAATGTTGTTGAGTAGATTTGGTTCTGTGTAATTTTTATATTAGTGAGTAACTTTCTTTTAGATACAGCAAGTTCGTTAATGGCATTTTCCAACGTCTTTTTGTTACTACCAATAACATTTAATTCTGATTCGTACTGAGCTATTTCTACTTCAAGTGCCGCTATTTTAGCATTAAAGTCAGAGATTTCTTTTTTAAGTTCATCTACACTAGCAGCTTCAACTTGAGATATAGTAAATACAAAAAATAATGATGTAAGTAACACTAAACAGCTTACTATTCCTGCGATAGAATATATGAGTGTTTTTGTTTGACTAGAGTTGTTCTTGTGCATCTTGGAGTCGTTTAATTGTTTCTTCTTTTCCAAAAATAGAAGAAAGTACAAATGGGTTTGGGGAGTTATCTTTACCTGATAGTGCCACTCGCATAGGCCACAACACAGACCCCCTACCGACTTCACTTGAATAATCCCAGATAGAGTTTTTTACCGACTCTTCTGTAAATTCGTGCTGAGATAAAATGTCTAATTTCTCTATAATAACACCTAGATGTTTTTTGGTTGTTTCTGTGCTATCTTCTTTCCAAGAAAGTTTTGTTGTTATCTTTGGTGTAGAGAAAAAATAATCAAACTCCCCTACTGTAGATAAATCCGTTAATTCTTTAAAGGTATGTATGCGTTCTAGTATTTCTCCGGTTACTTTTTGTAGTCTGTCACGAGAGTATTGTGGAAGTTTTTTGATTCTTTCTGGTAACACTGTTTCAAATAAATCCAGAACATCTTCTTCTGGTAGAGTTTTTATGTGCTCACGATTAAACCAATTTAGTTTATTTATATCAAACACTGCCCCACCCTTCTGGACTTGTTCCATCGAGAAATCCTTTATGAGTTCTGGTAGCGTATAAACCTCTTTTTCAGTACCTGGATTCCACCCTAAAAATGCTAAGTAGTTAATCAAAGCTTCTTTAATATAGCCATTTTTTCGATATTCAATAATTGAGGTGCTTCCCTTTCGTTTTGACATTTTAGAGCGATCTGAGGCTAAAATAAGCGGAATATGGGCATATATTGGCTCTTTTATGTCCAAAGCTCGCTGTATAAGTATCTGTCGAGGGGTGTTTGATATATGGTCCTCTCCACGTATCACGTGCGTAACCCCCATCTCATAGTCATCTACTACTACCGCTAGATGATACAAAGGCTCTGTCATAGAGCGTGCTATAACAAAGTCTCCAAGATCGGTTGTATCGAAAGTTATTTCGTCTCGTATTTTATCTTTAAAAGTTATGGTCTCGCCACTATTTCTTAAACGGACAACTTCCACTTGAATGTTCGGATCTTTCTTACTTGCTTCTTTTGATATGAATGCCTTTCCAGAATCTACTAACTGTTTTAGATATTTTGTATATACCTCTTCCCTCTCTGACTGTCTGTACAATTCGTCGTGAGTTATTCCTAACCAAGAAAGTCCTTCGAGGATATCTTTCTCGAATTTTAATTCACTGCGTTCTTTATCTGTATCTTCAATACGTATTATAAACTTACCGCCATGCGCCTTAGCATAAAGATAGTTATATAAAGCTGTTCGTGCTGTTCCTAAATGAAGAGGCCCTGTTGGGCTCGGTGCAATTCGAGTAACGACTTTTTTAGACGAAAATATATTTTTAAAAAAATTAAGATTCATGTTCAATGCCTATATTAATTAATTCTTCTGCTATGGTGCGTGCAGCGTCTGGACGAGAAAAGGTTTTTGCACTCTCTGACATACGTTTCATTTCCTCTGGGTTATTAAACAGACGGCTTATTTCTGTATTGAGTAAGTGAGGCGTTAAATTGTTTTGTTCAATCACAATAGCTGCTCCTGATCGTGCGTAGGTAAATGCATTAGTGCTCTGGTCTCTGGAAATATTTCTTGGAATTGGAATTATAATACTTGGTATTCCAGCCGCAGCTGTCTCGAAGATTCCACCAGAACCAGCTCTCGTAACTACTAAGTCAGCTGCCCCATATGTCATACGAAGAGCAAGTACGTTTAAAAGTCCAAACGCGTGATACCTAGATTTGTTTGGATGGTCTGCGATTATTACATCAACTCTGCTTTTAAGCTCTTCTATATTTTTACTCCCTACTTGATGTATTACCTGAAACTTTGGGAGTAATTCAGCTAAAGCATCAACGACTGCGTTGTTGATTGCTTGAGCGCCTTGGGACCCTCCGAGTATAAGAATTACGGGTACATTTGGCTCCAAGTTTAAGTATTCAAAAGCCCCTTCTTTTTCCGGTTTAAATAATTCTTTTCTAATTGGATTGCCTGTATGTGCAACTCTGTTGTGTGGTAATTTCTCTGCGAGCTCTGGGTACGAGATAGCAACACTTTTTGCAAACTTAGCGGTCCAAGCATTTGTTCGTCCCATGATTGAATCTGACTCATGCACAACAACCGGTATATTCAATATCCGCGCAGCTAAAACAGTTGGAAAGCTTGCATACCCACCCTTACTAAATACTACATCAGGATAGATGAAATAAAGTTTAATCAAAGCAAGGAATGCCCCAAACAGAGTCTTAACCATATCTATGTAATTCCAAATAGATGCATAGTTTCGTAATTTCCCAGCGCTACTATAATAATGCTCTATATTAAGCTCAAACAGAGCTCGTTCTTCAAACGGCTTTGGTCCAAAGTAATAAAGTGTGGGTTGAAGTAGTTTCTTTTCAGCGACTATTGCTTTAATTTCTTGTGCTACTGCAATAAGAGGGTAAAAATGCCCACCACTTCCTGATCCTGTTAAGACTATTCTCATGTTTTTATATATTTAGAGATATTTAAGATAATACCTACACTACCTAGTGCAAAAAGCATTGCTGTACCACCATGACTAATAAAAAGTAATGGCAAACCAGTAAGCGGGAAAACGCCAAGCATCGAGCCGATGTTAATAAACGACTGGGATATAATAAGTATAACAATTCCAACGATAAGCAGTCCACCAAAATAGTCTGGTGCTTTGGCAGCAATCTTGAGTCCCCTGAAAGAGAAAGAGAGAAATAAAAGTATAAGAACAAATGCGCCAGCAAAACCAAACTCCTCTGCTGCCACTGCAAATATTGAATCCCCTATTGGCTCTGGTAGATAGTTAAATTTTTGTACACTTTGTCCAAATCCTCTACCCAACGCTCCACCAGAACCAATTGCAATAAGTGATTGGTTTAACTGGTAGCCTGATTCTTGTAAGTTTGCACTTGGTTGTATAAATGTCTCAAGTCGTTCTTTAAGATACGGTCGTTGGTATACAAGAACCGAGAATGCCAATACCGCCACCAAAAGTAGAATAAATAAATCACGAGCCTTTCCTCCTGCAGTTATGTACATAGATATTCCAGCGGAAGCCAGTACAAGCACCGTGCCTGTGTCTGGTTGAAGAAGTAGGAGTGCACTCGGTATACCCATGATGATCGTAAATGGGATTAGTCCATGTCTAAACTCAGCAATTTTAAATCGTACTGAAGAAAGGTATGTTGCCAGGTATAGTACAAAGCCAAGTTTTAGGAACTCTGCTGGTTGAAACGAGAAACCAAATAAATATATCCACCTACGAGCTCCGTTTATTTCAAAACCAAGGTCAGGCACAAACACAAGCAGTACTCCTATTATAGAAAGAATAAAAATATAGAGTGATAGAGGCTTCCATAGCCGATATCTAATCTTTGACATAATAAAGAGAGATATAGTACCCAAAAACATACCAAAGAAAATCTGACTAAATGCCACTGAGGAGAACTTTGCACCCTCCCGAGCCAGCAACCCAAGTGACGCAGAGGTAAAAATAAAAAAACCGAATACAACAAGTACTCCGGTTATCAGAAGAAGTGAACGGTCAATTGATTTCATATTGAATTAGTATATCAAATTAAATGCCACATGTGCCTGTGGCATTTGTGTAAATAACCCTTATTCCTATTGATAATAAATAGTCAGAGTATTCTGGCCATTTATAGCTGGCTGTCTGGGACGATGTTAGAACTTTTTTAAGGAAAGTTAATACTTCTTAATCCAAGAAAGTGTCTCTTTTAGCAGTTTTTCTTCAACTCCTTCCTCATCAAAGGTATGTCCAGCTCCTTTAATTTTTATAAAATCTTTTGGTCCATTTGTGTGTTTATAATACTCCTTACTTCCTTTACTTAAAATTCCTTTACCTGCGATAATAATCTTTAAAGGTACTTCAATCTTAGATATCAATTTTAATTCATTTTCTCCATTAAACCACTTCCATTCTTCATACATTTTTGGATTCATTAAATATTCTGTTCCCCCACTCTTCGATAAATACTTCTCTGCCATTAACTTTTGCTTTTTTAGGAGTATCCTCACTTCCTGACTCTAAATAAGAAGGGTCCCATAAAATAATATTATCTACTTTAGAAAAATCTGATTTTAATATTGTAGGGCTTCCTAAACTATGTCCGATTACTATTATTTTTTTATATTTCTTTCTAAAATGAGAAACTATTGTATCTAAGTCTTTCCCGTGAGTAGTAATAGTACTTTTACTCAATGACCTCCCTCCTTTTTCTCCTGTATATAAACTAAAACGAAATACGTCTACTCATTTTTTAGGGAATTGATTGGCAGCATTATAAAAAGTGTGTTCGTTTGGATGTCCTGTTAATCCGTGTATAAAAATTGCGAGTTTGTCGCACTTCTTACTTGAAGTGTTTAGTACCCCATAAATAATATGTTTGTCTTTTGTTTTAAGTTTTACTTGTTTTTCCATAAGGAAATTATACCCCAAAATTCATTAGCTGACTGGCTCGGTCTAGAACCTAGTGACATGAGACACAGCAAGGGTCTTTGAAGTTCTTTTAGTGTATCAGAAATAAGTGTCTCGGTCTCGGATAACTCTCCACCAAGCCCTGCAAGAAATTCCATCTTTTTTACTAATTTATTAGATTTATTTGGGAAATTACTAACTTTAGTAAACCTTTCTTTTTTTGCGTATATTAGATACAAAATAAATAACAATCAAAGTCGGGAAAAACGCCCAAAATTTCCAAGAAAGAGACTGTTCCTCTTCTTTGGTATTAACAGCTTGTGCGTCATCAACATCAGAGCTAGTATCAAATAATCGTTCAATTCTTTTGGGCCCTTCAGGCTCAATACTATCAATCCTTCTAACTTCAACTTTTTTAGCAAGAAATGGTATCTCCAAAATATTAGGTATCTCTTGTGACGTACTTTGAGAGAAAAGAGCAAATTTTGTCAAGTGATTAACGTTGAATGTAATTATTGTTTCATTAAATACAACGTCTGGAATGAGTACCCATCTACTTATGTTCTCATCAAGAAAATAGACTCCCGTTTTTTTTGCACCAATAAGCAAACTGGGAATTTTGAATGTAATGGTTATATATTCATCAAGCTGATGAATAAAACCTCCATTAGAGTCAAAAGCTATTATGTTGTAAAAGATATTGTCGGTCAAACCAAACTCTTGTGGAATCAGATATTTGTTTGCCGTTGACTCTATTTCAGTACTTACAATAATAGTAACTCCGTTTGAGGTAATTCCTTTCGGCACATTCACCACAACTAATATGTCATCATAGAAATTACATGTCAAAGTTCCAGATTGTTCTTCAGTAAGAACAAGTGGAATATTAAAAGCGTTGATATGTGACGGTATCCTACCGGCACCAATACTTCCCAAAATACCACCCCCTTCGGTTGTAGCAGTTTCTGTAGTGACTGTTCCCGATACTGTTGTGTCTTGCCAAGGGTATTCAATAATATAACTTGCTGAGCTCTGAGTCTCAAAAACGCCCGAACCTATAGAGTTAGTACCCATCTGATAATTATCACTGGACATAACAGCGGCAGAAACAAGGGTCGGCATAAATACAATCACAGCAAGGAAAACGTAAATCAAGTTTTTGCAAAACATCCTGTTTTTAATCTTGATCATCTGTCTTTTATTCTTCTTTACTTTTCTTGAGTTGGAATTGAAGTTTGCTCAGAAACAGGAGTAGTCTGACTATCTTGCATATAAACTGGTCCAACATTGATCAGAATGTTTTTTGTCGGACTGAATATGATTGCTTTGTCTTTGTAAATCAATAATTTATCGCCATCCTCCGCATCTTTAAAAAACGGTCTCTCTATAGCAAGTGCCTTTGCGTCTTGAATAGTCGCTAAATTCGGTTCTCCTTCAGGGAGAATAATAAATTTTGAAACCTGCTTAACCACCTCGTCAACCTCTTTCTGATATGCTTCTTGTTGCGCTTGCTGTTGTACATCTGGATTAGACAAAAGAGCTACTTGTTTTTTTGCTTTTATATAATCAAATGCAAACCACACAAGAGCACCTATAAAAATGAGTAATAAAATGATTTTTATCTTGCCTACTATTAGGCGTGTTATTCCAATAAAAACATTTTTTAGAGTAAGAATTTTTTTCATATTATTAATTGTCATTATATTTTTAATTACCTTTACTCTGTCGATGTTTCCGCTGATGCCTCAACTGTCACGGTACGAGTTACCTTATTGGCAATATTACCGGCAATGTCTGACACATTATAGATTACAGTGTACACCCCTGCAGTGGCAGTATCTACTGTGTTCTCCACCGTAACAGATGATGTGACATCACCATCAGTGTCATCAAGAGCTGTCGCACCTTCATCAAAGTAGGTTTCATCTACAACAAGGATTATCTCTTCTTTACCAATAAGTGTGATGATGGGTGATGTGGTGTCTTTCATAGTGAGTACAGTAACCGCCCTCGTAACCTCTGTTGCTTGATTGCCTGCAGCATCGGATACGTTGTAAGTGATAGTGTACACTCCTTCTGTATCAGTAAGTACACTGTCGCCCCCTATAATAATATTTGTAGTAATGTCACCATCTACATCATCTGTTGCCACAACACCTTCCTCTGTGTAACTATCTCCAACGTTAAGCTCAAAAGCATTTTCCGCATTGAGTGTAATTACAGGTGAAGTGATATCGACTGGAATATTATTTGATGAAGTACTAGAGGCAACACCTCCACCATTCTCACTTGAATCATCTGCTTCTGTGTACGGATCATAGACAACCACTTGTCGCTCTGCTGTTGTTGTGTTTCCATCGTTATCAGTTGTGCGATAAATAATCGTATACGTGCCAACTTCTGATGTATCAATTTGAATATTGCTGAAATCGCCCACATCCACATCATCCACACTCGCATAAAGTCCAAGATTATTGCCCTTATCATCAGTAATGACAGCGCCGAGGTCAGAATATATAAATCCGACTTCAATTTCTGCTGGATTGTTGCCTAATATTGTTATTGTTGGAGAGATCAAAGAGGTATTATTTGCGTCACTGGAATCTGTTCCGCCAGGAGTTGTTCCAGACAAAAGTGTTTTCAATTCTGTTAATTCTTTTTTGTTCAAGCATACTTCACCACCAGTATCTCCTATACACAATTCCTCTTTTGCAATAATTCTACCAACCACTAATGTTCCGTCACTTTCTTGATCTGTTACGAATTCCTCTACTGTCCCAACAAGAGTAAGTGAATTCACTTGACCCTGCAGGACTTCAATCTGTTCCTGCTGATCTTGAATAGATTTTACCAAAAGTGGTGTAATCCTACCGTAATCAACACCCCACAATTCATCACTTTCAAGTTTAGCAGATACAGCTGCTGGAGATATGTCATAAAGTTCTTGAGCAATAAAACCTATTGTATCAATATCACTGGTCTTCATATTGAAATCCCTAACCTTAATTTTAAGCAAATCTTCAAGCGTATAATGAGTATCGCGAATATTTTCTTTAGCTCGTCTATCAGAAGTTGTATTATAAACGACTCCTCCTGCACCATCACCACTAATTGTCGCTATCATTGTATTATCACCATCAACAAACCCTACAAATTTAGTATTACTACCTGGATTGATGTTTGGACCTGTTCTAATATATATACCTGAAGCATAATCGTTCGTGCTGTCATTACGAAATACTGTCTGGAAACCAGCTGATTCGGTCCCAATAGAATTAAAATGCCCTACAGAATCAATATCCACTTTCTTGACATTATTTGTCAAAAATTCAAGAATACCATCACCAGTACTGAACATCCCGCTATCCGTATCACCTGCAGAATCAAAAGTATATCCATTATTATTTACACCTCCCGCACCAGGGGTTCCTCCTCTTGCTCTTATTCCTCCCGTAACATCTAAGCTAACAGCTGGACTAACATTACTTATTCCAACCTTTCCAGAACCAGCTCCTAGAATCAAATCACCCCACCCAAATCCTGGATTCAAAACATTAATATAACCTTTCATCGTTGATCCGTTAAATCCAAATCGTAAACCACTGTTGGTATCGGTATTATTTGAAATGATTACTTGTTGGTTGTCTGTGTCATTGCTAATATACTCTGGCACTTCTATCAATAAATTAGAAATAGAAGTTGTTGTGCCAATACTGACATATCCACTACTGTTTATCCTCATTCTTTCATTATTATTGGTATAAAATTGCAAAAGACCGTCCGAGGTGCTGAACATTCCACTATCCGTATCACCTGAAGAATCAAAAGCATATCCATTATTATTTACACCTCCCGCACCAGGAATTCCTCCTCTTGCTCTTATTCCTCCAGTAACATCTAAACTAACAGCTGGACTTATTGTCCCAATGCCTATTTTTCCGTCTTGTTGAAGAGTCAACACAGTTCCGCTTCCTGGATCATCAAATGTTGTGCTAATTTTTAATTTATGAGAATCGCTTGCGTCTGTTCCAAAACTCCAATCTGTGCTAATCAAGCCAGAATAAAAAGTTATATACTCGTCGCTAGTAGAATTATCTGGAGCATAAAATCTAAGCGATGCTTCACCACTTCCTATTTGTTCAATCTTTGAAATAAGATAATTATCGTCACCATAGATATGTAATTTTTCGTTAGGTGAATCCGTCCCAATTCCTACTTGTCCCTGCGTTGCATCCACAAACAATGCGTTGTAATTTATTCCTTCTGCCACTCTAAAATCACCCATTATTTCCAATGGTGTGGCAGGGCTTGTTGTGCCAATTCCGACACGATTATTAAATGAATCAACAACCAATGTATTTGTATCGAATCGCGCGTCAGTGGCAAAGGTAGAAGTTGAGTTAAACCACGATTGTCCTGTGTTTGTAAGAAGTGTTGACGATGCATTACCTAATGTAGAAAGTCCTGTAAACCATGATGTCCCAGATACTGAAAATTGTGTTGTGCTAGCATTACCAAAAGTAGCAAGGTTTGTGAACCATGATTTATCTGATACTGAAAGCCGAGTTGAAGATGCGTTACCCAAGGTTGTCAATCCAGTAAACCAAGAAAGTCCGCTGTTAGTTAATTGTGTTGTTGACGCATTGCCGAGAGTTGTTTGTCCGGATACCACTAAATATCCTGAAAGTGATTGATCGGTTGATGAGGCGGTAGTGAAAGCTGAATGACCTGCTATTTGCACAGTTGATGACGCATAAAATGCACCCTGAGACCACCACGGCATTGTAGAGCTTGCTGTTAAATTTGTTACTCCGTAGTTTGTCGCAAATGTCCAGTTTTCCTCAGCTGTTTTAACTATGTTGCCACTCCAATAAAGAACGCCCGCATTGTTGTAAAGAGCGTTAGATGTAACATCAGGTGTAGAACTTGAAATCAAAATACCTTCTGAAAAAGTGCTAGTGGCGGTAAAATAGGAATCACCAGAAACTGAGAATGTCGCAGACGGTGTTGTTGTGCCAATACCCAATCGCCCCCCCGAAGTAAATGTCAAAAGTTGTGTTCCTGTATCAGTAATAATACGAAATAAATCAGCAACTTGACTGGCAAAGCCACGAATTACGAGGGGAGTCGCCGAAGTGGTTGTTGCTTCAACAGTTAGTTCGGCTGTCGAGAAAGGGGTTGTTGTTCCAACTACCGACTGACCTGTGCCAAAAACGTGATCAGAGGTAAATGCTTGCGCAGTAGCACCAATCCTTTGTCGCGGAGTCATCTCCGAATCAGACCCGACTGTTACACCCAGCCAATACGTGTCACCGGTAAAATCAAGAGTCATAGTATTACCCGTGCCCGAACCAAGAAGAACCCTAAAAAGCCCACTTGATAAAGAAACAGCGTTACCGTTTGCTGTTGTATGAGTGCCTGTCCAGAGAGTAGTTCCACTTGTTGAGGCATCGTAAATACGAAATATTATATTGTAGTTGCCATCGGAAACATTTGCGCCTGTTGAGTCTTGTAGCACCCCCTGATATGGAATCTGTTTGTTAATGCCAGGAGCAGCCAAAGCAAATCCAGCAGGCATTATTGTTAATATTGTAAAAATAATTAAAACAAAACCAATTAAGAGTTTTTTACCCTTACTCTTGTAAGTTCTGATGTTTTTTAATCTTATGCTTTTGAGTTTCAAGGATTTTACATAAATTAATTAGCTTATTTATATTATACAGCCTATACAACAATAAAATATGCTTTGTAAAGAATAATTGGAGATAACTTTTCCCTATTACAAGCAAATCACACAAGACAAATTCTTAATTATTTTAAGGATCAGTTTTCATCACTTGGATTATGAATGAAAACAACCTTTGCAACCAACACATCATTCAAGTGTAAATCTTTACTGTTCTCAGTAAGTATGCGATTTTTTAGTATAAAACTATTGAACCCAGAACATTCCATTTAGATACCCATTTCCAATAAACCTTGGGAATTAGGCGTTCCGGTCTATCTAACATGACCGTTTACTGTCTGAGACAATTTGGAGCTTTTTTAGTACACTACCCTACTAATGCAATAATGATCCCTATAAAGGCGAATATTATGCTTACTACCCAGTATCGCATGGTTACCTTATAACTTGGCCAACCTATTGCTTCAAAGTGGTGGTGAAGTGGTGCAACTTTGAATACTTTCTTACCTCGATATTTTTTAGATAGAACTTGAATAATATTTGAAAGTACTGTCACCACAAGAAGAATCGCAATGATAGGGAGTACCGCTATACCTTCACCACCACCAAGTGTATCAGTCATAAAAGCCAGAACCGCAATAGTCATTGTCAGCCCCATGGTTCCTGTTTCGGTCATATAGAACCGTGCAGGAGGAATGTTAAACCATAAGAACGCAAGAATACCCCCAACGATAGTTGCCGAGAATGCAGCAAGGTCAATTTGTTGTTGATAAAAAGCGATTCCTGCATATGCTGCAAAAATGGATGCGAACACTCCTCCAGATAATCCGTCTATTCCATCGATAACTCCACTGGCATAGATTGCTAAAGAAATTAACATAAAGAGCGGAATGATAAGCCAGCCAATAAACATGTCTCCATTAAACGGAATAGCAATACTTACGATATCTAGCTTTTCATAAAACCACCACCCAATAAATAAAGAAACCCCACCAACGATTGCTAAACGTATTTTTAATGAAATTCCACGTGGTCCTGAAACCGACGTTACGTCTAGTACATCATTTATAAATCCAACGAAGGCACCTACAAGAAGTGTGAAAAGTGGAATCCATGTTTGGTTACGGCTTAAAAAATCTAGTTTAGTGAAAGTTTCATTATCTGACATAATACTCAATACCCATATAAGAAGTGTTGTAATGAGAACACTCCCCCATATTACAATACCGCCCATACGAGGGGTCTTTAAGTCAGCCTCTCCGTGGAGTTTAGTAAATTCTACTGCTTTTGTGCCATCTAAAGCCATCTTCCCTCCCACCTTTTGCCACACTTTATATTTATAAAGATAATGAGTAACTATTGGAGTGATAGCTATGCCAATAAAAAAAGCCAGCGCCGCTGGAACCATTACTTTAACTATATCTAAGACTATCATGTAGTCATATTGTACATCGGTTATAAAGCTAAGCAAGTTCGAAACTTATTTTTTGTAGATGGACAGATGTCTTTTTATGTTGTAAATTATGTGTATCCAAAGAGATTAGAAAAAGGAGATATTTCAATGGGTACTGTACATCTAACTAATGGTCACCATGGTTTGATTTGTAGGAATAAGGATTGTCATCTTGATCGAAGGCATGTGCTCACCGAGCAAATGTTGGATTTACAAATCATGTTGTCTCGCGACAATATACTTCGAAGTGAGAGAGGGTCTATTGTGCGAGCGGCGTTACACGCTTTGCTTAACCTTAAAGGTTTTGATTCAGCTATCTCACTTGGTTATAGTGACTCACCAAAACCGTCTCTAATCATACCTAAGCGTGTGTGGGGTGAGATAACTCACATCGGTAAACCAAGGAAATTGGTTGTAATATTTTCACACGACTCGCGTAAAGGTAACGCACCTTTTTACTCTCTTGAGCAGTGGTTAGAGGACAATCAGCCAAAAGATTCCACTGACACAGAATACAGTAAGTTTGAAAAATTGTGGTCTGATGCATCGATGTGGGACATGTTCTTTAAAAGTCGGATTACTCTTGAAGTTGAGAAATTACGTTCTAATGCCGAAGAGCTTCACGAGAAAGCAATGCGACTTGCCGATGAAGCATCTGTTGTTGAAACACAAATGTTTAAGTAGATGAGCACCCCTGACAGCGCAAGCTGTCAGGGGTGTTTTTTATATTATTTTAAAATGGTTTTTAGAGGGCTATATATTTTAAGCTAGCTTTGACAAGCTTTTTCATGTCATTGAATCGACCCTCAAATGAAGACCCGAGTACCACGGCGATAATAGGATGATTAATTCCCGCATCAAATGCAATAGCTAGATTTCCTCCTGCTAAGTCAGTAAACCCTGTTTTTGAAGCTATTAGTCCTGGGATGTTACCGATACCTGAGTTGGTGTTGGTTGCGTTATATATAAATTGGTCTTCTGAAACAAAACTAAGATTTTTATACGCGGTCGCCTCTAGTAATTGTGGACGGTCTGAAATTATATAAGCTAAAAGTGATGCTATGTCTCTGGCAGAGCCATATCCTCCCCCAATATATGCATTTGCATCAAGTCCACTTTCGTTAATAAAATACGATTGCATTAACCCTAAAGACTGCGCCGTCTGATTCATTTTATTTACAAAGTTAACGTGATTATCAGTATCCTCTGTCTGCGTGTCGTTTATAAATGCTCCAGCAACTCCAGCAATCGCATGCGCTCCGTCATTTGATGAAACAAGTAGCGTGTAGTCTAGTAAGTCTTTAAATTTCCATCGTTCGTTAGTATGAAAACCATTATCCCCATCTATTGCGATTGATGACTCATCTATTGTGATAATAGTCTCGTCTGAAATAAGAGTAGATGCCACTAAAGCCGTCATAAGTTTTGTAATTGATGCTAGGGGTAGCTGAGAGTGTTCGTTCTTTGAAAAAAGAATTTCTTTTGTATCTAAATCATATACATAAGCTGCTTTAGCTTCTATTGATATATGCTCAAATGGATTAATTGTAGTAGTAATAGTCTGCGGTGGGGTCGCCACTATTTTTTCTTTTTGAATATCAAAAATATTTTCATCAAACACAAACAGGCTTAAGATTAGAAGTCCACCTAATACCCCCATGCGAAGCAGTACAGAATCGTTCTTTGTTGATTCCGCAACTTTTGTGGTTTCTTGCTTAACGTCCTGGTCTTGGTCTCCGGACATGATTCCTTGCGAGGAATCAGACGTGATATTTTGCGAAATATCAGAATTGTCTGTTGGTTGTGTTATGTTTTTTTGTTTGTAGTTGTCCATTTTTACTATTTAAGCTTCTGAGTCTGCGGTTTCTTGGGTAGCGCTTTGGTCTCCGGACATGATGTCTTGCGAAGATGATCCGTCTTTGGACGTGATATTTTGCGAAATATCAAAAGCCCTTATCTCTTTTTGTACATCATCATATTCTGGAAGTTCATTAATGTTGGATATTCCAAGAAGTGATAGAAGTGAAAATGTTGGGCGATATAGAAAACTACGTGCGTCTTCAGGGTTTGGCATTTTTTCGATTAGTCCACGTACCATTAGATTTCTAATAATAAACGTTGAGTTTACTCCGCGTATATAATCTATACCCGCTCTAGTTATGGGTGATTGGTATGCAATAATAGAAAGTGTTTCTAGCCCAGCCTTTCCGATATCTTTTGAAAGCTCCTCCTTTCGTAATTCAAGAAGGATATCAGAATATTTAAGTGCTGTGCGTAGTGCTACACTGTCGTTTAATTCCACCAGAATGATTCCACGACCAGAGAGGGCTACTTTAAGTTCAGAAATACCTGTATCTATTTCATCAGCATTCTTTTTAAGTGTTTTTTCGAGCCACGTTTTCTTTACGGGTTCATTTTTAAAGAACAAAACAGCCTCTATTTTTCTACTGAGGTCATCTTTTGCGTTAATTTCTGGGCTGTTTGTTAATTCATCCATTTTAGATATTTTTTATTCGTATTTTGGGGTTTCGACCGAGTCAGACTCCATTGTAATATCCGAGAAAGTTTTTTCTTGAGTTAGGCTGATGATGCCCTGTTTTGCAAGTTCAAGCATTGCAAGAAAACCAACTATTATTTCAACCTTCTCACCTTTACCTATATTTGAAAACTCGGAAAAACTAACTTGAAGATTCTTTGTTATGCGGTCCGTAAGATTATCTATCATTTCTTCGATACTTACAACTTTTTTGACAACAGCTTCAGGAATGAAGTTTACCTTAGGGAGTTTTTTAAGAACCTGCATTATGTTATCTCGTAAAGAATCTTTAGAAAAATTATTTGGTGGAGAAAATATTGGTTCAGAATTTATACCAAAAGATTTAGCTTCTTCTGCTTCAAGTAACACGTTTTTTCCAAACTTTTCTTGAACATGTTGAGAGAGTTCTTTATTTCGTTTAAATAACCTGAGTCTCTTTTCAAGACTCTCAATCCCCTCTTCCTCTTCTTCTGTAAGCTCAAGTGTGGGGAGTAAAGATTTTGATTTAACAAGAAGTAGTGTAGAGGCAACGAGAATAAAGGTAGATGTTCTAGAAATTGGGAATTCTTTTTGATCCTCTATATGTTTTATATAGTCATCAGTGACTGTTGCTAGAGATACGTCATTGATTGGTAATTTCCTTTTTTCTATTAAAGAAAGTAATAATTCTAATGGACCCTCAAAACCATCCATCTTAATACTAAAATCTTTAGTATTTGTTGTTGTATTTTCTTCTATATTTTCCATTTTTAAATTTCCTAAAACCTGAAAGCTAACACCTATAACCTAATTTAATATTCTTCAATGAATCTAGTAAGTAGTCTCACTGGTTCTCCAGCGGCTCCATTAGAGAGATTATCACTAGGTACTGTTGTCATGCGCGGTGCTATATCTATATGTGCCCATACACACCCCCTGGGATAGTTTTTTGTGAATTGGTATAGAAACATTCCTCCGTTAATAGCTCCTCCATATCTTGGGTTCTTTGTAGCGAGGTTAGCTACATCAGCTATTCTTCCTTGTACACCTTCGTTATATTCCTCCCATAGAGGTAGTGGCCAAACATAGTCCCCTGTTTCCTCTCCAAATTGAGTAAGTTTTGCCACTAAATTACTGTCTTGAGACATTACAACAGATGCTTGTTGACCTAATGCCACAAGAGATGCTCCTGTAAGTGTTGCTACATCTATAACTGCTTTTGGATTGTATTTCTTTGCGTATGTTAGTGCATCAGCTAATACAAGCCTCCCCTCCGCATCAGTATCTACTACTTCAATAGTTTTCCCTGACATAGATTTAAGTACGTCTCCTGGACGAAATGAGCTTCCTGACACCATGTTTTCAACTGAAGGAATTAAAGCGATCACATTTTTCTTTAATTTAAGGCGCGCCACGAGTGCGATTGTCGCCATAACTGCGGCACCGCCAGACATATCCATATGCATTCCGGATAACCCACCGCCTATTTTTAAATTAAGTCCACCGCTGTCAAAAGTAACTCCTTTACCTACAAGCACAATTGGTTTTTCGCTTTTCTTTCCACCTTTATATTCCATAACAATAAACTTCGGTTCTTCTGGTGAACCTTTTGCAACTCCAAGAATTGCACCCATTTTTAATTTTTCTAGTTCTTTTTTACCAAGAGATGAAGTCTGTATTTTTGTATTTCTAGAAAGTCTTTTAGCGTGAGCTGTTAATATTCTAGGTGTCATATCGCCACCCGGAGTGTTCGACATAAGTCTGCACTCGTTAACCATTTCTCCAATTACCCTACCTTTAGCTATACCTTTTTTAATTTCAGAACTTTTTACGTTTGTAATAGATATTTCCTCTATATCTCCCCAGCCTGCTTTTGGTTTAGTTTTAAAATCATGGAACTCGTAACCAGCCATCAGTAAATTTTGTGCAACAATAGACCCGAGCTCTTTTGGAGCCAAGTTTGATATGTTTTTAAACTCATTAATATCTATAGATATCTTATTTACTTTATATAACTTGGCTGTTCGAACAACTCTCCTAATGACTTTTATAAATTTCCGGAAGTTATCTTTCTCTGCTTTTACTATCTTTATTTCAATTCTAGTTAGTTTTTTTGCATCCTCAATAAATCTAGTTTGCCCTTTTTCAGTGAAAGTTATTTGAGTTATTTTACTAGGTTGTTTTACAGTTTTTTTTTCTTGCGTAGTTATTTTCATCCCGATAGTAATAGGACACCGACTTAAACAGTCTTTGTACTAAAATTAAACTTTTTGTTAATAATTAATTTTGTTTTCATATATTATGTTTATGTCCGTGATTTCGTACGGTATTCATTCTTTATAGGTTATTCGGATAACAGAGTATCTATTCGATTCATTTCTCGCGGAAAGAGCGTAGCCTCTTTAACATTATCTAAGTTAAGAATCTTTTGAGTAAGACGCTCAAGACCCATTCCCCATCCTCCATGAGGTGGCATGCCGTATTTAAATGCTTGTAGATAAAATGAGAAATCTTCAGGGTTCATACCTTTTTCTTTTATTTTCCCTACGAGACTCTCGTAGTCATGAACTCGTTGACCACCTGTTGTGATTTCAACTCCACGGAATAACAAGTCAAAGCTTTTTGTGTACCCTTTGTCATCTTCATCCTCAAATGTATAAAACGGTCGCTTAGAAACTGGATAATGCGTGATGAAAATAAAATCTGAATCAAATTCTTTAAGTACATACTCAGACAACCATCTTTCATGTGCTGGTTCAAGGTCTGGCTCGTTAGCGCAATCTTTTCCTGTATCTTTTGAAATTAGCTCGAGTGCTTCCCTTAGTTTCATTGTCGGAATCTTTTTTGGTATTTTAAGCTCACTCGCTTCTTTCACAGCTTCCCCTATATGCCTCATTACATCTGTTAGTACGTCCATTATGTCTGTGTGGTCTTTAATAAACCCAAACTCAGCATCAATACTCGTGTATTCGTTAAGGTGTCTCGTGGTGCTGTGTTTCTCTGCTCTAAAAACGGTACCTGTGGAGAACACTTTCTCAAATGCACCAACCATTATTTGTTTGTACAACTGAGGGCTTGTAGCCAGATACGCGGTGTTGTCTTTAAAATATTCAACCTTAAAGACATTAGCACCTCCTTCCGCATCTCCACCAACTAATTTAGGGGTTTGAAATTCTGTAAAACCTTTTTTAGTCAAGGCTTCTCTATAAGCTTTAATTATTATTGCTTGAGTTTTAAATATTTTCCGAGATTTTTCTGACCGCAATGTTAGTGGCATGTAGTCAAGATACGTATCAAGATTGAGTTCTGTGTCTTTTTCAAATGGAAGCTCAGAAGCCTTTGAAAGTACTTGTATTTCTGTAATTTCAAGTTCAATATATCCATTATCTACATCTTTGTTCACCATTTTTTCTGGACGTTTATTTACTTTACCTGTAACGGAAACAACCCACTCTGGACGTAGTATTTTTGCTATTTCAAGAACCTCTGGCTTACCAAAAACGACACCTTGTATAAAACCAGTTCCATCACGAAAGTCGAAAAAAGCCATTTTGCCTTGATTTCGTGCAACATCCACCCACACAGATATGGTTACTTCTTTGTCTATATTATCTTTAAGATTTTTTATTTCAGTTCTTTCCATACTAAATTATTTACTTGATTAGCTTGTTATTATTCCAATTTTTTCTCGTACTTCTTTCATTTTGTTTTCAGCTTGAGCTCGTGCTTTTTCTCCTCCCTTCTTTAAAATATCCAGAACATACTCTTGATTTTTCTCAAAGTCAGCTCGTTTTTCTCGTAAAGGTGCGATGAATGCGTCGATATCTTCGATTAAAGATTCTTTAAGAACTTTATAACTTCCCTCATTTTCCTTATAAAGAGATTCTAGCTCAGCTTCAGATTTAAATAGAGTATGGATAGCGTAGACGTGTTCTGGACGTCCGCCAGATGAGTCGGTCACGACACTCATAACTTGTTTTATTATTTCATCCCGTGAAGCAAAAAGTGGAATAGTGTTTTCATAACTTTTACTCATCTTTCGTCCATCGATTCCAGGAGTAGTTGCAACACCTTCTTTAATAAGGGCTTCTGGGAGTACAAAAGTTTCACCATATTTGTTATTAAATTTTTGTGCTATGTCACGAGCAATTTCAACATGTTGTTTTTGATCCTTACCTACTGGAACTACTTGTGCACCAAACATAAGGATGTCTGCCGCCATAAGCACAGGATAATCAAATAGGCCAACCGAGGCTTCAATACCTTGTTCTACTTTATCTTTGTATGCAACAGCCCGTGATAGATATGGAACTGTTATAAGAGTATTGAAAATCCATGTAAGTTCAGTGACTTGCGGAACATCTGACTGCATGAAGAGCGTCACCCTGTCTGGATCAAGTCCTATTGCAAAGTGGTCGATAACTGAGTCCAAGGTGTCTTCTTTAAGCTTCTGTGGGTCACTTGCTGTTGTTAGCGCGTGGTAGTTAACTATTGAGATTGTTGCATCGTGAGAGCCTTGAAGGTCAACAAATTGCTTCATTGCCCCAAAATAATTACCGATGTGTAATCGGCCTGATGGCTGTATGCCTGAGAATAAGACTTTTTTGTCGCTCATATCTCAAAATACTACCAGAAAATGGCGATTTTGAAAGCTTTTTACTCTAATATCATGCTTTGGCGATATCTACCTCATTAATTTTAAATGCCCCAAGTACCTGGGGCATTTAAATATTGATACATTATGATGATGTATTCTAACTTTCGAACGTTATAACTATTTTCTTTTTTTTACCTACACAAATCATTGCAATTGGTGACGAGAAATCAGATGCTTGTATGACTTGCTCTTGATTATCTACAACAACACCATCTACTCGTATAGCTTTGTTTTGAATAAGTTCCCTAGCCTCTCGCTTACTGGAAGAAAGTTTATTATCGACAAGCAAGTCTACTATATTGGAACTGCTTGATATTTTTACCAAGGTGGCATATTTTTTTACGAGGGCTTTGTCTGTATCGCTTAATTCATCCAGCGATGTGTTTGAGAATATTAACTCTGAAACTTTTTCTACATCAGAAGCAATCTCCTCTCCGTACACAAACTTAATTACTTCGTAAGAAAGCTTTCTTTGTGCCGAGCGTGAACTCGCGTCTTCTTTAAAGGTTTTCTCAATGTCAGATATTTCTAATAAAGGAAGGAATGTAAAAATTTTAAGGTAATCTATCACTGCACTGTCATCAGTGTGTATCCAAAATTGATAGAAATCATAGTGGCTCGTTTTCTCTGGGTTAAGCCACACAGCATTTCCTTCACTCTTGCCAAATTTTTTTCCAGTGAGCTTATCTACAATAAGTGGAACAGTAAAACCATACACTGTTTTTCCAGTCTTTTTTCTAATTAAATCTATTCCTGAAACTATATTACCCCACTGGTCAGAGCCACCAATTTGAAGATCACAACCTTTCTCTTTGTTTAAGTGGTAATAGTCATAACCTTGGATCAAGGCGTATGAAAACTCAGTGAATGAAATACCAGACTCGCTCTGCAGTCGTCTGGATACAGATTCCTTTTTTATAAGTGAATTTACTGTGTAGTGTTTCCCAACGTCTCTTAGAAACTCAAGTACTGGCATGTCTTTAAACCAGTCGTAGTTGTTGACCATTTCCATTTTAGATAAACCTTTTATAGTGCTCAACTGCTCGTGTAGTTTGTCTGCCATCATCTTCACGTCATTGACGTCAGAAAACTCTCTTTCGGTATCTTTACCAGATGGGTCGCCTATAAGCCCGGTGGCACCGCCAACAAGGAGTATTACTTTATGTCCAGCCTGCGTAAGATGTTCCGCGACTATATAGGTTACTAAATTACCAACATGTATAGAGTCTGCTGTGGGGTCAACTCCTAAGTAAGCCACTCTTGTTTCTGAATCGTTAAAAATCTCAGAAGTATCTTCTGGAGAACTTTGATATAAGAGACCTCTTTCACGTAGTTCCTCCCCCAGGTTATTTTTTTTATTTCCCGTATTCATAATGGTTAAGTATCTATGATAATATACTTGTTTTTATATTTTTCCAACAAGTCTATATTATAAAATGCTATACAGCTTTTAATTCAACAAAGAAAGATGAGCCCTTACCTTCCCCGTCTGACTCTGCCCATATTTTACCGCCGTGAGCCTCTATCATTTGTTTAGCTACATATAGCCCTAAACCTGTTCCATATACGTTTACTTTATGAGCGTTATCTGCACGGACAAATTTATCAAATAGTACACTTTGTGTTTCTTTTGAAATACCTACTCCAGTATCCTTTACCATTAAAAGTATGTGACCATTATTTTCTGATACAGAGACCAAAATACTTCCTTTTGGAGTATATTTTATAGAGTTATCTATAAGGTTACTAAACACCTGTTTGATTTTCCCTAGGTCGGCATTAACCATGAGTAGGTTGGTACTAATTGTCTTTAAAGATAATGTGAGGTTTTTCTTTTCTGCTGTTGGGGTAAGTTCATCTACAACAGTCTTCGCAAGATCAGCTATATTAAAATCTGTTTTGTTATATTTCATTCTTCCTTGTTCAATACGAGAAACGTCAAGAAAATCTTCAACAGAATCAGTCATTAGATTAGTTGATTCAAATATGCGAGATACTATGTCTTTTGCTTTTTCTGGGAACTTTCCATACGAGCCTTCAAGCAACATAGAGGCATAACCCTTCATTGCTGTAAGAGGGCTTCTGAGTTGGTGTGATGCAATAGATACAAACTCTGACTTGCGCTCATCAAGCTCTTTCAGTCGCACATTAGCCTTCTCTAAATCTTCTGCAAGAACTTCAATTTTTTCACGTTGTTCCACCTCTTTACGTACGCTCTGTATAAGAAAGTACCCTATAAATATAATTCCTACCAGAAATATAATATTCAATAGCTGCTCTTCTTGATTTGCAGATAACAATACTCTTGCGAACATAAAGATCCATAAACTGAAAATAAGAAGTTCCGTAGCAATTACTTTAATGTTGAATAGACGGTGTTTAAGTACAGCGTAAGCAACCATTACAACATAAAAAGAAACTAGTATATTTCCATAAGGAGGAATTGGAATATCAAACCATAAAAAATAATTTGTACTCCCACCGATATATCCAATCATAGTTCCTATAAGTATAAATAGTATCTGAGAACGTTTATCTCCAGTTGAATTAATAAATTTTTTGAATAACAAATAGAGTCCATAGATAACATAAAAGAACCATATAATTAAGAAAGGTAAGTAGTACGGTCCAGCATCAGGCCAAAACAAGAAAGATAATTTGGAAGAAACTCCGCTAATAAAAAATGGGGTAAAGTTTATAAATACAAACACGAAAGCAAAAAAATATCCTGTTCTTACGAGAAGTTTTTTATTTTTATTTTCTCCTAAAAACGAAACAACAAAATGAAAATAAAAAAATGGTATAAATATCGCAATAGCCATAAAAACCCTTGACCACATAAGAGCCTCAGTAGGGGTAGTAGAAATCATCCAAAAGAAATATCCTACACTCCACGCCCCAACTGCAAGGGCAAACAAGGAAAAAGTTATGTTCTTTTTTTCTTTATAGCCACGTGCGAATATCAAGAAGCTAATGATAATACTCGTAACGGCATTTATAATTGCGGCTGCTGTGAAAAAATTCATAATCTATAATAAAAAACGACGACAGATATTGTTACTAAATCGTAACATATCTGTCGTCTAAGTCTTTTGTGCCCGAACTACACTGTGGATACCGTGCGGTTCGGTTTCTATTGAGATCGAACTGAAATTTCCGCTTAGAACAACTTTTTCCAATTCACGTGGAGACCTGTAAAGCATTACAGGATCATTACCCCAATCGATAATTTCTTTTAGAAATCCCATTTCAGGATTATGATGAATGTGGCAAGTCAAGAAATATCCACCTAAAGAAAGAAGTTTTTCAATCTTCTTAAGAAGTAACGCTGCGATACCATCATTAAGATAGTCAAGTAAACCTGCCATCTCAATAATATTAGGACGAAAATCTCCGATGTGTCTACTGAAAAAAAGAACATCTCCAATTTCAGCACGCACGTTCTTGGAAAGCCCTAATTTTGACGCCTTCTCCGATGTAAATTTTACAGCACTCTCATCTGCGTCGAGTAAAACTACGGAAAATGGGTATCCTAATTGCTTTAACTTCAAAGCAATCTGAAGTACTCCCTCAGCAGACCCTGAAGCAAGAGATAAAATACGAATTTCTTCGCCACTCTT
>VAPL010082090.1_pt1 | contig 31080 bp, 31 predicted proteins | sample 3395061 | NCBI WGS metagenome assembly VAPL01 (sample SAMN08290444, study PRJNA428436) | hydrothermal vent metagenome | isolation source: Deep-sea hydrothermal vent chimney 2 | place: Pacific Ocean: Juan De Fuca Ridge | depth 2182 m m | reverse complement strand
ATGCGGCGATTCTTTGCTGGCTTTCTCTTAGAAGATACTGATGTTTTCTTGTGTGTGCTACCTCTATTTTGCCCATGCTCGCCTTTATCAGCTGCATCACGTGGTGGGTTATTCAACACTGTCCCACGACGTTTTCGTTGTTTGGGCGTAAAAACGGTTGTCGCTTTATCTTTTTCTCTCTGATTTAATTGTGGTAACGGCGCCTTCGGTGCTTCAAGGCCTGCCCACTCAAGCAAACCTAACACCTCTTTTGGCTCTAATTTAAGCATTTGCCCGCGTTTTACACGTGGCGGCAAATTAATAGGTCCAAAGCGGACACGCATTAAACGACTCACCGGCATTTGAAAAGCTTCAAACAAGCGGCGCACTTCTCGGTTACGACCTTCTCGTAACACCACTTGATACCAATGATTTGCACCTTCACCACCTTGCGGCGTAATTAAATCAAAAGCGGCAGGGCCGTCTTCAAGCTCAATGCCCTGTAATAGCTGCAGCATTTGACCCTCGCTTAATTCACCAAAAACACGTACAGCATATTCACGCTCAACTTCATATCGTGGATGCATAAAATGGTTTGCTAACTCACCAGATGTCGTAAAAACAAGCAAGCCTGAAGTATTAATATCCAAGCGACCAATAGCAATCCACTTGCTATCTTTGATACGTGGCAATTTATCAAATACACTCACCCTACCTTCAGGATCGTTAGCACTAACAATTTCACCTTCTGGTTTATGATAAATCAACACTTGTGGTAGCGCTGCTTGAAAAGACAAACGTACTTGGCGGCGATCAACGCGCACCACATCATACTGCGACACCCCTACCCCCACTATCGCCACTTCACCATTCACCGTTACCCGACCACTTTCAATCAGCTTTTCCATATCGCGGCGTGAGCCAAGACCAACCATCGCTAATAACTTATGCAGCCGTTGCGTAGGCGTTGCTGGCGCATTACTGCCCAACGCTGCTTTGTTAGTTGACCTGCCTAGCCTAGGCGCAGCTTGATTCGTTTTTGGTTGTTTTTTAAAAGGACGTACCATGAAAAGGGCTAATTAACGATGAAGGGTGTCATTTTACCGCAGAAAATAGCAAGTACGACAGATTGTTACGTATTCAGTATTAGGTATCCAACGACATTTCACTTTGTGTGAAATCTTCTATTGATGGTAATTCGGCTAAAGAACGCAAACCCAAATCATCTAAAAAATGTTTTGTCGTCGCAAATAGCGATGGCCTACCTGGTACTTCACGTTGACCAACAATATCGACCCAATCACGTTCTTGCAATTGGCGCATCACATTGGAGTTTGCGACAACACCGCGTATTTGCTCTATATCACCACGCGTCACAGGCTGACGATAAGCAATAATGGCCAACGTTTCCATCACGGCGCGCGAGTAACGGGCTTGACGCTCAGGATTCAACCGTGCAACAAAAGCACTCAGTGCTTGTTTCGCTTGAAAGCGATAACCCGTCGCCACTTGCACCAACTCCATGGTTTTTTCTTCCCAGTCCTGTTTCAGCTCATCCAACAACATTCTTAATGTCGCACGTTCCATACCGCCTACAAACAGCTTCAGCATTTCATCTAAGCTTAAAGGTTTCCCTGCTGTCAGCAAGGCTGCTTCAAGCACTTGTTTCATTTCTGCTATATTTTCGGGCTCTTTCATTTAACACGCTCTTTTAAATTTAGTCTGCATTGTTGACTTGTAAATATATTGGAGAAAAAGCGGCTTGTTGTGTCATGCGCACTAAGCCCTCTTTTGCTAATTCTAAAATTGCTAAAAAATTAACGACTAACCTAGGTAAGCCGTCAGCATTGATGTCAAACAGTTGCGAAAACTCACACATGCCATCATCTTTTAAACGACGTAATATTTGGCTCATGTGCTCACGGACAGATAGCTCAGCACGACTTACTTTATGATGTGTAATCAACTTGGCCCGTTTCAGTACATTACGCCAGGCCTCTACCAAATCATCCATACTCACTTCTGGCGGCTTTATTTCTGCTATGTGTTCATAATAAGCATGCGCCACTTGAAACTCCTCACCTACTTTAGGCAACGCATCCAAGTTTTGTGCAGCCAGTTTAATCGCTTCGTATTCCATTAAACGACGTACCAATTCAGCACGCGGGTCATCTTCCTCTACGACCTCTACTGGCTTGGGTAACAACATACGCGATTTAATTTCGATCAACATGGCTGACATCAACAAATAATCTGCTGCCAACTCTAACTTAATCTGCTTCATTTTTTCAACATACGTCATGTACTGAAGCGTTAGCTGCGCCATGGGTATATCTAAAATATCGAGATTATGCTTACGGATGAGATAAAGCAACAAATCAAGCGGACCTTCAAAAGACTCAAAATAGACTTCCAACGCACCGGGTGGAATATATAAATCTTGCGGCAGCTCTGTGAGCATTTCGCCTTTAATTTTAATATCTGAGAATGTTGATAACAAACTGAGCCTTTATATTTTAATTTAAGTCAGGGTGTTACCAGCTACCCGTATGAAAAAACCACATGATATAGCAGTTTAACAGAAAAAAAACACTATATGTGTTGTTTTTATGACAATGTGTAATCTTGCAGTAGCAATTCAGGTTGACTGATAAATTTATTAAAATTAAACCAAGAAAAGGGAAGTTGACCAAGGAAGCCCTTGTGAAGAAATTCCCAATCGCCCCACAATCATGACGATTCTAAACACACTACAAACTTCTTATAACCGCTCATAATCTAAGTCCATCACATCACGCAGCGTCTCGTGCGCAACTTTGCGTGCCTTTTCAAAACTATTCGACACATACTCAATATATTTTTCTATATTAAGCCTATTATTTTCTATGGCAGATTCACTACCTAATGTAGCATTCATATGCTCGATAGCGTTTTGCAGATCAGGATTAGATTTAGCACTTGCTACAACTTCAGCTAGCTGTTCTTTTATAGCTTCCCAATCTATTTGACGGAGCTTGGCTTCGACTTCTGGAGCCACTTTAGCCAACAAAGATTCATAAGTTTCGATACCCTTACTTATCACTTCTTCATACTCGGACAAGTCAAAATGCTCCAATACCTGCTCTTGATTGAATTTATTACTAACGTCACTACAGCCACCCATCACCAGGCCTAAAAGTAAAATAGATAAAAACTTCATTTAACTAACTCCTTTTGTTGTAATTAACTATAATCCAAACCCATCACGTCACGCACATCGCGCATAGTCTCACGTGCCACTTTGCGTGCTTTTTCACAGCCTTCAGCCACAATATTTTTAACCAACGTTGGATCTTCCGCATATCCTGCTGCACGTTCTTGTATTGGCTTAAGTTCTTTTAATACGCTTTCTATGACAGGTTGTTTGCATTCTATACAGCCAATAGTCGCGCTTTTGCAGCCTTGTTGCACCCAATCTTTAATCGGTTCATCTGAATAAACTTCATGCAACTGCCAAACAGGGCATTTTGCAGGGTCCCCAGGGTCAGTACGACGAACGCGTGCTGGATCAGTTGGCATGGTTTTGATTTTCTTCGCCACAACATCTGCAGAGTCACGTAAAGAAATAGTGTTGTTATATGACTTAGACATTTTTTGTCCATCTAAGCCTGGCATTTTTGATGCTGGTGTTAGCTTGTAATCAGGCTCTACTAGAATAATTTTTCCACCACCTTCTAAATAGCCGAGCAAGCGTTCTTTATCACCCATGCTCATGCCCTGTTGCTCTTCTATCAAAGCACGTGCTGACGCTAACGCTTCTTCATCACCATTTTCTTGGTATGCGTTACGCATCTCCTTGTACAGTGAGCCGCGTTTATTACCCAATTTTTTAATGGCCGAACGTGCTTTTTCTTCAAAACCAACTTCTTTGCCATAAATATGATTAAAACGACGTGCTATTTCACGCGTAAACTCAACATGTGGAATTTGATCTTCACCCACAGGCACTTGTGTCGCTTTGTAAATTAAAATATCAGCACTTTGTAATAAGGGATACCCTAAGAAACCATAAGTAGACAAATCTTTACTCGATAGTTTTTCTTGTTGATCTTTATAGGTAGGCACACGCTCAAGCCAACTTAACGGCGTAATCATCGATAGCAGCATATGTAACTCTGCATGTTCTGGTACGCGTGATTGAAGAAAAATGGTAGCACTTGCAGGGTCAATGCCGGCTGCCAACCAATCAATCACCATTTCCCAAACACTTTCTTCGATAATTTCTGGCGTGTCGTAGTGTGTCGTTAGCGCATGCCAATCTGCCACGAAAAAGAAACATTCATGCTCGTGCTGCAATCGCATCCAATTTTTAAGTACACCGTTGTAATGCCCAAGATGCAAGCTACCTGTAGGACGCATGCCTGATAAAACGCGTTCAACCGCCATTGTAGTTACCTAGTTTTTATGAATGGTTGGTATTATACAAATAATTACTATGCAAAAATGCTTAAAATAATTTGCGCTGAAAAATTAATCATTGGAGAAATAATTTTCTCTAAATAACCTGTGACTAGCAATACGATTAAAATAACAAAACCGTATTTTTCTACCTTTGATAATTGCATTGCAAGGTTATGTGGTAATAAACTCACAGCAATACGCCCACCATCCAATGGTGGCATCGGCAACAAATTAAGCACCATGAGCACCAAATTTATCATAATGCCTACCTGACTCATTTCAGATAAATAGTAGGATATTGCTCCTGACCCGTGTGCTGAAAATCCAAATACGATCGCCCAACAAATAGCCATCCCTAAATTGGCTGCGGGACCTGCTGCGGCCACCCAAAACATATCCTTTTTTGGATTACGCAAATTATTAAAATTGACTGGAACAGGCTTTGCCCAGCCAAATAAAAATCCGCTTAACATAACGGCTATTGCCGGCAATAATATCGTCCCAAATGGATCGATATGTTTAAGTGGATTTAGGGTGATACGCCCCATTTTTTCTGCTGTTAAATCACCAAAATATTTAGCCGCATAGCCATGTGCTGCCTCATGCACCGTAATCGCAAATATAACGGGTAAAGCATAAACCGCGATTTTTTGTATTAATGTTAATTCCATATTTGTCCCTATTATCGATTAATTACAAGCCAAATGGCGCCGCATCAGCGGCGCCTTGCCGAATAAGTTCCGGCGTATCACCCGTCAGGTCAATCACCGTCGTCGGACCAGCATGATGAATATCAGCATCTATCACCAAATCGAGTTGATGCTCAAATCTATCACGAATTTCCCACGCCGTGTACATGGGATCTTCATCACCCGTAATCTGTAAGGTCATACTCAGTAACGGTTCACCTAACGCTTCTAATAACGCTTGTACCACAGAATGATTAGGCACACGAATACCCACGGCACTGCGCTTAGGGTGCTGTAAGCGACGTGGTACCTCTTTTGTCGCTTTCAAAATAAAAGTATAAGCGCCAGGTGTGTTTGCCTTTAGCAACCTAAATTGACTATTCCCTACTTGTGCATAAGTAGCAAGTGCGCTTAAATCAGCGCAAACCAATGTGAAAAGCTGCTTGTCTCCCACTTGGCGAATTTGACGAATCCTATCTTGCGTGCCTTTAGACCCTAGCATGCAACCAAACGCATAGCTCGAATCAGTTGGATAAGCGATGACACCACCATCTTGCAAAATCTCAACAGCATGCCGAATTAACCTAAGCTGAGGATTCTCAGCATTAATAACAAAGTATTGAGCCATTTATAGGTGTTGCGCTTCTGGCCAGTCATTCCAAACCGGCACGCATTCTGCTGGCAGCTCTGTAATACAGCCCATTTCCATATAAGAAATACCTGGGCCATGAAAATCAGAGCCTAATGATGCTTTCAAGCTAAAACGATGCGCGATTTTAGCAAACTGATCATATTGTGATGGCGTGTGGCTACCTGTTACCACTTCAATTGCCTCACCACCATAACTTTTAAATTCATGCATCAACAAATGCATGTTCACCATGCCTAAGCCATAGCGGCCAGGATGCGCAATCACTGCCGTGCCACCACTATCTTTTATCAAAGTAACAGCCTCTTCCAAGCTCATCCACTGTTGGTCAATGAATCCAGGTTTTCCTTTTACTAAATACTTCTTAAAAACCGCTTTATTATTTCTAACGTGTCCGTTCTTAACCAAAAACCTTGCAAAGTGTGTACGCGTAATAATGCTATTGCCCGCTATTGCTTGTACACCTTCGAAGCTACCCGTAATACCTACTTTATCTAGCCCTTCAGCCATCAACTTCGCCCGCTCTAACCTGCTTTGCTTAACTTTAGCTAGCACTGCTTTTAATGCCGCGTTATTAGGATCTACTTTTAAGCCAACAATATGCAAGGTGCGTTTCTTCCAAGTGACTGAAATTTCTACACCATCAATAAACTGCATGCCCAGCTGCTCCGCTTCACATCGAGCAATGCTTAAACCACTAATATCATCATGGTCTGTCAAAGCGAGCACCTTGACGCCCTGCTTATGTGCATGCGCAACCAACGCTTCTGGCGGATACAACCCATCAGAAATGGTAGAATGACAATGTAAGTCGATAGTAGCTGGCAAAATAGTGTTCACTTAACGTAAAATGTGCACGCGACATTCTAACAAAATTTTGCGCTAAGATATTGTTATATTTGAATTAACCCTCTGTTTAGGACGTAAATAGCAAGCATGAAAGTTCTTTTTGATTTATTCCCAGTCATTTTATTTTTTATTGGCTTTAAACTTTACGATATTTTTACCGCAACCGCCATTGCCATTGGCGCGACGCTTGTACTCATTATTTATAGCAAGCTACGCCACGGAAAAGTAGAAAAAATGTTAATGATTAACGGCGTTATTATTAGCGTACTTGGCGGCATCACCCTTTTACTACATGATAAAACCTACATCATGTGGAAACCCACAGTACTTTATTGGTTACTGGCTGCCGCCTTACTTATCTCTAATTTGTTTTTTAAGAAAAACTTAATCCAACAGATGATGGGGAAAATGCTGAACCCACCTCACAACATTTGGAACAAACTCAATTTAATTTGGGCAATTTTTTTAATTGCTTTAGGTTTTTTAAATATCTATGTCTTTAAAAACTACGACGAAAACACATGGGTAAATTTTAAATTATTTGGCGTTACTTCCATTATGTTTATATTCATGATTGCACAAACACTACTGCTCAAAAATTACTTGATAGAACCCAAGGAAGATAAAGGCAAAGAATAACCATGTGGTATGCCATTATGACGGAAGATGTGCCCAACAGCCTTGAAAAGCGCATGGAAGCAAGGCCGGCGCACTTAGCAAGATTAACAGCGCTACAAGATCAAGGCAGGCTGATGCTTGCAGGGCCGTTCCCCGCTATCGATAGTGTAGACCCTGGGCCAGCTGGGTTTACTGGCAGCTTAATTGTGGCAGAATTTGATAACTTAGAAGCAGCAAACCTTTGGGCAAAAGCAGACCCATTTATGAATACTGGTGTATACAAAAACGTTACTGTGAAACCTTTTCGCAAAACCTTGCCCTAATACCTCATGAGCTTAGTTAATACGATTCAAAGCAGGCTGGCATCATTGGAGCCTATTAGTCTAGAAATTGAAGACGATAGCGCTGCCCATGTAGGACATAAAGGCAATGCTGGCGGTGGTCATTTCAACATCAAAATGGTAAGCTCGCAGTTTTCACAAAAATCACAAGTAATGCGACATCGTTTAATTTACCAAGCACTTAGTGACTTAATTCCGAAGAAAATTCATGCACTAAGTATCGTTGCAATTTCGCCAACTGACCCCAATTCAGGATAACTATAGTAATTTTTATATTTTAAGGAAGCTCATGAAAATGAACAAACTATTAATCGCAATGGCAGCGTTTTCAACACTCACATTCACCCCTGCTAGTTTTGCCGCAGATTCCGTCGCAACAGTTAATGGGAAAACCATTAAGAAATCTTGGGTAGATTACATCACCAAAGACGCAGTAGCGCGTGGCCAAAAAAATAGTGAAGGTATGAAAAATGCCATCATTAACGAATTGATCGGTTCGGAACTTGCCTACCAAGAAGCAAAGAAAAAAGGCTTAGATAAAAGCGCTGATTTCAAAGCTAACAAAGAACTTGCTAATCGTAAACTATTAGTCAATGTATTTTTACAGGATTATATGAAAAAGAATCCTGTTTCTGATGCTGATAAAAAAGCGGCTTACGAACAATATAAAAAAGAAATAGGCGACAAAGAATACAATGCACGTCATATTTTAGTCAAAACAGAAACAGAAGCTAAAGAATTACTAGAGAAAATTAAAAAAGGCGGTGACTTTGCTAAACTTGCAAAAGAAAAATCACTTGACCCTGGCTCAAAGAAAAAAGGCGGTGATTTAGGCTGGTTCTCACCTGCGGGCATGGTTAAACCTTTTAGTGAAGCCGTTACTTCATTAAAAAAAGGCGCGATAGTCGATGCGCCAGTACAAACACAATTTGGCTGGCACATCATTAAACTCATTAACACACGTGCCACTAAGATACCGAGCTATGAAAAAGCAAAAGGTGGGCTAGAGCGCACGTTACAACAGCGTAAATTAGAGAAATTAATGTTAAGTTTGAAAAATAAAGCAAAAATTGTCGTACCGGGTATGACTGACAAAAAATAAACATTCTACGCAATTGCTGTTTAATTATTAAAAAAGGCTTGTTATTACAAGCCTTTTTTAATTTTAAGCTTATGCTATTTAACAAAAACTATGTAATAATAAGAACTATTCTTATTCTCAATCATCAAACAACACATGAACTTGTTAAATAGCTTACAAACTGGTGACTTTGCCACAATCGGTACCATCAATACTGAACAGTCGTTATATCAACGTTTGTTAGCACTTGGCTTTCGTGCAGGCAAGAAAGTTGAGTTGATACGTAGAGCCAACTTCAACGGGCCTTTGCACGTCAGAATCGGTGCTACCGATATCATTCTACGTGAATCAGAAGCCAAGCTAATTTATATTACGCATTAGTTTAAATCTGCGTCGCCAGATAAACCACCCACCATTTAAAAATAGTAAGCCATGAAACGGATCGCACTACTTGGCATGCCAAACACTGGCAAGTCAACATTATTTAATCGCATCACAGGCGCCTCTGCACGTGTTGGTAATTGGCCTGGTATCACAGTCGATTTAATGAGCGCAAAGTTGCCCCTAGGTGGGCATATTGCAGAACTCGTTGATTTGCCAGGTATATATGATCTGCATGGATTTTCTGATGATGAACAAGTTGTCCGTCATTTTTTAAGCAACAATGATGTCGATCTAATCTTCATTGTGCTCAATGCCACTCAAATTGAGCGCCAACTATCATTAGCATTACAAGTGCGTAGCCTTGGCTTGCCCGCCATATTATTGCTTAATATGCAAGATGAAGCAAAACGTGCTGGCATTACAATAGACACACAGGCAATGTCTAAAAAAATCAATATGCCTGTTGTACTACTGAGTGCAAAATATGGTGATGGCTGCCCTGCTACACTAGAGACAGCATCAACTAAACTAGCAGAAAACACAAAAGCAATAAGCGCAAAAGCAATAGCACAACGGTTAGAAGCAGACAGCCAGATTGAAGTGGAAATGGAATCTATTATCCACAATACGGTGCAAATGCCAATTGCACTTAATAATGACACGACAGATAGTATCGACAAAGTATTGCTACATCCGTGGCTAGGTCTACCTATCTTTTTCGTCGCACTATTTTTGCTCTTTCAATTGATTTTCACGCTTGGCGCACCCATGCAAGAGGCCATGGCATGGCTATTTGATTTAATGCGCACATCCTTACTTGAGCCGCTGCTATCTACACTGCCTACCTGGCTAAACGGCTTGCTATTAGATGGCGTATTTAATGGGGTCAGCACTGTCGCTGCTTTTGTACCGATCATCGTGCTCTTTTTCTTAGTCATGAGCATTGTAGAAGACAGCGGTTATCTGTCACGTGCAGCATTTCTTATGGATACTTTCATGAATAAACTCGGTCTAGATGGTCGCGGCTTTGTGATGGTGTTAATGGGCTTTGGCTGCAACGTGCCGGCACTCATGGGCACGCGCGTCATGCGCTCAAAAGGTATGCGATTACTGACGATGCTCACCATTCCGCTATCCTTATGTTCAGCACGCTTGCAAGTATTTGTCTTTATGATTGCTGTGCTATTCAAACCCAGCCAAGCAGCTTGGGTGATGTTTTCACTTTACATGATGAGCATGCTTACAATCTTTTTAACAGCGATACTCTTTAAAGGTCAGTTTAAAAATAACGAGCCTTTTATTCTAGAGTTGCCACCATACCGCTTTCCTACACCAAGGCAAATCTGGCAAAGAGGTTGGCAAGAAGTCAGGCACTTTTTAAAACGTGCCACTAAATTTATTATCTTTGGCGTCGTGATGGTCTGGCTGCTGACCAACTACCCGAGCAATGTTGCAACAGCTAGCGTAGGAACCTATGCAGGCCAAATTGGCAGCTTCTTTGCCCCCGTACTAGACCCAATCGGCATCGACACACAACTTGCTATTGCGTTAATTTTTGGATTTGTCGCTAAAGAAATTGTTGTAGGTTCGCTGGCCGTTATTTACGGTCTGCAAGGTGATGCATTAATGCAAACAATGGGTCAAAACCTAGACTGGGTGCAAGGCATGAGCTTTATGCTGTTTACTTTAATCTACACCCCCTGTTTATCGACGATTGTCACACTTAAAAGCGAATCAAAAAGTAGCAAATTTATGTGGCTATCTATTGTCTGGTCACTGACCTTAGCATGGTTAGTAAGCTTTGTTTTCTATCAAGTTGCAAGAAGTTTTGGTTTGTAAATTTTCATAGGCTAGCATGAACTAGCCTGCTAAAATAACACGTTATAAATTTAACGCTAAGACTTTAACACTTGGCTTTCAGACATGGCGCCCAAAACACACATGCAAAACAATCATTTTCTAAGTCTTCGCGGTGGCCCTGCCTTATCTCAGTTTAGGCTTGATAAACTATATCAAGACATAGAAAATAACACACACAATATCGCCCATATTGATGCCGATTTTATGCATTTTATATTTAGCGAAAGTATCCTTTCAGCAACCCAGTTAAATACGCTCGAGCAAGTATTAACTTATGGGCCAAAAACACAAGCAGAAAATCCAACGGGTGAACTATTACTCGTTATCCCACGCTTAGGCACAGTTTCACCTTGGGCCTCCCGCGCAACAGACATTGCTAAAAACTGCGGACTAGCCAATATATTGCGCATTGAACGCGGCATTGCCTTTTATATCACCACAAAAAATAGCGAAGCACTGACCAACGAAGAAAAAACCTACTTATACGCCAATATCCATGACCGTATGACAGAAACGATTGTTTTGCAGATGGATGATGCAGAAAAACTATACCACCAGGACGCGCCTGTTCCACTTAGTACAGTCAACATCTTAGAACAAGGTAAGCACGCGTTAATTGCCGCTAATAATGAAATGGGCTTGGCGTTATCACATGATGAAATTGATTACCTGCTTGATAATTTTACTAAAATAAAGCGCAATCCAACTGATGTTGAATTGATGATGTTCGCGCAAGCCAACTCAGAGCACTGTCGCCATAAAATATTCAATGCCGATTGGATTATCGATGGCGAAGTACAAGAACATTCGCTTTTCAGCATGATACGTAACACACACAAACTTAATCCTGGCCATACTGTCGTCGCCTACTCTGACAATTCCTCTATTGTCGAGGCACAAAGAACAAAACGCTTTTACCCTAATAATGAAGGTGAATATAGTTTCACAGAAGAGAATATGCACTACTTAATGAAAGTAGAAACGCATAACCACCCAACAGCTATTTCACCTTTTGCAGGTGCCGCGACTGGTGCAGGTGGTGAAATTCGTGATGAAGGCGCTACAGGGCGCGGTTCTAAACCAAAAGCGGGTCTAACAGGATTTTCTGTCTCCAACTTAAATATTCCAAATTTTACACATCCGTGGGAAAAAAACTATGGCAAGCCTAGCCGTATTGCCTCACCTCTGAAAATTATGATTGATGGCCCTTTAGGCGGCGCAGCCTATAACAATGAGTTTGGCCGCCCTAATATTGCCGGTTATTTCCGTACTTTTGAATTAAAAACTAATAACGAAGTGCGTGGCTACCACAAACCGATTATGTTGGCTGGCGGTGTTGGTAATATATCTGCAGAGCATGCGCATAAAAATGCTATTCCGGCTGGTGCGGCACTAATACAATTAGGTGGGCCAGCCATGTTAATTGGTCTAGGCGGTAGCGCTGCTTCCAGTATGGATACTGGGAAAAACACTGAAAACTTAGACTTTGACTCAGTGCAACGTGGCAATCCAGAGCTAGAACGCCGCGCACAAGAGGTGATTGATCGTTGTTGGCAATTAGGTGATCAAAACCCTATTTTAAGCATTCACGATGTCGGTGCTGGTGGCATTTCCAATGCCTTCCCTGAACTGGTAAACGATGCCAAAGTAGGCGCTAATTTTCAGTTACGTGATGTGCATAATGAAGAACCTGGCATGAGCCCACGTGAAATTTGGAGCAACGAAGCACAAGAACGTTATGTAATGGCTGTAGCGCAAAAAGATTTAGACCGTTTTAAAGCTATTTGCGAACGTGAGCGCTGCCCATTTGCGATCGTAGGTAAGGCAACAAAAGAACGTCACTTAACGGTAGCCGATCGCCATTTTAATAACAAACCCGTTGACATGGATTTGTCCGTGTTACTCGGCAAACCGCCTAAAATGACGCGCAACATCAAAAGCACGAAAAAAATACTCAGTAAATTCGATGCAAAAAGAATTGATTTAGAAGAAGCCGCTGATAAAGTTTTACGTTTACCAGGGGTTGCAGATAAAACCTTTCTCATTACTATTGGTGATCGCTCGGTAACTGGTTTAATAGCACGTGATCAAATGGTTGGTCCTTGGCAAGTACCGGTTGCTGACGTTGCTGTGACACTAGCTAGCTTTGAAACGAATGTAGGTGAGGCCTTTGCGATTGGTGAAAAAGCCCCGTTAGCACTCATTAATGCGCCTGCTTCTGGTCGCATGGCAATTGGTGAAGCAATTACCAACATTGCGGCAGCGGCCATCGACGATATTAGCAATTTAAAACTCTCGGCAAACTGGATGGCACCCACAGGACATACTGGTGAAGATGCTGCATTGTTCGAGACTGTAAAAGCAATTGGCATGGCGTTGTGTCCAGCGCTAGGCATTAGCATACCAGTCGGCAAAGATTCAATGAGTATGAAAACAGTTTGGCAAGATGAGAATCAAAACAAATCGGTTACCTCGCCTATATCGCTCGTTGTAACGGCCTTTGCAAACACGACTGATGCCCGTAAAACGCTAACACCACAACTACGGACAGACGTCGGTGAAACAGCGTTAATTTTAATTGACCTAGGCCATGGGAAAAACCGCATGGGCGGCTCGTCACTTGCACAAGTATATGGAGAAACAGGTCATGAAACACCTGATGTCGATGACCCCAACCACCTAAAAGCATTTTTTAATCTCATACAAAGCTTAAACACAGAAGAAAAATTGCTGGCTTACCATGACCGTTCAGATGGTGGTCTATTTACAACACTCTTAGAAATGGCTTTTGCGGGACATTGCGGCCTAGATATTAACCTTACGGGGTTGGAGGGTGACTTTATAAGCGCACTCTATAACGAAGAGTTAGGTGCGGTTATACAAATTAAAGCCGATGATGCTAACCACATAGAATCAAGAATTAATCTAGCACTAAACGGCGGCGCACATAATATTGGCCACGTTACCAATAGCAACCAAATTACTTTTACTGATGTTAATAAAGTTGTATTTTCAGACACACGTGTTCACTTGCACCGCATTTGGTCAGAAACTACTTACCATATGCAGAAACTACGAGATAACCCTGCTTGTGCACAACAAGAATATGACCGTATTTTAGACAATGGCGACCCAGGGCTAAATACACATATAAGCTTTGATATTAACGATAATATTACAGCACCCTATATCAACGTCGGCATTCGCCCAAAAATGGCTGTTTTACGTGAACAAGGCGTCAATGGCCAAGTAGAAATGGCCGCCGCATTTGATAGAGCTGGGTTTGCCACTACAGATGTGCATATGAGCGACATTATTAACGGACATGTGTCATTAGAAGATTTTTCAGGTATCGTTGCCTGTGGTGGTTTTAGCTATGGTGATGTCCTGGGTGCGGGCGAAGGCTGGGCTAAATCCATCTTGTTTAATACGCGCGCTTACGATCAATTTAGTGCATTTTTCCAGCGTACAGACTCTTTTGCACTGGGCGTATGTAACGGCTGTCAGATGATGAGCAATTTACATAGCATTATTCCCGGCACTGAACATTGGCCACATTTTATACGCAATAAATCAGAACAATTTGAAGCACGATTTGCCATGGTAGAAGTATTAGAATCCCCTTCATTATTCTTCAATGGCATGGCTGGCAGTCACATGCCTATTGCCGTTGCACATGGAGAAGGTTTTGCGGAATTTTCCGAACAAAACAATGTCCAATCCGTACTAGACAATAAGCTAGTCACGTTGCGTTATATTGACAATGTGTCAACGCCAAGTGAGATATACCCGTTTAACCCTAATGGATCCCCGCAAGGAATTACGGGTTTAACTAGCATAGATGGGCGTTTTAGTATTATGATGCCACATCCAGAACGAGTATTTAGGGCAGTGCAAAATTCATGGCACCCCGATGATTGGAAAGAAGATTCACCGTGGATTAGAATGTTCCGCAATGCGCGGTGCTATATAAACTAACCATATAAACTAAAAGAACTAGTGTGTTTTTAATAAAAACTTTGGAGAAACAGAAACATGAAATGGATTAAAGCAAGCTTACTCACTTTAGCGTTAGCATTGTCATTTAACGCAATGGCAATGACAGATGATGATGAAATGATTTTTAAAGAGGCCCTAATACAAGGCGATTTAAAAGTTGTTAAACAATTTATTGAACCAGATGCTAAAGTAGCAAACGAGAAATTTTTTGGCTGGGCGCCACTTCAAATGGCTGCTAACACCAATCAAATCAAGGTGGTTAAGTATCTGTTATCAAAAGGTGCCGAAATTAACTACATTCATCCTAATGCAAAGAATACGGCATTTCATTTAGCCGCATTAAACGGATTTAAAGAACTATCTACATTGTTAGAAAAAAATGGCGCGGATATCAACATACACCTACACCAAGATGTTTCCCTTATTCGTTACTTCCGTGATTTAGGCCAGACTGATATGGTTGAGTTTTTAACTAAACTTGGCGTTAAAGATAATGGCTGCAAAACACCATCTTGTTTCTAATTAATCGTTAGCTTTATCTACAGACACAATCACATCAACATGTGTAGAATGGTGTTTTGATCAATCAATGATTTGATAGGATTAAAACACCTTGTCGCATTTCAGCAAGCTCAGAACCATCAAGCCACACTGCTATGCAATAGCAGCCCTACTATCTATTTTTACTGCAGGCGCTGCTGAAATCAACGTACCAAGCAGCACTAAAACTAATCATATTCGCACTTTGGCTGCCTCATGCGCTGCCTGCCATGGAACCAATGGCAACAGTGCAGGCACCACACCTGTACTAGCTGGCTTAGATGCCACATACTTTTCAGAACAAATGATTGCATTTAAAAACAATGTCCGTGATGCTACTGTCATGCATCACCATGCTCAAGGTCTCAGTATTGATGAAATATATCAGCTGGCAACATTTTTTCAACAACAAAAACGCATCATCAATAACAGCTTAAAATCACAAAGATTAGAGATGGGCCATGATTGAAAATAAAGATCATGCACAGCTAAATTTTAATCGTCGTCATTTTATAAAAACCGCCTGTATGAGCATGAGCAGCATATTACTATCAACACAAGCTTTCGCACGCGCTAACAAACCTCCTTTAGGTCATGTTGTTGTGATCGGTGGTGGTTATGCAGGAACAACAGCAGCCAAATATATACGCATGTGGAGCTTAGGTAATATAGCTGTTACCGTTATTGAGCCTTCTGCACAATTTGTGTCATGCCCACTAAGCAATCTCGTGTTGGGCGGCAGCAAAAGCATTCATGACTTAACATTCGGCTACGATTTAGTTAAACAAAACCATGGCGTAAACTGGGTAAAAGATGAAGTGACGGTTATTGACACCACGGCTAAAAAAGTCACGATGAAACGTGGTGAAATACAATATGACCGCTTAATCGTCGCGCCTGGCATTGACTTTGTTTATGACGATCTGTCTAACTTACAATCGAACGAAGCGCAACAACTCATACCGCATGCATGGAAAGCCGGCTGGCAAACAGTTAACCTACGTAAGCAACTTGAAACTATGCCCGACGGTGGTGTGTTTGTCATGAATGTGCCAAAAACACCTTACCGCTGCCCGCCTGGTCCGTATGAGCGCACATGCCAAGTTGCTAGTTACTTTAAAACACATAAACCAAAAAGTAAAATTATTGTTCTAGATGCTAACCCAGACATTGTTTCTAAAAAAGGTTTGTTCCTCAAAGCATGGGGCAGTCTTTACAAAAGCATGATTGATTACAAACCTGACAACCCAGTTCTTTCTGTTGATGTAGCCACTAAAACGGTTACAACAGATTTTGAAACAATCAAAGCGAATGTTTTAAATATCATTCCACCACAACGTGCTGGCAGGCCTGCACAAATGGCCAATCTAACAGAACAAGATTATCCATGGTGTGAGGTCGATTTTTTGAGTTATGAATCTAAACTTATATCTGATGTGCATGTCATAGGAGATAGTGTTGCTGCAGGCTTGCCAAAATCAGCACATATGGCCACTTCACAAGCACGCGTATGTGCAAGTGCCATTGTTGCATTAATGAGCGGAGGCCAACCTGACCCAGCACCAGTTTTTGCTAATACTTGTTATAGCTTTGTCAATGATGAACTGGCCATACATGTTGCCAATGTTTACCGATATGATGCAAACAAAAAAATAATGGTGTCAGAAAAAGGCGGCGGGGTTTCAACCCGTGCCTCTAAACAGGAAGGGCAATATGCACAAGCTTGGGCCATTAATATTTGGTCTGATGTGCTGTCTTAAATATTTTAAATGCTGGAATTACTTTTATATAAAATAAAGAGTTACATTATGCTTGCAGGCTGTAGTTTGCTTCCTAGCATCGCTTGCGCCACTAGCTCAGAGCCACCTGATGTACTTAATATTAAACTGCCCAATCATTTTACGATAAACGTCTTCGCCAAGCTGGATGGTGCTATGCCGCGTATGCTAGCTTTTGATCTCGAGGGCAATCTATTTGTCTCTTCAGCAAAAAGTAATACCATTTTTATGCTGCAAGATAATGACCAAGATGGCATAGCAGACAAACAGACATTGGTTTCAGACAAACTCAATGTACCCAATGGTTTAGTTTTCGTCAAAGACGCTTTACTCGTTGCTAATCAAGATGGCGTTGTTAAACTTAGTAAAACCGAAAATGGCTGGTCTCAGCCCACACCCTTTATTAGCAATCTAGCAACGGGTGGTCATACCGTTAAAACCATTAAAATTGGTGCTGATAATCATCTTTATATTAACGTTGGTTCTAGTTGCAATGTTTGCCTAGAAAACGATTCTACCCGCGCGACAATTTTACGTTACACATTAGAAGGCCAACCAGCCGGGGCACTTAAAGTGGTTGGACGCCATACCTCACTACCACCTATTTGGGCTAAAGGCTTAAGAAATGCCCAGGGTTTTGATTGGCACCCGATAACAGGCGAAATGTTTGCCACAAACAACGGCGCGGATAATCGCTCAGCAAGCAAAGGTGGGAAAGTAAATGATGCATTACCACCAGAACATCTCAATAAAATCGATGCAGGCAAACACTATGGCTGGCCACATTGCTGGGGTAAGCAAGTAGAAGATCCGAACTTTCCTGGTAGCGATGGCTTTTGTAAAACTACAACGCCACCAGCTATAATGTTCACCTCACATTCAACCCCTATCGGTATTACTTTTTTAAATCAATCACACTTCCCTGTTGAATATAAAAATGATGCCATCGTTGCACTGCATGGTTCTTGGAACCGCGATCAATTAAGTGGCTATAAATTAGTACATGTAAAATTTACTAATGGGAAGCCCGTTGCTGTCAATGATTTTGCCACTGGTTGGCTAAGTGATAATAAAGCGTGGGGGCGTCCTGTTGATGTCAACATTGGCCATGATGGTGCGTTATATGTCTCTGATGACAGATCGGCCTACATTTATCGCATTAGCTACGAAAAACCACCACAATCTCGCTAAAAAACCTTATGCTAAATTTTATTTTTAAATCAATATTTTTACTCCTAAGTTGCGCTGTGTTTACAATCGCTCAGGCAGAAAAGCTGCCAGGGAACATTGTTTTACATATTGCTAAAACACACTACCAACATCCAATGCGTATCTGGCATCCGTATTTGAGTTTTTGGCATATGAAGGGACCACTGGCTGAAAAAGCAGCATTGGCAGCACTACAAAAACGCTTTGCCAACGTGAGTGAATGCACAACAGACACCAAAGCCAGTGTTGTATTATTGCTCGAGCCACATCTCTTTTACAACCCTCAGCTACAGGTATTCCATGCAGAATTTATTGCACGTGCGTATACTGATAGTAACAACCCAATCACACGTATTAAGAAACAAGCGAGACAAAGTGGTGATATTACTATCGCACCCAATGTCTATATAGAAAAAAGCTACACGAAAGCAATAGAGAAAGTAATAGAAAAGTTGGCTGTAGATAAGGCATTTTTAGCCACATTGGACAAACATAATGTCAAGAATAGTGAGGCCTTATGTCATCAGCTGGACGATTTACCCATAGACAAGTTCTATTATTAAAATATTAACCTAAACAAAAAAAGCAGGATCAAAAAAAATGAAAAAAATATTATTATTTTTAGTGTTATTCAATATTGGCAACCTACAGGCTAAAGCGCCGCAACCCGAAACGGTCACAGGTCTTATATCACCAGAATCTGTTGTGCAAGCTGAAAATGGCGTTATTTATATTTCTGAAATCAATGAGTTTGGTACAGATGGCGATGGCCAAATCAAGAAAATAGACCGAGAAGGCAATGTCACCATATACGCTAAAGATATGGATGACCCTAAGGGTTTAGTGATGATGAATGGTAAGCTTTATGTGGCCGATAAAAATCGCATATTAGAAGTAAACCGTGATGGCAACTGGCATGTCTATACTGACACTTCTGCTTTCCCTAAAACACCGCAATTTCTTAATGATTTAGAAGCGGACAAGTATGGTAATTTATATGTCAGCGATAGCGGCGATTTATCTTCTGGCGGTGCCATCTATAAAATCTCGAAAAAAGGAAAAGTAAGCACTATTGTTGATAGTAGCAACCCTGAAATACTAGCCCCAAATGGTCTATTGTTTGAAGGACGCAACAATCTATTATCAGTCGATTTTGCATCGGGTATTTTGTACCGTATTAATGTCGGCACAGGCAAAATAACACAACTTGCCAGTGGCTTTGGTGGTGGCGATGGTATTGTCAAAACAAAAAAAGGTAAAATATATATCAGCGATTGGAAAAATGGCTATATCTACAAATCATCTGCTGGTACTGCTCGCATTGTTAAAGGTGGCTATAACAGCCCTGCTGATATCGCATTAAGCCAAGATGGACAATACATACTCATCCCTGAAATGAAAGCTGGCACTTTGAATTTCATGGCAATAAATTAGATAATAATTTACAATAAAAATCTCATTCCTCGTCATCTTGGCTAGATTATATATGTTAAAAAAGTGCGTCCTATTATTCAGCATCTTGTTCTCTTTTACCGCTTGTAGTGACACTGAAAAACCGATTACTGATGGTGGCGTAATATTTAACCATGAGGCAGCAAGCAAGCTAACACCAGCGCAGTTTAAAAAAATGGATATTGAATTTTTTAACTATTTTGGCGTGAAGAATGAGTTTGGTGCAGACAGAGAAGCACAAATTAAAAACCGTATGACGCGCACCATCAAGTTGGCTGAAGCAGGGTTTGAACCCGCATGGCTGGCTTTACGTTTATATAGCTACCCCACAGGCGGACAAGCCAGATTTAGTAAAAGCTACCCCAAGTATTGGCATAGGCTCAAAGCGCTAGCTGATGCAGGCAATGCCTCAGCACAATGTTTTTTTGGTGAAGTTTTTACCGAATATAGGCATATGAATGCAGTACACCGAAAACAAGGCTACGACATGCCTGATTTACCTAGCGTAGAAACCAATAAAAGCCGCTGGGCTTATTTGCAGGCCGCCGCTCAGCAAGGCCACACCTATTGCCAAAACTATGCAGCTGGTGCTGCTCGAGAAAAAGGTGACAAACAAAAAGCATATATCATAAAAAGAAATTGCGCCTTAGCAGGCGATGCACGCTGTGAACGATGGGTGGGGTTAAGTTACGCAATGGGAAACCATGGTTTGCCAAAAGACCAGAGCAAAAGTTTATGTTGGTATACTAAAGCACACCTACATGACGAATCAATTTCTAGCCTTAGTGGCATGACCATGGCTAGAAATGCTTTTGCCAGCATGTATTCTAAGACAAACTTTTTAGAGAAAGTCGATACCTTTACCAAAACGGTTAATTCAGAAACCGATTGTGATACAGTGACAATAAAGTAAAAATTTGTAACCAACGTTAAGGAAAAATAGCATTGGCATCGAACCAACATAAAATAGAAACTGTAGATGAACTGATGCAGCGATTAGACCTGCCATCTGCAGCAGAGTTGGCGCAAGCAAGAAACAATAAAATGCTGAAACCTAACGATGCATTAAGCTCAGATAGCGCTGAAGAACCCAGTTTACATGCAGCTGTGCAAGCATGGGAGAAACAGAACAACAAATATAATAGGGTGAAGGCTGAAAAACTCGACACCTTAAAAGAGCTAGGTGATAACAGCAATCCCGAAGCAGACTCTACAGAAATCAACCAATTGCAAAAAGATATCCTTAACACCGAATACAAACAATCACAACACATAGAAGCTGGCTATGCCAATCAAAACACCAGCCTGCATGTCAGCCCGCACTCTGTTAAATACAGAGAATACCCCATTAACAATATGATTTACAGCAATGATGGCAAACCCCCTCGCCCAGATTTAAGTAAGTCAGCAGTAGCACGTCAGCTTTGGGTGTTAGATACGATTAAAGATATTCAAGGTTTCTTATTAAATACAAAAGAAAATATGAACCAATGGCTCGAAAAAAGCACCATTATTGCAAAGGAATTAACGCGGGCGTCTGGCGCTGCTATCATTGACAGCATAGGACCCAGTCCAGCCAAACTGCTACCTCTAACTAAAACAAGGCTACCATCAATGGATTATCTAAGAGATGGCATCTTGGACGAAAGTGCTAGCCGTGCAGGCATTAAAACACCTGGTAGTGCCATTATGGATAATATACTAGGCCCTTCACCATATACACCTACAAAATCAGAACATAAGCTTTTAGATTCATATACTAGCTTACCTACTGACAATAAAAACATAAGCAATCAAACAGCAAGCCTGACAAAGACACAACTTAATAATACTGTTGAGAATAGCAGCAGTTTATTAGCGCATGAGCTTATACAAAAAGAACTTGTTGCTGGGAACTATACAGCGCAAATGCAAGCAACAATCATGGCACAGGTAAATCATCGTCTTGCACAACAGCCTACAATAGAAAAAATGCCAAATTTAGCAATGCAAACAGATCGCACACACATGTTAACCACATCACAAGATTCCGAAACAAACACGACAGAACCTGAGATAACTTAAAATACAACAAACAAACCATATAAGCTTTATGCTGGCGCTTTGTTCTTACATAATTAAGTCATGCAAACCTATTATTTAGAATCTATAGAATTACGCCAAAGCGCACTAAATTGGTTGTTAGCAAACGACCTTTCTCACAAAGTGGACGGCATAATTGGCCTACAAAAAGCCCACGCTGCAAACGAAGTCACACTTGATAGCAAGATACAACTTAGCAATCAATTAACACCATCTACCAATATTCCTGGGCGACCGGCAAAGCCAGAGCTGGTATCACCATTAGATGTCAAAAGGCGCTCTATGCGCACCACTGAAGGCCGTGCTGCACTCATCCATGCGCTCACTCATATTGAATTTAATGCCATCAACTTAGCATTAGATGCAGTCTGGCGATTCGACAATATGCCTGAACAATATTACACCGATTGGCTCAAAGTGGCAGCAGAAGAGGCATACCACTTCTCGTTACTGAGCAACCACTTAAAAACCTTGGGGTACGAATACGGCAGTTTTGCAGGGCATAACAGCCTATGGGAGATGGTGGAACGTACGCAAGAAGATGTGCTGGCTCGTATGGCTTTAGTGCCACGCACTATGGAGGCACGTGGCTTAGATGCTACGCCACCACTACGTAACAAACTAGCACAGGCAGGCGATGCCGATGCCGCTAAAATACTCGATATTATTTTGCGAGATGAAATTGGGCATGTGGCCATAGGTAACACATGGTTTAATTGGTTATGTGACCAACGCAACCTAAACCCTATCGAAACATTTAAAAGCTTATGTTTGCAATATCACGCACCTAAACTACGCCCACCTTTTAATATGGATGCAAGACGCCAAGCGGGATTTAGTGAAGATGAATTAGCTTTATTGTAATCATTAAGCAGTAAACAGGTGCACCACGCCATCCAAACCATTAACATTCAGCGAATACGTTGCTTGCGTTTGCACCACAGGTTTAGCATGGTAAGCAATGCCGACACCTGCAACATCCATCATCTTTAAATCATTAGCGCCATCACCAATCGAAATTGTTTGATTACTCTGCAAGCCTAAGACGTCACGCATTTTAATCAGCTCTTGCGCTTTACGTCCTGCATCAACAATATCGCCCAATACTTGACCAGTAAGTTTGCCATCTATGATTTCCAGCGTGTTGGATACAGCATAATCTAGGCTTAATAGCTCTTTAACGTGATTCGCAAAAAACGTAAAGCCGCCAGACACCACCATGGTTTTAATGTTATTGGCTTTGCAAGCTGCAATCCAGTCTTGCGCCCCCGGACTCAATTGCAAACGCTCATCGATTACGCGTTGCAAAGCTGATTCTGGCAAGCCTTTAAGCAAGCCTACGCGCTGTTTTAAACTCTCAGAGAAATCTAAATCACCGCGCATAGAAGCTTGCGTAATCTCGGCTACTTGCGGTTTTATGTGCATCATATCTGCAATCTCATCAATGCATTCTATTGCAATTAGGGTCGAATCCATATCCATCACACACAAGCCAAATTGATCGAGGCGTTGCGCATCTGGCACTAAAGCACAATCTATATTTTGCTCTGTGCAAAAACTTTTAATTTCGGTAGCGCCTTTTAAGTTGGTAGGCAAATAATAGGCATATTCACCAATTTGCATAAACTGTGTATTACCACCAATGATGCGATGTATGTGAGTGAGATGCGCAATTGTAATCGCGCGACCCTGAACAACTAAGCGCATGAAATAAACCAAACAAGAAAACAAAAATAAATTATAGCAGTTGCACCAACTCTCCAGTAACTATCAGCATGAAAATGCTATTTAGCAGCTATTAACTTTTTTGATTACCCGTTAAAATACTACTCTTTTCTAAAACACTATTTGAGTACTTACATAATGAAATTTGCACCATCTAATATGACTTGGCTAAACCTACCAAACCTGCCAACACCACTCAAAGCATTATTTGCTGGTTATTTACTGGTTGTAGGTGTAGGTTTGCTAATGGCTGGCTTACAAATCATGTTGACCCACGGCATGGCCGATGGCGAAATAGGTTTATCTAAAAATGATATTGTCTATAGTTATTATGGTGACCGTACACACAGCACTTTAGAAAGCAAACTCAACGGATCAATGAAAGCCAATGCACCTGATGACGTGCGTGCAGATATTATTCAATGGGTACATAAAGGCGCACCAAAAAGCGATTGGGATGCACACTTTAAAGAGGTGTTTGCAAAAAATTGTGTTGCCTGCCATAGCAACATGCCTAATATCCCTAACTTTAACAACTTTGAAGAAGTGCAAATAACTGCCGCGACAGGTGATGGCGCCAGCTTGCAAAGCTTAACGCGCATATCGCATATCCACCTCTTTGGCATTAGTTTTATTTTCTTCTTTATTGGTTTTATCTTTAGCTTTGCTGTCGGCATACCAAGAAAATTAAAAATTATCGCTATTGCTTTCCCATTTGGCTTTTTGATTATTGATATCTTGTCATGGTGGCTAACCAAATTAAGCCCTGGCTTTGCTTGGCTCACCATCATCGGTGGTATTGGTTACAGCTTAGCCTCTACCTTTATGTGGGCAACCAGTATGTACCAAATGTTTATTTTATCGCGCAACGGTAAAACCTACGGCAATGCTTGGGAGCAAGATTTATAATAGTTAACTCATAACAGCACCACATAAACAAAAAGGCCTTAGTGTTAACACTGTGGCCTTTTTTGTATGCTTTTGCACTAGCATCAATACTGCTTTTGCGAGAAAATACCAATTAGTATAAACAACCTATAAAACTGTACTTAATAATGAATTTACACGAATACCAAGCCAAACAACTTCTTCAACGCTATGGGCTAGTAACGCCTGTTGGCCAAGTTGTACAATCAGAAGAAGCTGCCGCAGCTGCCACTAAAGAAATTGCGGGTAAAGCATGGGTAGTCAAAGCCCAAGTGCATGCCGGCGGCCGCGGCAAAGCGGGGGGTGTAAAATTAGTCAACTCAGCTGAAGAAGCACAATCGGTTGCTAATGCGCTACTAGGTAAACCGTTAGTCACCTATCAAAATGCACCTGACGGCCAACCTGTGCACCAAGTATTAGTAGAACAAACATTACCTATTGCACGCGAACTTTATTTATCGATTGTTGTAGACCGCAGCCTATCACGTGTGGTCATGGTGGCTTCTAGTGCAGGCGGCATGGATATTGAAGAAATTGCAGCCACACAACCTGAAAAAATATTACAAGAAATCTGTGATCCATTAAATGGCTTAGTTGACTTTCAAGCGCGTAACTTAGCTTTTGCACTGGGATTGGTTAAAGAGCAAGTAACAGCATTTACTAAGCTAGCAAAAGGCTTATACAAACTGTTTATAGAAAATGATTTAGCCTTACTCGAAATCAACCCACTCATCGTAACGGATGATAAAAAGTTAGTCGCATTAGATTGCAAAATGACCGTAGATGATAATGCGCTTTACCGACAAAAAACGTTAGCCGAACTTCGTGACTGGTCACAAGATGATGCTAAAGAAGCTGAAGCGCATCATGCTGGCCTTAATTACATTGCCCTAAATGGCAGCATTGGTTGCATGGTTAACGGTGCTGGCCTAGCCATGGCAACCATGGATTTAATTAAACACCATGGCGGCATGCCCGCAAACTTTTTAGATGTTGGTGGTGGTGCAACTGCTGAGACCGTGACAAAAGCTTTCAAGATTATTTTAGCTGATGATAATGTTAAAGCAATCTTAGTCAATATTTTTGGTGGCATTATGCGCTGCGATATTATTGCCACTGGTATTATTGCAGCCGTTAAAGATGTTGGCATTACCATACCCGTTGTCGTCCGTCTTGAAGGGACAAACGTTGAATTAGGTAAGAAAATGTTACAGACAAGCGGCTTAAATATTATTTCAGCAGAAGATCTAACAGATGCTGCACAACAAGCAGTAAAGGCGGTTGCATGAGTATTCTTGTTAACAAAAACACAAAAGTACTCTGCCAAGGCTTTACTGGCAAACAAGGCACTTTTCATTCAGAGCAAGCACTAGCCTATGGCACTAATATGGTCGGTGGTGTAACGCCAGGAAAAGGCGGACAACAACACTTGAGTCTCCCTGTTTTTAATACAATGCGAGAAGCGATACAAGAAACACAGGCTAATGCAAGCGTGATTTACGTGCCGCCACCCTTTGCTGCCGACTCAATTTTAGAAGCCTGTGATGCTGGCATAGAACTCATCGTCTGTATTACAGAAGGCATTCCTGTACTCGATATGCTAAACGTAAAAGCAGCTTTAAGTGCCAACGGCACTAGGCTTATCGGGCCTAATTGTCCAGGCGTGATTACGCCTGATGAATGTAAAATCGGCATTATGCCTGGCAATATTCATATGCGCGGCAAAGTGGGTGTGGTCTCACGCTCAGGCACGCTAACTTACGAAGCTGTGCATCAAACAACCGCACTTGGGCTAGGCCAAACCACTTGTGTTGGCATTGGTGGCGACCCTATTAAAGGTTTAAACTTTATTGAATGCTTACAATTATTTGAAAGCGATGACGAAACGGAAGCCATCATCATGGTAGGTGAAATTGGTGGTAACGACGAAGAAGAGGCTGCTGACTATATTAAGCATCACGTAAACAAACCTGTCGCCGCCTATATTGCAGGCCTTACAGCGCCAAAAGGAAAGCGTATGGGTCATGCTGGCGCTATTATCTCAGGTGGTTCTGGTCGTGCAGAAGATAAAATTAATGCACTAGAAAATGCTGGCGCAGTGATGGCTAATTCACCCGCAACACTCGGTGAGGCTGTGATGCAAGCTATAGAAAAACATAAAAGGTAAACGGTTGAAAAAATATTGGATTTTAATTTTACTTGCCCTGAGTATATGCAGCCAAAATAGCTATGGTGAAGATATTGCCTACCTCATGACGGCGTCATCTAAAGGTGATATTGAAACAGTTAAAGCCATGCTCAAAAGCGGCGTTAACCCTAACACTAAAGACCATGACGATATTACTGCGTTAATGTATGCTGCACGAAAAAATCGTACCGATGTCGCGACTTTTCTCATTAGCAAAGGTGCTGACATTAATGCTAAAGACAGTGGCGGTTGGACACCATTAATGTTTGCCGCTAAAAAAAATCATGTCGAAACGGTAGAGGTACTACTTAAGCATGGTGCAGACCATTCGATTCGAGATTCAGGCGGCTGGAGCGCATTTGGCATGGCGGCAACGGCAGGTCATAGTGAATCAATCAATACAATGCTTAACCATGGCGCGAATGCTAATGCAAAAAGCGACGATGGAAAAACAGTATTAATGTATGCAACAAAAAATGGTGATATAGCGACCATTAAATCACTTATCCAGCATGGTGCAAAAACCAATGCACATGACCGCTTAGGCACAACAGCATTGATGTATGCAGCACGCGAGGGAAACACTGCGGCTGTCAGCTATCTACTTGAAAACAAAGCCAACCCAAACGAAGAGGACCAATCAGAATGGACAGCGCTCACTTGGGCAGTTAAAAAATCTGAAATCGAAACAGCCAAGATACTTACCGCCAGCGGTGCTAATGTCAATCACAAAAATGCAGAAGACACGCCTTTACTTCAGATAGCAATTGATACTGACTCGATAGAAATGACAAAATTGCTACTGGCTAATAAAGCCAACGTAAAAGCCCGTGATAAATATGGATTGACAGCTTATGTTTATGCACTTAAAAAAGGTAACCCCAAGATTATCAAGCTCATTAAAGACGCAGGTGGAAAATACTAATCAATGAAAATTGCTATCGCCCAAATTAATTGTACGGTTGGCGATATTGAAGGCAATGCTAACAAAATAATAAATTATGCACGCTCAGCGCAGAAGCAAGGCGCTAGCTTAATCATTACACCTGAATTAGGTATTTGTGGGTACCCGCCCGAAGATTTGTTGTTTAGAACTGATTTTAATAAAGCCTGCCAGAATGCACTTCAACACATTTGCAATGCATTACCCGACATCACATTGCTCATCGGGCACCCTCATCGACAGGATAACAAGCTGTATAACGCCGCCTCTATTATCAAAGACGGTGAAATTGTTGCAACCTACCAAAAACAAAGATTACCCAACTACAGCGTTTTTGATGAGGCCAGATATTTTGAGGAAGGTGACACACCACTCGTTTTCAACCATCAAGGAATAAAGTTTGGTGTGTTAATTTGTGCGGATGCTTGGGAAGCTGAGCCGCCACTAAAAGCAAAACAAGCAGGTGCAGAATTTTTCTTAACGCTTAACGCCTCACCCTACCATATGGATAAGCTTGAGACACGTATTGATGTTATAAAAAAGCGTGTACATGAAACATCAACCCCTATTATCTATACCAATTTGGTTGGTGGACAAGATGAACTTGTTTTCGATGGCACATCATTCGTATTAGATAGTGATGGCATCATTACGCAACAGTTACCCTCTTTTGAAGAAGCACTCGGTATTGTTGAAATCCAGCACAAACAACCGACCAAAACAGCTCTCCAGCCAAACCAAAGCTTAGAAACTTCTGTCTATAAAGCCCTCACATTGGGCGTTGCTGATTACGTCAACAAAAATGGTTTTCCTAGTGTCGTGCTTGGCCTCTCTGGCGGCATTGATTCAGCATTAACATTAGCTATTGCCGTTGATGCACTAGGTGCAGAGCGCGTTAAAGTTGCCATGATGTCATCTCAATACACCGCCGATATGAGTGTCGATGATGCGATAGAAATGGCAAAGTTAGTAGGCGTAAATTACAGCCTACTCCCAATTAAGTCATTATTCGAAGCGTTTAAAAACGTTTTATCAGGCGAGTTTAAAGATAAAGCTGAAGACACCACAGAAGAAAATTTGCAAGCACGCATACGTGGCATGCTGTTAATGGCACTCTCGAATAAATTTGGCTGCATGGTACTGACAACAGGTAACAAATCTGAAATGGCTGTCGGTTACAGCACATTGTACGGCGATATGGCTGGTGGATTTTCGTTACTCAAAGATGTACCCAAAACGCTTGTTTATAAACTCGCAAACTACCGCAATAGTATCTCACACGTCATTCCAGCGCGGATTATTACGCGCGCGCCTAGTGCAGAGTTACGTGCTGACCAAACAGATCAAGATAGTCTGCCACCTTATGAAGTGTTAGATGCCATTATGCAAGCCTATGTGGAAGACGACTTAAGTCGAGACGCGATTATTAGGCGTGGTTTTAATGAAACTGATGTGCAACGCGTTACTCATTTAATCGACCAAAATGAATATAAACGCCGGCAATCACCTGTCGGCATTAGAATAACGCAAAGAGGCTTTGGCAAAGACAGGCGCTACCCAATTACTTGCAAGTTACAGTTTGATTTGTAAGATTTATTGAGTACAATCTAAGTATACTTATTGAGGAGTGCCGCTATGAAAAAAATTGAAGCAATCATTAAACCTTTTAAGTTGGATGAAGTTCGTGAAGCACTTTCAGAAATGGCTGTTACTGGTTTAACCGTCACAGAAGTAAAAGGTTTTGGCCGACAAAAAGGTCATACTGAACTATACCGTGGTGCAGAATACGTTGTAGATTTTTTACCTAAAATTAAAATTGAGGTTGTCCTTGCTGACAATTTAGTTGATGCGGCAATGGAAGCAATTGTTAAAGCTGCACGTACTGGCAAGATTGGTGATGGAAAAATATTCGTTACGAACGTGGAGCAAGCGGTGCGTATCAGGACGGGTGAAACAAACGAAGAGGCCGTTTAGTTTAACGCTAGAATAGCCTAGCCACATTGACAAATGGTTGTTATCACAATACTATAAATTTATACAAAAATAACAAAATTCTTAATGAAACGTCTACTAACACAATGGTTGATTGCATTACTGTTCCTAGCCCCTAACGTACAGGCGCAACAAACACAAGCCATCGACATTGAGCAGCTTTATAACAAGCTCAGCCAAGCAAAATCGGCACGTGTAATAGTCGTGCCTATGCCTTCTTGTTCTTTTATTACAGAAAATAAAGTACTGATTCAAGCATTAATTGACGTCTTAAAAAAAACCAACCTCAAACAAATCCCAGAGAATGAATCATTCTATTATCGTTCTTATCAAGAGGAAAGAGAAGGCGCTTCTTCAGTCAGGTTCATGCTAGATGATGGCGCTGTCATTAGGCTAGGGCTGGGGCTGGAATACACTTATGAACCCACGGTTGATGCCATGCTTTTCTTGCCTAACCAACAACAAGTGCCTTTAAGTGCTAATTGGACTATGAACCGAGAACTGTTTCATTGGGCAAGGAAAATAGGCACGCCAACGGTGTCTTTAGATGAGATTAGAGCGAGTCATGAAGCCGTCGGGTTTAGAGCAGCATTTGGGGACAATGAAGCCCGTTACAGAAGGCAACAGGAAAGTAGAATGGCTGGTTGCAAAGGCGAAATAAGAAGCAATAACTATTACCGTGACCCGACTATTTACCAGACCTGTGCTAGCGGCTCAGACGATGTTCTTTTTTACCAGCGCCACCCTGATATCTGCAATAGTGGCTGGATACCAAGACCAAAAGATGTGGAGTAATTTGGCATGTCTGAACAGTTAAAAGGCCCGTTAAAAGACAAGGTTAAAGCCAGTGACTTTAACTTGATTGATACCACGCCTGAGTATGTTGCACAGCTAAACGAAGCGCTGGTTTATTTACAACAAAGCTCAAAGGCCAGCCAGCTACTCAAAGATATGCGAGACGAAGACATCAGCATCCGCTTTGTTGATGCTGACAATGGCGCTAAATATCACCCTGATGCGTCAACTGAAATTAGCCCTACCCCAGCCCATGCTGGGGCCATGGCGAATATTGCTAAGCGAACCGCCAGCTACCCCGCACGCACCATTGATTGGAACCCAAATGCCGCCTTGTCTTATACCAATGCAGAGCATTCTAACGTACTTGATTTGAACCAGCCATATGAAGGCATTGATAAAGACGTAAAACACCAAGGTGTGTTATCGTCTGCCTTAATACTCATACACGAAGGGGGACATGCCTTAGACCCTGCCTTTCTTAAACGCTCAACGCAATACAGCAAGCAATATGACAATAAAGCGGAAGAATATGCAGCAGAGACTTGGGAACACGAAGT
>VAPL010578054.1_pt1 | contig 31081 bp, 28 predicted proteins | sample 3395061 | NCBI WGS metagenome assembly VAPL01 (sample SAMN08290444, study PRJNA428436) | hydrothermal vent metagenome | isolation source: Deep-sea hydrothermal vent chimney 2 | place: Pacific Ocean: Juan De Fuca Ridge | depth 2182 m m | reverse complement strand
AATAACAAAATCGTCGGGCTGGTCTTGCTGTAGCATTAACCATTGCATTTGCACATAGTCTTTTGTATGCCCCCAGTCACGGAGTGCGTCAATGTTGCCCATATAAAGGCATTTATCCAGCCCCTGGCTTATATTAGCTAAACCTCGGGTAATTTTACGGGTAACGAATGTTTCACCGCGACGTGGACTTTCGTGATTAAACAGGATGCCGTTGCAGGCATACATGCCATAAGCTTCGCGGTAGTTAACAACAATCCAGTAGGCATAAAGTTTAGCGACTGCATATGGGCTGCGAGGGTAGAATGGTGTGGTTTCTTTTTGTGGTACTTCCTGTACTTTACCGAATAATTCAGACGTGCTTGCTTGATAAAATCTTGTCTTTTTTTCCAGGCCAAGAATTCGAATGGATTCCAGTAAGCGTAATGTGCCCATGCCAACAACATCGGCGGTGTACTCGGGGCTTTCAAAACTAACGGCAACATGACTTTGTGCCGCAAGATTATAAATTTCATCCGGTTGTGTTTCCTGAAGAATGCGAACTAAATTACTGGTATCGGTTAAATCCCCATAATGAAGTTTAAAGTTAGCATTTTCAATTTGTGGATCCTGATAAATATGATCGACCCGGTCGGTATTAAAGGAGCTGGCGCGGCGTTTTATACCGTGAACAAGGTAACCTTTATCAAGCAGTAGTTCAGCCAGGTATGAACCATCCTGTCCGGTTACACCGGTAATAAGTGCTATTTTCTGTGTTTTTTTATCTGTCATAATCTTTTTATTTGGTATTGTTTAAAAAATCCTGATAGGTCATGGTTAAACCTTCTTTAAGATTTATTTTTGCTTGCCAACCTAAATTATTTAAGCGGCTGCTGTCCATTAATTTTCGAGGGGTGCCATCAGGTTTACTTGAATCAAATTCAAGTTCGCCCTCGTATCCTACAACGTTGCTGATTGTTTGAGCAAGCTCGGCAATGCTTAAGTCGTTGCCAGAACCCACGTTGATATGACTTAGCATAACCTGTGTATGTTGCATGTAGGTTGCATTGTCTAGGTTCATTACGTGGCAACAGGCGGCGGCCATATCATCGACATATAAAAATTCTCTTAACGGTGTACCAGTACCCCAGATGGTGACGTATGGTGCTTTAGCCAGTTTTGCTTCGTGAAAGCGTCGGATCATAGCGGGGATGACATGTGAGTTTTCAGGATGATAGTTGTCGCCCTTACCGTAAAGGTTGGTTGGCATGACACTACGATAGCTAATGCCATGGCTTTGACCGTATTGGCGATTATAACTTTCACACAGCTTGATGCCGGCAATCTTTGCTATGGCATAGGGTTCATTGGTTGGTTCAAGGGTATCGGTTAAAAGCGCTTCTTCACGCATGGGTTGGCTAACAAGTTTGGGATAGATGCAACTTGAACCAAGAAATAATAGTTTTTTGCCGCCGCAGATAAAAGCTGAATGGATAATGTTCGACTCTATCATTAAATTCGTATAAATAAATTCAGCAGGGTAGGTATTGTTGGCATGAATACCACCTACTTTTGCTGCGGCAAGGTAAACCTGGTCGGGTTTTTCAGTTTCAAAAAATTCACGAACGGCACTTTGTTCGGTCAGGTCAAGCTCGGCGTGGGTGCGGGTGATAATATTTGTTTGACCGTCTTGTTTTAGGTGCCGAATTACAGCAGAGCCGACCATACCTCGATGGCCGGCCACATAAATTTTAGGTTGTGAAGCCATGATATTTTTAATTAGGGGAAATTAGTGTTTATAATATGTCGTATACCAATCAACAAAATTTCTCATTCCTTTGTCAAGTGTGGTTGTAGGTTTGTAGTCTAAATCTTTTACCAGGTCATCGACATCAGCATAGGTGTCAGGTACATCGCCTGGTTGTAGAGGTAATAATTCTTTTTGTGTCTCTTTGCCTAAAGCTTTTTCTAGTGCTTTTATATAGTCTTTGAGTTCAACCGGGTTATTGCTACCTATGTTGTAAATTCGCCAGGGGGCATAGCTTGTTGCAGAGTCAGGACTATCGCCAGTCCATTGTGGATTAGGTTGAGCTGGCTTGTCGAGCACTCGTACTATGCCTTCAACGATGTCATCAATATAGGTGAAATCTCGGCGATGGTTACCGTAATTAAATAACTGTATTGCTTCATTATTAGTGATTGCTTTTGCAAACTTTTGTAAAGCCATATCGGGTCTATCCCATGGGCCATAAACGGTAAAAAAGCGTAACCCTGTAGTGGGTAACTTATACAGGTGGCTATAACTATGTGCCATGAGTTCATTGGCTTTTTTTGTGGCGGCGTAAAGGCTAACAGGATGATTGACATTGTCATGAACTGAAAATGGCATTTTTGTATTACTGCCGTAAACGGAACTTGATGAGGCGTAGACAAGATGCTCAACATTATTGTGTCGGCAACCTTCTAAAATATGTGCAAAACCAACCAGATTGGAGTCAATATAAGCAAGCGGGTTTTCAATGGAATAGCGAACACCGGCTTGAGCGGCTAAATTAACCACGCGATTAGGTTTGTGTTCTTTAAATAAATTTTCAATTAAATCTCTATCGCCCAGATCGCCTTGTATATGGGTGTAATTTGAATGGTCTTTATGTCTGGCTAAACGTGCACTTTTTAATGCGGGATCATAGTAGCTATTATGATTATCAATGCCTACAACTTCGTCACCTCGTTCAAGTAAACGAAGCGAAAGAGCAGAACCTATAAAACCGGCAGAACCTGTCACTAGAACTTTCATATTTAAGACTTTCTACCTATTGAGTAATAAGAAAACCCCTGTTGCTTTAGAGTTTTTGGATCATATAAATTTCGCCCATCAAAGATAAGAGGTTCTTTCATTGATTCTTTCATCAGACTAAAATCGGGGGCACGGAATTGATTCCATTCCGTAACTATTACTAATGCATCGGCTGACTTTAGCGTTGCCTCTTTCGTTCCCATTAGCTGTAAATCTTCTCGTTGTCCGTATATGCGTTGGCATTCCTGCATGGCTTCTGGATCAAAGGCATTCACTTTTGCACCTGCTTGCCATAATGCTTTCATTAAAACACGGCTTGGTGCATCTCGCATGTCATCGGTATTGGGTTTAAAACTTAGCCCCCAGAGTGCAAATGTTTTACCTTTTAAGTCGCCCTTATAATGGCTATTAATCTTGCTAAAGAGCAGTTCTTTCTGCCTGTAATTGACCGCCTCTACGGCTTTCAGTATTTCAGCTTTATAGCCAACACCGTCAGTTGTTCGTATGAGTGCCTGTACATCTTTTGGGAAGCAGGAACCACCGTAACCGCAACCTGGGTAGATAAAACTGTAGCCAATGCGACTGTCAGAGCCAATTCCATTTCTTATTGCTTCAATATCGGCACCAACGGCTTCGGCTATATTCGACATTTCATTCATAAAGCTGATTTTAGTCGCTAGCATACAATTGGCTGCGTACTTGGTGAGCTCGGCACTTTTAATATCCATGATGATCATTCGATCGCGAGTACGGTTAAAGGGAGCGTAGAGTTCACGCATTTTTTTAGCAACGTTTTCGCTGTCAGTACCGACAACGATTCGATCTGGTTTTGAACAATCAGCAATTGCGTCGCCTTCTTTTAAAAATTCAGGGTTGGATACAATATCAAAACTTATATTTTCATTACGTTGTTTTAATATATTACTAACAGTATCTTTAACTTTTTTAGCGGTACCAACGGGTACGGTACTTTTATTGATTATAATTTTAGGAGTCTGCATATAGGTTGCAATGCTCGTAGCGACTGCTAAAACATACTGTAAGTCGGCCGAACCATCTTCATCAGGAGGTGTACCGACGGCGATAAACTGGAAATCACCATGTTTAACGCCATCTTCAACCGATGATGTAAATTGCAGACGACCTTCCTTGTAATTTTGTTCAACCATTGGTGTCAGCCCCGGCTCATAAATGGGGATAATGCCCTTATGCAAATTTTCTATTTTTTGTTTATCTATATCAACACAGACAACATCATGACCGCTATTGGCAAATACTGCCGCTTGTACTAAACCAACATACCCAATACCAAAAAATGTAACTTTCATATATTATTTTTTAACCATATTTTGTAATTAAATTTGATATAAATTCGTGAGGCAAGCCTTAGTTTCCCTGACTTTTTATTATTTACGAAGTTTCAGTTTCCTGTTTGACCCAATTGTATGTTTCTTTCAGGCCTTCTAAAAGACTAACTTTAGGCTCCCAACCAAGAATACGTTTTGCTTTACTATAGTCGGCGCATCGGCCTCTGTCACCTTCGGGTTTGGTCGTGTCAAATTGAAGCTTGATATCTTTACCAGAGACTTTAACGATTATTTCAGCAATTTCTTTAATTGAATTACATACATCAGGACCAATTTGAATAACGCCCTGGCCAAACCCTTTATCCAATGTTGCCACGAGTGCATCGACGATGTCTCGTGTATGCACAAAGGCGCGACCCTGGGCACCACTTCCCCAGACTATAAATTCTTCATCAGGGTAACGCACGGCTTTACGGATGAGGGAGGGGATGACCTGACTGCTTTTTTCACTATAGTCGCAGGGCGGGCCGTATACATTATGTAAGCTAAGGATAGAAACAGGTATTCCGGTTTCCTGTTCCATTAGAAAAGCCTCATATTCACCCATTAATTTGCTCCAGCCATAGGCTGATTCGGGGTAGGCGGGGTAGATGTCTTCTTCTTTTAGTGGTGGCGCTTCAATGCCAAATTGTTTGTCTTTGGGAAAGCTGCATGCGGTGCCGACATAAATATAGCCTTTAACTTTAACCGAGTGGCGTCGAATTGAATCAACAACATTTGAGTTAATTAGTAGGTTTTGGCGGAAAACGCTGCCCTGGTTGTTAAACACATATCCGATGCCTGCAACAATATCGGCAAGGTGGTAAACGTAGTCAATGTCGTCGAGGAGAGAATCGAGTTGTTCGGGAATGGCAAGGTCGAGTTGGTGTAAATCTGTATCAAAATCAATTACAGGCGAGTCGTTTTCATCCAGTAAGTATTCCTTTTTGCCGCGCCACAGATTGTCGACGATGGTTACTGTGTGGCCTTCAGCGATTAGTCGCTTAGTCAGGCTGGAGCCAATCATGCCAGCACCACCTGTAATAAGTATTTTTGACGGTTTCATTCTTTAACTTCCTTATTGCTTCTTAGCATTGCAATTAAACTCAATATAGCCCTTTGTGAAATTTTACAATAATAGATGATTTATTCATATATTTCAGCATTGTACGTTTGAAAGGGGCAATGAGACAAGTGCTCTTTACGCAATAAATTCTGGTAATTGTACAGCGCTTATATGTCTAAATTATTGCAGTATTTTATTGTTGTTAAGGTATTGTGCAATACTATTTGCCACAACACGATGTCCTGGAGCATGCCAATGGCTCCTGGTCTTAAATTGTATTCCTTTTTTAGCTGCCTGTAGAAAACGTTGCCGAGGGAAGATGCAATGTATTTTATACTTATCACAGACAGATTTTAGAAAATTTTCCTCAAGAGTATAGCCTGAGGTTGTATCAGTTATTTCATTGAGAGTTGGTAAGTAAACGAATAGGGGGGTTGCGCCTATTTTCCTGGTTTTTGTCGCAAAGCTAGCCAGTATTTTTTCTGCTAGTTTATCTGTTTTTATTTTATGACTATCACTTAGTCGTTCAAGACGTCCAGATAACATCGAGAACAAGTCTAATAGACGTGATTGTTTCCATTGCTTTGCCAATAGCTGTTTTGGTGTTGGAATAATTACTGAAATTAGTCATGTTACGATCTTTGTCAAACCAGACATAACCAAGGATGATAAGGTCGGGTTGATAAGTTTCACCTGTTTCCTGAAGATATAATAACATTTGGTCATGGCCAAAGGCATGTATTCCCATATTAAGGACGTCAGTCTTATCTAACATCTGTGCGAATTGGTAGCTGTAAGTTTCGTTATCAGAGACTTCATCGCCAAACGTATATGAGTCACCAAATATCATTATACGTTTTGTAGTCGAAGCTTTGCCTGGTGCGTATTCTTTTTTGCCACGTAGCCCTTTTGCTGTTTGAATTTAATGTGCGCTTATCAAAAACAATTTTATTTCTGAAATTTGGTGCAACCGACCAGCCTAATGTTGGATTATGAACATCGAAGTTATAAATAAAATTTTGTTTATCTTTGTTTTGTTGTAATCAGTGCAGGCGTTGACTTGTGCCGCCATCGGGTGCGCGTATTGCGTGTGTAATGCTCCAGCTATTAAAGGCTATGCGCAGGATAAATTCAATAACGAGGGCGCTGGCTAGAATAAGAACTATAATTTTAAAGACTGGTTTTAATATGGACAATTTCAAATTCCTGTTAAGAATTATCAGTACTGTACTAAATGTTATCAAATATGGCTATGTTGAACTATTATTATTTTTTGGCGCTGGAAACCAGCGAAATTGTTTTGATAAACTGAGTTTTTCTGAGTGGCTCAAAAAAAGGTAGAGCGCGGCTACAGATATAATATACAGAAAACCTTTAAGTAAAAATACAGACCAGGTGAAATCATTAAAGTCACTGGCATAGAAACCAACAAAGCCAATTAACGTAATACAATAAATAGATAGCAGTATGGTTTTAGTAGGAATTTTTATCGGGTAATGCTTGTGTAGAAAACCAAGTGACCAGATAAGTAATAAAACACGAGATAGCAGGAATCCTATGCCGATACTCCAGTATCCCCATAAGGGTACCAGCAACCAGGAAAATACGGCAAAAAATATCCACGAGCTGCAGGTTATTATTGAAAACATTTTAGTATTATCGAAGCCAATCATCAATGATTGGTAGACGCCACCCATCTGATTCAAAAATTGTCCGAGGATATAAACGAATAAATAGGGGGCGACGCTAATAAATTTTTCTGAGAAAAGAATCTGGATTGTCATGTATGGATATAAAATAAATGGTAAAACAATGGCTGTCATTAACAATATCTGGATTTTTTGAAAGTCTAATGTAAAACGAATTTTTTCAATATTATCAATGTTGCGATTTACCTTTGGAGAGAGAAAAAAGCCATTGATTGGGCTAAGTACCATGTCTATCGAAATTGTAATTGCTAATAAGGCATGCAATAAACCCGTAGCGGCTTCACCATAGTTGTCCAGAATGGAGTATCTGGCAACAAAAAATGAAAATGAATGGGCAACAGAAGCAAGGAATAATAATATGGCATAGCGCATTATTTCCGGTTGCTCGATTATCATTCGAAAGGGATGTCTGTTGCGAATAATAAACGGCAGCTTGAATTTTATTCTGATATAAAATAGTACGCTAATGGTGATAGCTGCTCCAGATATAACCGTTGCTACGTAAAAGCCAGTGATACCCGCAACCATAATGCCAATGAGTACCGCAATGGTTAAGGATACGGAATAAATTAACGAAAGAGTTGCTGCTGAATTGGGTTTACCTGCAGAAGCAAGTACGTTGCTTAGGAATCCACCTAACATCATTGCTGGCATTCCGAGTAGTGCAATATAAAGGTAATTGCGATAATTGCTTATTTCGCCTATTGGAAGTTTTATATTTGAATAAACGAGTAGAAAAAGAGAAATAGAAGCGGTTAAAGATATTATAAGTAGCAGGCCAAGAAATGATGCATAGGCTTTTTTAAATGCTTCGTCGTTTTCACTATGTGCTTTAGATAAATATTTTATAGAAGCAAAGGGTAAACTAAGGGCGCTGATATAGGATGTGAGTTGTACTACTTGATCTATCAGGCTGATAATCCCAGTTCCCTCGGGCCCAAGCGTTACCGCAATATATTTAGTACGGATTAAGCTGGAGAGTATCGATACAATTTGTATCGCGCCTATTGATGCAAATATTTTTAGCATATGGAGCCGTTAAGTAAGCTAGTTAGTTTTGCCATTTTAGCAACCAGTTATTTAAGAAGTACATACTGTGTATAAGAGCAGTGTAATCTGCCTGACCAGCTTCATGCGCATTTTTTAATTTATTGAAAGTCTTAAAATCAACCATGTCTTTTAATTGTTCATGTATAACCGACATGCCAAGTGGTGATTTATCTTCGTTGCTAAGCCAGCTTTTAAGCGGCATAGCAAAGCCCATTTTTTTGCGAAATAAAAGTGAATCGGGTAACCATTTTTTCATGGCAAGTTTTAATGCTTGTTTAGAATGGTCTTTATCAGCTAATAAATTAGATGGGATGCGCTGTGCCAGGTTTAACATTTTTGGATGTAAGTAAACGGGTCTGACTTCTAACGAAACAGCCATGCTGGCACGATCAACTTTTACTAGTATATCGCCAGCGAGGGTTAGTTTCATATCTAGGTAACGCATACTGTTAATTAAACCAACCTCCGCAGGTTTTGCTTTTTGCAAGTGTTGTGCAACGGTATCGTATGGTGTGTAATGTTTTATTTCTTTGGCAATGTTTCCTCTTGCAATTGATTTTACGGTAGCGAAGGGCGCACCTATAAAAAGCATGTCTGCAAGTAATCGTTCATTGGGTTCGCTGTACTGCTTCAACATGCGGGCGATACGGTTGGTGTGCCCAAGTATTGGGCTCGCCATTTGTGATAATGCTCTGATTGCAGGGCGAGGCATGTATTTACGATAGTGATTTATGCTACCGAGTCGCTGATATTTTAAATAACCAGCTAAGGCTTCATCTGCTCCATCACCACTGAGTGCAACGGTAATATCTTTTTTTGCATCACGGCAGACATAATAGGTGGGTAAATAGGAATAGTCGCTAAACGGTTCATCGTAGTGCCAGAGCATTTTGTCGAATACTGCACCAATATCGTGGCTTTTAACTAGTCTGTCAGTATGTTGAGTATTGTATTGCTCAGATACCAGTTTCGCCCATGGACGTTCATCGTAATTTTTTTCTTCAAAGCCAATGGTATAGGTATTTATGTTTTGCCCTGAATGACTAAGTGCAGCTGTGACAGATGATGAGTCGACACCACCACTTAGAAATGAACCAATCGGCACATCGGCACATGTCATTTCGGTACTGCAATCACTTAAAGTACTGAGAATTTCATCACTCCAGTTTTTAATGGAGTAATCAGGAGTGAATTTAAAATCCCAGTATTGTGTTTCATTTTTCAAATGGCTTTTGCCGTCGCTATCGACTTGAACTTCCAGATAATGTCCAGGGGATAATTTTGAACAATCTGACCAAATAGTTTTAGGGTCAGGGATAAAGCCTAGTGAAATGTAATCGAGAATTGACTGTTGATTGAGTTCTTTTTTTAGTTCAGGCCATTCGAGTAGTGATTTTAATTCAGAAGAAAATATAAAGTTATTATTGATGTGGGCATAGTAAAATGGTTTTTCACCTGCTCGATCACGGGCACAAAATAGTTTTTTCTCTTTTTGATCCCAAATAGCAAAAGCGAACATACCATGGAGTTTATCCAAGCAGTTTTTCCCCCAGGTGATATAGGCATTTAACAGTACTTCAGTATCTGAGTTGGTGTGAAATTCAATTGATTGTTTTTCAAGTTCAGCTTTTATTGCTTTATAGTTATAAATTTCACCATTAAAGGTAAGTATATAGCGTGAGTTAGTTGAATGAAAAGGCTGGTTAGATTGAATATCTAAATCGATAATGGCTAAACGACGGTGGCCGAGGCAAACGGTATTATTTTGAGAAACCCATAAGCCTGCATTATCCGGGCCCCTATGTGCTAATAGATCACGCATTTTTTCACCCAGTTGTTTTATATCCTTGCCTTGAACAGTTGGTTTAGATGAAAGTATGCCATTTATTCCGCACATATTAGTTGCTTACCAAGTACATGACTTTTATTTTTTATGCCAGCGATTATAAAAAATGTTGGCAATTTTTTTAGAATGATTCGTGCGAGTTAATAATTGCAAGACGAAGTACACGGTTAACATGCGGAAACGTTGTATCATACTACTTTTAATGAGCTTTGTTATAGCAACATTTTGTAAAAGTGTTTTGGATAAAACCAGATCGTTTTTAATGTAGGCGCTTATAGCACACATAATATTTTCATGGCTGCGATGGGCTTCAAAATGCATCAGGCCAGTTTGTGTTGCAACTTCATTTGCTCCGTTTTCAAGCACATCGTCCATAATCATAAAAAAACGTTGATGATCGGTTCTTAAATGATGATATTTTTGTGATGAGTTACCATGTCCATGACGATATAAGAATAAATATTCTTCCAGTATACCTATAGTGTAAGATTTTGAGATGCGCATATACATTTCAAGATCTGCCGAATTTTTATATGTAGCCTGATTATATGAACCAATATCCTCGTGTACAGACTTTCGTACCATGCAGGTTGGGCAAACCAGAAAGATATTTTTATATTTTAATTCAGCATTTATAATTGTTTTATAGTCGAGCGGCTTACCACCACTTACTTCTTTTGGCAGGTTCAGCCGTTCGTATTCTTTACCATTTTTATCAACAAAAATATCGGAACAGAAGACTGCGCCGCAATCCGGATAAGTATCCAGGAATTTAACTTCCTCTTCTACCATGGTGGGCAGGTAAACATCATCGGCATGGTAAATAGCGATATATTCGCCTTTTGCTAGTTCAATTCCTTTATTCATTGTCCCGTAGATGCCAAGGTTTTCGTCGTTTGTAATTATCGTTAACTTATCTTTGTACGGCTGAAGAATTTCAAGTGAATTATCCGTAGATGCATCGTTGATGACAATAAACTCAATATGTGAATAGGTTTGATTTAGAATAGAATTAATAGCTTCAATAACGTAAGGAACGCCATTGTAAACGGGCATAATAATAGTGACTAATTTTTTATTCATTGTTTGTTGTCTTAAAATATTATTTGTGAGTATTTTTGCTTTAATTTAAATTAACATGAGCATCTTTTGATACGATTTTTTTGAAAATATTTACAAAATTTGCTTTGCTGAAAATATTGAATTTATCAGATTCCAGAAATGCTTTAGCGTTATCTCGGTATTGCTGTATTTCTTCATTAGACATTTTCTTTAAGAAACTGAGTAAATCATCATAAGATTTAAAGTTACGTTTATCAATAAAGCAATTAGCTGGAATAAATTCCGTTATATCTGGTGCACCCCAATAAACCGGAATAGTGCCCGAATAGAAACAGTCGAAAATTTTCTCGGTTATCCAGCCTGTAAGGATCATATTTTCAAAACATAGTGCAAATTTATACTGACTTATCGTTTCTTCTTTTGATGCGGCGGTTCCCTTGTATACGGTACGTGCAGCAACGAGTAAAGGATTTGGTCGAATTTTATGCCAGTAGTGTAATAACATTCGATAGCTGTAGCGGAAAGTGTAGGGTATCCAACCGATACCTAATTGGTGTGAGGGTAGATCCCATTCATGGCCATACAAATCAATATCATTGCTACGGCTAAAAAATTCGACTGCGCGCATTCTTTCTGTATAAAGTTCATTTTTGTAGATACGTGGTAATTTGTTTGAGTTAATCATGACCAAAAAACCACGATTTTGATTATTCCAGTATTCTTTATGCACGTCATCATAGGCTTGAGGCCATTTAAAGGATTCACATTTTATATTCATCCCTATATAGGGCTCAAGTGATTCGCCATCACTCCATGATAAAATATGATTAAAATAGCTGCGTGCTTTTTTTAAATTTGTGTAAAGCGATGGTTCAACAACGGGGCATTCCATAGCAACATAGGTGCTAAGTATAACATCAGATCTTTGGGATAATTTTTTGTAATTACTCAGATTACTAAATGCAATATAGATTATTTTTCCATCAGCGATTTTTTCAGGCAAATAGTCAATGGTATTAACTTCAATGCCCTGTGATTTAAAATATTCATACACGGCAACATAGGGAGCATTTAAGTTGTCTCCAATTCTCGAATGAGTTGATGTATCGAAAAGCTTGTTATGTAAAAAATGATGCGTCGGTGGATCGACATAAATTGAGATATCTTTCGACATTACCTTATCCTTTTAGTAGGTTTGTCAGTATGAAGCAGTATATAAGATATTAATTTATATGTATAATTTGATATGTTACTCTAGTGAATCAATACTAAAAACAATGATTTTGGATAAATATATTTGGCTTTTAATCATTTAGATCAAGCTTTAGCGCCGGTTAACCACTAATCAACTAAAAATCAAAGAACTATTTAAGAAGAGGGTTAGTACAATGAGTAGAGTAAAACGACACTTTTTATTATTCGTCTTTTCAATCACATTAACTTTCATTATCTTTATGTCTATTGATGTTCCTAGTACCAAGTATTTATTTAGTATGGGAACTGCGTATACAGGCCTTGTACTAATTGCGGCCACATTACTTGTTGGCCCTTTAAATCTTATTCTTAAAAAGCCTAACCCTGTGTCGTCTTATTTGAGAAGAGATATTGGTATTTGGGCTGCTATCGTATCGCTTATTCACATGTTTATTGGCCTGGAAATGCATTTTGGTGGAAAATATATTAAATATTTTTTTAAAGAAACTGATACAGGATTAACCCCTCTTATAAATGCCTTTGGGCTCGCTAATTATACAGGTCTAATTGTCGGGATACTTTGTGTGGTTTTACTGTTTATGTCAAATAATGCTTCAATTAAAAAATATGGCGTTAAAATGTGGAAGAAGCTTCAGCAATATAATTATGTGCTTTTTGTACTCGTTATTGGGCATGGATTTATTTATCAACTAATAGAAAAACGCGCATTGCATTATATGCTGATAGTTGGAGTTATTTTTGTTGTTGTACTGGCTATACAGTGGAAAGGTTTTAAGTTGTACGGCGCGAGGTGATATTAACCTACTCTGTAATTAACTCATATTTGGTTTGATAAATTAAATAAAATAATAAACACGGACATTAAAATGAAGCTTAAAATAGCAATTTGCGGTTTAGGACATGCAACAAGAGACATCCACATACCCGCATATCAAAAGCTACCTGATGTAGATGTTGTTGGTGGCTTCGACCCCAATGTTAAAAGTGGTAATTATTCTTTTCCCTTGTTTAATTCAGTTGAGGAAATGATTGGGCAGGCAAAACCAGATATGCTAGCGATTGTAACCCCAACCGCAACGCATTTTGAATTAGCTAAACAAGGATTGAATTCGGGCTGTCATGTTTTTGTCGAAAAACCTTTTATGTCAACTCTGGATGAAGCGGATGAAATTGTAGCGCTTGCTGAAAAGGTCGGTAAGCAAGTTATTGTTAACAATCAATACCGTTTTATGAATATTCATGAGGCGGCGAAGGAGCAAATTGGTACCGATGAGTTCGGTGATTTATTATTTATCTCGGTTAACCAGACTTTTCTTGTATCGGATAAAACTGAAGATGGTTGGCGTGGCAATGATCCGCAACGTACCTGTAAAGAATTTGGCATTCACACGCTGGATTTAGCGCGTTATTATTTTGGTGAAGACCCTGTATCTATTACCGCAAGAATGCCGAAGGGTAATAACCCTAAAGGCCCGGATTTTTTAAATTTATTACAACTTGAGTTTTCCGGTGACCGTGTAGCACATATTATGCTCGATAGATTATCGAAAGGACCACATCGTTATTTAGATATTCGTTTGGACGGCAGCAATGGTATGGTTGAAACAAGCCTGGGCGGTAAAATAGAATTTCATGCGGGTGTTAAAAGTGGTACGCGTAAACCGTATCTTGAACTTGATTTATCGATGGGAGGACGTGCGAGGTTATACCACGGTGATAAATACCAGAAGCTGGCTTCTGATCCCTTAGATCTTTTTGCACATGCCACCCATAAGCTGATAAAAGCATTTATGCTCGCAATGGAAAATGATACAACGCCACCATGCAGTGGTGCAGATAATAAACGAACATTGGCGCTGGTTTATGCGGCCTATGAATCCAGTGATAAAAATGCCACGATAACTATGCAGTATTAAGTTAGCAAATGGACTTCTCTATTTTAATTGGTTTGGTGAGTACTGAAGATAGTGAACGAATATATGAAACGCTAGCGTCTTTACGCAAGCAGGTTGGTTCATACCAATATGAAGTGATTATTGCTGATCGAAGAAATGATAAAGTCAGCCACCGACTCGACAAAGAATTTCCTGAAGTTATTCTAATCACTTGTCCTCCTTCTGCCTCTTTGCCAATGTTACGTACCATGGCATTGGATCGAGCATCAGGGAGATATATTATTGTAACCGAAGACCATACCGTGCCCGATGTTAATTGGCTTGAGAGTATTACGCAAGCTTTTGATCATGCGCCAGAGGGAACGGTTGCGGTAGGTGGTTGTGTGGAAAATGGCGTGGTTGATACAGCATTTGATTGGGCAACTTTTTTATGTGAGTACAGTTACTTTTTAGAACCGGTTGAGGAAGGTGAAACTAATGTTCTGCCTGGAATGAATGTGGCTTATCATCATTCTATTTTTGAAAGCATTGAGCGTGAAATTTTACTGAGAGGTTTTTGGGAAACAACTATGCATTCGATTTTACTGGCAAAAGGCTGTAAGTTTTTTTCGACCAATAAAATAAAGCTTTATCATTGTAAAAAATTCAGTTTTAGACTCTTTGCACGACAGCGATTTATATATTCTCGCTATTATGCCGGTTTGCGATTTGAGCGTAAGCAGTGGCTAAAGCGTACTGTTGCGTGTGTGTCGACAGTGTTACTTCCCCTGTTGTTATTCATTCGTAGTCTTAAACAAATTAAAGCTAAAAATAGACTAAAGAAGGAATTTAATTCTGCAATACCATTTTTATTATTGTTTTATATGATATGGGCCAGTGGAGAGGTACTAGGGTATATTGCCGGTAAAGGTGATTCGCTTACTAAAATTGAGTGAATGTTTGAACGGTGTAGATATACATGGTGAGTTTGCTTCAATGTTAGAGGGCTATGGATTCTCGCCTGCATGGGAATAACGGGGTTTATATAAATTGCTTCAAACCTTCATCGTCATTCCCGCGTAGGCGGGAATCTATCTGCACCGGACTGTAAGCCCTGAAGTGTTCCAATAAGTTCACCTAAGCCCCAGGCACCTAACAATATATACAAAATTGGCCAGGCGAGCAAAAACGTCAGTGTTTGTTGTGGCTGGCGTTGCAGAACTAATTTAAAAACACGAACAAACAATACGGCTGGCACGGCTAAGGTTGATAGTACTCGTATTAAACGTTGCATATTCCATCGGCTACCACCACGATAACCACCGTAACGCTTTCCACCGGTATATAAATGTACCAGTGCCTGATTAAACAGGAAGGGTAAGCTTGTATGCACAATGGCATTTGTTGCGGGGCAATATTTTGCGCCTTGTTTAATGAGGGCATCGTGTACTTCATTGTCATAAAAATCATTTAACCAGATATTTTTACAGGCATCTAATGCTGTTTTAAAATAGCCACAATTAACGGCCGATAAGTACGGCATATCTTCTGAGGGAAAGGGTGGCATCATTGCGGCGTATTCCGACCAATATAATGACCAGGTATAAAGGTTTGATGTAGAACCGTTTGCAACCGGGCCACCTGCGATGCAATTTGGGCTAGATAACGTTGCCTGCATGGCGTTGAACCATTGCGGCGTTATTTCACAATGGTCTTCTATCAGTAAAACTATTTCACCCTGTGCCGCCGCGATACCATGGCTGCGAAGTCGAAAGACACGTGTTTCACGTTGTTGTACTGAAGACTGGTTTTGTTCGTTGGGGTTTAATATAAACTTAATATTGTCCTGCTTAAGATGTTCAAGCTGTTCGCTTGAAAATATAGTTGATACGACAATTTCTGTATTATCGGCATAGGCTTTAATACTGGCTAAACATTTTTCTAAATGTTGCATGGAACTGAATGATGCAATAACGATTGATATAGTGTTTTTTTGCAAGCTATGGTGCCTTTGAATGTTTAGGGTTGGACAAATGTACGTCCCATTCCGGTGCTATTTGTTTTAGTAGCGATTCAATGACGGGCAGCCCTTTTAATAATCGATAAATTTTTACCAGTAATTTTATTCTTGCTGGGAGTGTTGCTAGCGTTTTGTCACTTATATCGGCAAGCGCTATGTCAATATTATTAAATGATAAGCCCGCTGTCTTTTTAATGTGGTTGTAGGAATAGAGGGTAATGTTTTCAAAGCTGGCATCACGCCGTTTACGAACATAACGCACTTGCCAGGTTTTTGGTAAAAATCCTACACCCCATAGATGTGCGTACGGGTTGCTGGTTAAAGAGAAACGATTAACGGTGTTGATAATAGCGCAGCCATCTTGTGTGAGGGTACGTTTTAATTCAATAAGTGCATCATCCGGGCTTTTTAAAAATTCAAAGGTTGAGGCCATAATAGCGGCATCGAATGATTGTGGTTTAAACGGTAAAAATTCGGCACAACAACAAACCAGAGCCGGCACGTCAAGCCCCATATCCATAAAGCGTCGTCGGCTCAGGTGTAACCAGCGCATGGCAATATCGGTGCCGACTGTTTGTGGAATATGTTTTGCGGCAGTTACAAGTAAATTTCCGGTGCCACAGCCTATCTCAATAAAGCGTTTGGGTAAGTCTGTGCCGTCATTTGTGATTAAATCAAACAGTCGTTTGCCGCGTGATTCACCGCGGATGGCGTTATCGACAAATTTTGCACGTAGTAGTGGTGGCGTTACATCGCTGTAACTCCAGTAGTAGGTGAGTAATTCCCTGAGTGGGTATTGGTCAAGTGCATCGAGAACAATTTGAGTGCGTGAACGATCTTCGTCAAAATCTAAATAGGGGTCTGGAAATACGCGAAAATCCGGTATACCGGCCACAACCGGATATTGTTGCTGACATGGTATGCAGTGGTAGTGCGTACTTGTGGTGATTAAATCCTTTTTACAACGCGGACAAACAAAATCGAGTTTTTGATTGGCCGGTAATAACGCAGGGCTGGATTTATTTATTGTGTTTTCCATTTTTTACGTATACCAATAAATGCACGTATCAGCTCAATGGGTTGATAAACAATACTTGGCCATAAAAATACTTCGGTTGTACAGTGGCATTTTTTTGCTTTTATATTTTTGCGTAGTTGGTTGGCTTTTTGGGAATCCCATATTTCAAAAAAACTATTGTCACGTAAATTGCCTATAGGCTCGTGTATTTCACATAGGCTGACATCACCATTAGCATAAACCACGCCGGTCATATTACCTGCGGTACATTTAATGGATTGTTTATCTTCCTCAATCACTTTTAGTTTGCCCCATTGCAACATTGGTTCGACGATAGAGCCATAGCGTACTTCTTCTTTGGGTTTCCAGACTTCGGCTACATGTTGATAAAGATCCTCGTATTGTTTTAACGACGGGCCTTGTAAAGAGGGGTTTTTACGGTCACCGCGAATAATGGCTAAATTGTGGTGATCCATTGCGGGGCAGCGTTCGTATAAAAACTCGGTGAGGTTCCATATTTCCTGCATATTGGTATCGGTTGCGGTACTAATGCAGTGAATTTGTAAGCGAGAGTCTTCTTTTTGAAGTTCTGCTAGCATGTAATAGGTTTCCATCGCTTTTTCGAATGACTTTGGATTGCCACGAAATTTATTATGAAAATCTTCTGTGCCATCTAACGATATTTCGCAAACAAATAAACTTAGCTGGCTGGAATCGTTGTCTTTTAGTAGTTTTCGCAGTTGTGTTTCGGTTCGTTCGGGGAAGTAGGCATTGGTTGGAACATAAATTTCTTTAACGCCATTATTGGTTATAAAAAATTGTACAATTTCGGCAAACTGTTTATGGATAAATGGTTCGCCACCGGAAAGATTTAAATGTTCAAAATTACCTAGCTCAAGGGAAAGCTTTTCAAATTCTTCTACTTCTAAATCATTTCGTTGGTTGAGGTTTTTCCAGTAAAAGCAATGCTCACAGGTAAGGTTGCAAATTGAATTAATAAAAACAACAAGAAAAGGCGGTGTTTGGTGAGCACGCTGAGATGATGACCGTGCAAACATTTTTAAATGTCTAGAAATGCGTTTGAGTAAAGCCACACTAAAATCCTTGAAATACGCCTTTAATTTATCAAGAGTAAACTATACAGGATTAAGCTGTAAAACGAAAATGACTAATTATTTTCAATGGTTGGTGTGGATGTAATTGTTTGTACTCGCTCCCTTGCAAAACAATTTAAAAACTACTTGTTCGTTTTATTGGCTGTTTGAAAAAGTACTTGCATGGTTTTTTCTGCGGTGTGTCGCCAGGAAATAGATTTTGCACGTGTTAAGCCTCTATTGCCCAGTGCTGATTTTTTATCATCGTTTGTTAATAATTCTGTTATAGCTTTAGCGAGTGATTCGCTGGTATTGGAGTCGACCAGTAATGTGGCACCAGTAGCGAACTCTGGGATGCTACCTTTGTTTGATGTAATGGTTGGTGTCCCACAGGACATAGCTTCAATAACGGGTAGCCCAAAACCTTCAATATCGGATGCAGGGAAAATAAAAATATCGGCAGCGTTATAGGTATTAACCAGTTCTTTATGTTCGATATAGGGTTTGTAGATAATTCTGTCTTCTAATCTGAGCTTAACTGCTCGTTGAGGTATGTTGAAATTCAGGTAGTCAGGGCCGACAATAACAAGCTTATGCTTTGTTAAATGTGTAATTTTGGAAAAAGCATCGATTAATTCAGGGATAAAATGGCGACGCGATAATTTGCCAACAAATAAGATAAAAGGCGCATCAGAATTAACGAGTTGTTGCCTGGTTCGACTGATAAGTGTTGCATCATTAATTTTATGAAATACAGGGCTGGCCGCCAATAATGTTGTAGTAATTAAATTTTCATCAACTTTGTAGCTAGTCAGGACTCGTTGTTTAACGGCATCCGATACGACTAGAACATGGTCGGCATTTCGTGCGCTGTAGCGATACAATTTATCATAGAGATAACTACGAATACCTTCTTTACTTGCCAGTTTGTTTTCTGCCGGACCATGGTAGGTCACCACACATTTATTTTGGTTTGCTATCGGAATGGTATAAGCGGGGAAGAACATTAAATCAACGTCAATACGATTCCTAAGATAACGCCATTCCCAGATGGGGTCAGGCATAGGCTTGCCAACTAATTTTAGCGTAAAAGCATCGAGTGGAAATAAAACGTTATCTTGCTGAATCTTGCTATGTGAGTACAAAATAATCTCATCAAACGGGATTTCCATTTGCGCCCATTCGTTGAGTAGGCATTCAATATAACGACCAACACCGGTGAATTTACGGCTTAAACGAATAATGTTTATACCTAACTTCATAACTTATTGTTTTACTCAGGATTAAATATCAAAATATGAGTTTACACTGTTGATGTGAATTTTACACATTATTGTAATAATGTGCTGTGGTTCACTTTTCATTAGTGTATTATGATTTCTAGCCTCACGGCTGTTGTAATTAAATATAAATAATCAAAGTTAGGTAGGAATTTCACATGGATTTCTAACCTATATTGCAAGATAATATTCTAGCCATGTAGAATTTGATACTTGCAGGTAAGTTTAATTATGTGCCTTTAATGGCGATTAACAGATTCACATGGATGACCTAAATGTTATTTCTGCAACAAAATATAATTAGCAAGGCACTTGAATATTGGAAACTATTTACTTTTGGGCTGCTTCTTGTTCTTCTATTGGTAACCATCAAAGATGGACATAACTGGGGTGGTGACTTTAGTCAGTATATACATCATGCAGCAAATCTTGTAAATGGCATCAATTATAGTGATATAGGTTATATTCATAATACATTTTCATTTGTAGGGCCGACGGCATACCCGCCTGTATTTCCTTTTGTTTTAGCACCCATTTATGCTTTATTTGGGCTTAACTATGTAGCCTTTAAGGTACTCATTGTCTTTAGTTTTATTTCTTCGGTATATCTCTCGACCATAATGTTTAAAAATAAATTAAGTAATGTTTATCAATTTGTATTTATTCTCGTACTAGCATTAAATCCTTTTTTTTGGCTGCAAAAAGAAAAAATATTATCTGATTATATTTTTATGTTGCTTGTTTTTATTACCATTTGGTTATTAAATAAGCGATATGTTTTAACTGTCACTGGATATTCTGATAAAAAAAGCAAAAATTGGATATATGCTATTTTTATTGGTGTGCTTTTTTATCTGAATTTTGCTACACGAGAAATTGGTATTGTATTTATCCCAACTATAATTGTGTTTGAATTAATTCACTTTAGAAAAATAACGATTACAACTATTATGGCTATTTTTGTTTTTGTTCTTTTAGTTGGTGCCCAGTCTAAACTCATTAAAGATCCCCCTTATAATGTTGATCACGCTGCAGGTATAGCAAAACTAGCGAGCACTCAAGGTCGGCAAAGTGATCAAGTTAACCATACAAGTTTTATTAAAATAAATTTATTGTTTATGTTTAAGCAGGCTGTTACATATATGAGAGAGTTAAGCAGATTATGGCCGGCATCTAATTCAATATTTGTACGATTTGCTGCAAAGGTTGCCTTTTTTCTGTTTTTATTTTTTGTAATGATTAGTTATATCATGTCTGTCATTAAGGGGCCTGGAATTGTTGATATTTTTATTGCAGGATATATTGCGGTGTTACTTTTGTTTGCGAGTGATCAAGGTCTAAGGTATTTTCTCCCTCTAATTCCAATAAGTTTTTTTTATGCATTTAAATTGCATGCGGCTTTAGTTAAGTCTAAATATCCAAAAGCAATGATAGCTGTTGCATTAGTTTTTGTTGGATCAACGACTGTTAGCTATTCTTCGAGCAATATATACTCAAAAGACTTAGGTTTATGTATAACCGATCCATCTGCGGTTTCTTTTTTTAATTATGTCCGCAGCTCTACTCCTAAGGAAAGTATTTTCATTTTTCAAAAACCTCGTGTTTTATCGTTACTAACTCAACGGCAGGCATCCGGTATACCTGGTGGTCGAGGGCCTAATTTTTTAATTGATTACATGGAAGCAATAGGTGCAAATTATTATGTACATTCAGCTATTGATAATAAAGGCTTTAGTCACCCGGTTAGTTCCATGGCAACACGGTATGATAAGTTAACTCTGATTTTCAATAATGAATATTTTTATTTGTATAAGCGAAATTGAAAAATAAGTGAATTAACTTTTCGGCCTAATTTTGTAATATACTCAGTAAATTATTCGTATAAATTTAATTATGTATGGGCTAATATTATTGCAAAGGAACCTATAGTGATATGATGAAAAAAATACTAATAACGGGTGGAGCCGGCTTTCTTGGTCGGCATATATGTAAGAGATTACTTGAAGACGGACATGATGTAATTTGTGTTGATAATTTTTTTACCGGCACAAAACGTAATATTGTTGAGTTTATGGAACATCCTTATTTCGAGGTAATGCGACATGATGTTTGTTTCCCGTTGTATGTTGAAGTGGATGAAATTTATAATTTAGCTTGTCCTGCTAGTCCTATTCATTATCAACATGATCCTGTGCAAACAACCAAAACGAGTGTGCATGGCGCTATTAACATGCTCGGGTTGGCCAAACGAATTAATGCCAAAATTCTTCAAACGTCAACGAGCGAAGTTTATGGTGATCCTGCAGTACATCCTCAAACTGAAGATTATTGGGGTAATGTCAATCCAATAGGTGTGCGCTCTTGTTATGACGAGGGTAAGCGTTGCGCAGAAACCTTGTTCTTTGATTATCACAGACAACATGGGCTAAATATTAAAGTTGCCCGATTATTTAATACTTATGGTTCTTATATGCATCCTGATGATGGCAGGGTAGTGTCTAACTTCATTGTGCAGGCACTTAATAATAAGCCTATAACGATTTATGGTGATGGAAAGCAGACACGGTCTTTTTGCTATATCGATGATATGGTTAATGTACTAATTAAATTAATGAATTCTCCTGATGATATATTAGGCCCTGTTAATGTAGGTAACCCTGGTGAATTTACGATTCTTGAACTTGCACAAAAAGTGATTGAATTTACAGGTTCAAGTTCAAAGCTTGAGTTGAAGCCATTACCACATGATGACCCAACTCGACGTTGTCCAGATATATCCTTTGCGAAAAAATATTTGGACTGGGAGCCAACAGTTAAATTAGATGTAGGACTTAAAAAAACGATAGAGTATTTTGAAAAGATCTCTTAATAGGTAGAGTATTGTGAATGGAAATTTAATGGGTATAAAATTATATGGATAAATCACATCTGGATAAGGCTGTTTTAATGGCATCGTTTGCAAAGATGGATGCCATTGCATTAGCGGCTGCATTAGGTAGTGTTTGGGGAATCATGCTTTTTCTTGCAACTGGATTGTTATTAATTCAAGGAGCACCAGAGGGGCAGGAAATAGGTCCGCATCTAAGGCTTCTTGGTATTTACCTGCCAGGCTATGACGTAAGTTGGGCTGGTGCATTTTTAGGTGCCTTTTACCTTTTAATTATAGGCTCGATCGCAGGATTTGTTATTGCGGCACTTTGGAATCTTACCCACTACATTTATATCGTGCTAACAGTGGCACGTGCTGTGTGGTGGAAGATGATGGCGGATTAAGGGAAGTAAGTAATGACAATAAAAAATATAGATTCAGAAGCGTCCTATGACGCAGTTCTTTTACATGCTTCGATAAAGCTTAATACGCGATTGCTTGCAGTTGTATTTGGTTTTATTTCCGGTTTTTCTCTGCTACTTATTACATACATGTCTCTATATCGCGGTATGCCTGATACAGGTCAATACCTGAAATTACTTGGTATCTTTTTACCCGGCTATGAAGTAAGTCCACTTGGTGCATGGATAGGCTTTTTCTGGGCTGCACTTATTGGAGCTTTCATTGCGGCTATGTTTTATCGTATATACTCAAAAAGTATTCCAGACCTAATTAAAGATTATTTAGAAAGTGGTTTGGAGAATGACGATTTACTTGATATGCCGATGCGTTTAAGTGGTCATTATCTCGGTTTGGCGCTAGGGTCGGTACTTGCTGCCGGGCTTTTAATAACAACTAACTGGCTTGTTATTCGTGGTACGGCTGATGAAAGCACTCATGCTCAGCTATTAGTGAATTTTTTACCGGGGTATTCAGTCAGTACCATAGGGAGTTTTATTGGCGCCATTGAGTTGTTTGTTATTAACTATGTCTTATCACTACTTTTTAGTAAAATTTACAATAGTGTTACTGCATTTAGGGGGCGTAAGTAAGCATGGCTAACAAAGCAGAACACGTTATTATTTTGGGCGCAGGTCCGGGTGGTTTGGCCACGGGGCACGAAGTGAGCACTAAAGGTGGGAAGGTAACGGTTCTTGAAAAAAATGATTTTGTTGGTGGGCTTTGCCGTACCATTGAAGACAAAGGATACCGTTTTGACTTAGGAGGTCATCGCTGGTTTTCAAAAAATGAAGATTTAAATAATTGGTTTAGACATTTAATGGAAGGTGAGATCGTTCTAGTTGAAAGAATTAGCCGTATTTATTACAACCGAAAGTTCTTTTTTTATCCGATTCGATTTTCAGATATTTTTAAAAATACTGGCCCCATTACAATAGTCTATGCGGGTTTGGCCTTTTTTTGGTCGGCGTTATCGCAAGCATTTTTTGAAAAACCAATAATAACGATGAAGCAGGCTTATGTTTCTCAGTTTGGCATTAAGTTATACGATATGTTTTTTCGAATGTATTCAGAGAAAGTCTGGGGTAAGCCATGTGAAGAATTGTCTGCTGACTGGGTATCGCAACGCAGTAAGGGATTATCTGTCTGGACGACTGTTCGTGATGCTTTGATCGGAAGTAATAATAAAGTAACCAGCCTGATTGATGAGTTTATGTATCCACAATATGGCTACATGCGTATACCTGAACGGTTAACAGAAGATATTAAATCAAGTGGCAGTGATGTATTACTTGAGTCTGAAGTTAAGCGAATTCAGTATCATGGGCCAAATGATTTCGAGGTGTTTTTTGTTAATGATGGAAAGGAACAAAGTGTCCGAGGTGATTCGGTTGTTTCTACTATTCCATTTGGTTATCTTGCGCAAATTCTGGAACCAGTTTGTAGTCAGGAAGTAAAGGATGCGGCGAATGCCCTTGAGTTTCGTGATTTAGTCACTGTAAATGTGAGAATTAAACGTAAACAGGTTTCACCTGATACTTGGTTATATATTCAGGATGACGATATTATTTTTGGCCGTTTCCATGAACCTAAAAACTGGAGTAAGGATATGGTGCCTGATGATGACCATACCTCACTGGTTCTCGAATGTTTCTGCACGGTAGGTGATGATATCTGGACTATGTCGGACGAAGATATTTCGGAACGTTGTCTTCGTGACCTAGTGGATAAACTTAAATTCATTAAAGAGGACGAATATGAAGGTTCGACCATTGTGCGGACTAAATATTGTTACCCTGTTTATGACTTAGATTATGCGGGTAAATTAAAAGTTATAAATGAATATCTGGATGGCTTTGAAGGCCTTAATATTTCAGGTCGCGGCGGTATTTTCCGTTACAATAATGCCGATCATTCAGTTGAAATGGGTTTAATGCTGGGGCAAAAATTACTCGGTTATGATATTGACCATATGGCGGTGAATACTGAGGATGATTATCAGGAAATTATTGGTGAGAACGAAGCACGCCGTGATAAGTATATTTTTGAGTTACCAGAAGAGTTTGCTGCACGGGAAGCCAATAACGTTAGCGACGCTAGTGAGGCTGGAGCAGCTTAGATTTATAGAATAATATTTTTGTAAACTGCCTGAGCCAATTTGCCTATGCATAATACTGATTACACATCACTTAAGGTTGGCATTGTAGGTGCGGGTCTTATGGGGCTTTGGCATGCAAATGTGGCAACGCGGCTGGGAGCTGTGCTGGCGTCTGTTGTAGACACTAATCAGTCTCTTGCCTTACAGTTAGCTGATAAATTTAAGAATAGCCCCGCTGTATATTCTGACCTTGATACGATGCTGGCTAATACCCCGTTAGATATTCTTCATATATGTACTCCTGTTGAAAGCCATTTTGCGATTGCAATGCAGGCCATTGAAGCGGGTGTGCATGTGGTTATTGAAAAGCCGCTAGCAACGACACTTAATAAAACAACCTTATTATTGAATGCAGCGAAAGAAAAAAATATAAAAATATGCCCGGTGCATCAGTTTGGCTTTCAGGATGGGGTGCAAAAAACAATATCTGCGCTGAATTCTTTAGGAGAGTTATTACAGTTACGTTTTACAACCAATTCTGCTGGTGGTTGCGTTGCTAATACGGGTCAGGTAAATAATACACTTAATGATATCATTGCAGATATTCTTCCACATCCGCTATCGGTTTTACAACGAATACGCCCTGGTATTAATTTTGACTCAAACACTTGGTCGGGTATTCACACTCGCAAAGGTGAATTACAGCTAATCGGTGAGGCGGCTGGCATTGGCCTGGATATTTACATTAGCATGAATGCCCGACCGACACGTTGTGAAATGGAACTATTTTGTACCGATGGACGGATTGTTCTTGATTTTTTTCATGGCTATGCGTTGATTGAAAAAGGTAAGGTGACGCGAATGCAAAAACTATCGCAGCCATTTAAATATGCGATAAATCAATTATATACTGCCGGTAAAAATATTATCAAACGCAGTTTAACTGGAGAGCGAGCTTATCCAGGGCTAACAAGCTTAATCGAACAATTTTATCAATCAGTCAACAATGATGCCACCTTGCCTATATCCACTAGCGACATTTTAAATGTAGCGAGGGCTCGCGATAATTTGCTTGAACGTTTTCTAAACACAAAATTATAAATTAAAGAGCGGGTTTTTCAATGGAGCAAGATTTACATGCGTATTGGTATTGATGCATCCTGTTGGTGGAGTCGACGTGGTTTTGGGCGTTTTACACGCGAGTTACTCATTGCTATGTTTGAAGAAGCACCCGAGCATGAGTTTTATTTGTTTGTTGACAGGCCGCCTGAAGCTGAAATGCTACGCGCAAATGTTCATATTGTACAAGTTGAGCTTTCTCAACATGTTACCGAGGCCGCTGTAGCCGAGGGCAGTCGTTCGGTAAAAGATATCTGGGCGTTTACACGTTCTATCTCTGGACATTCGTTGGATGTTTTATTTTTTCCGGCTGTTTATTCCTGGTTTCCGGCACCGTTTGGATTACCCAATGTTGTGACACTGCATGATGCTATAGCTGAGCACTTTCCGGCGCTCATCTTTCCTAATAGAAAAGGACGTTTACTGTGGTCACTTAAAATGCGGCTTGCGCGTTGGCAGGCAAGTCGCATTATGACTGTATCAGAAGCAGCTAAAAAAGAAATCGTTGAATACCTGCATATAAAACCACAGCTAATCGATGTGGTTAGCGAGGCCGCTGATCCGCGTTTTAAACCGGTGTTAGATAAAGAAATCTGTAAACAAGCTCGTGAGCGGGCGAGTTTACCGAGTAATGTGCGATTAATTGTTTATGTGGGCGGTTTGGCGCCGCATAAAAATATTCCTGGTTTACTGAATGGATTATCAAAAGCGGTTGCAATGGGTGGAATTGAGGATGTTCATCTTGCGCTAGTGGGCGACCTGGAAGGTGATGGATTCCATTCCCACTATGATGAGCTAAATGAAATAGTGCAAGCAGATTTAAATCTTGCAGATAGAGTGCACTTTACGGGTTTTGTTTCTGATGACGATCTTGTGGCTTTATATTCAGATTCACTTGCGGTTACCTTACCTTCTTTCTCAGAAGGCTTTGGTTTACCGGCTATCGAAGCGATGGCCTGTGGTATTCCTATTTTAGCGAGTTCAGCTGGTTCTGTCCCTGAGGTCGTAGGGGACGCTGGCCTGTATTTTGACCCACACCAGGTGAATGAAATTACCACTGCCATACATAAGATAGCGACTGAACAAAGCACACTTGAACAACTACGCATAAAAGCATCACAACGTGCTGCTGAGTTTACCTGGAGTAAGGCTGCAAAATTAGCCTTAGGCTGTCTTGCCGGCGCAGCAGGAAAAAAATAATGCGTTTTTGTATGGTCACGACATTTTATCCGCCTTATCATTTTGGTGGAGATGCCACCTATGTTCGTGCTCTTTCTCGTGCACTTGTCGCGAGAGGCCATGAAGTTGAAGTGGTTCATTGCGAGGATGCGTATCGAACGGTTAGTCATACGCAAAACATTTCGCCGATGTTGGATGATGACGGTATAAAAGTAACCCGTTTTAAGAGCCGTATATTCGGTATGTTGTCGCCATTTTTTACACAGCAAACGGGTCGACCGGGTTTAAAGAGTGCAATCTTAAAAAAAATATTAAGCCAGGATTTTGATGTCGTTCATTTTCACAATATTTCACTGATTGGTGGCCCCGCTGTTTTAGCTTTAAGCAAAGCGCCCGTTACTTTGTATACGCTACATGAGCATTGGTTATTATGTCCGACCCATATATTATGGAAAAACAAAAGTAAAGCCTGTGACAAAGCTGAATGTTTAAGTTGTTCTTTACGTTCAGGTATCCCGCCTCAGTTATGGCGCTATACAGGACTTATTAAACGTTCACTTCAATATGTGGACGCGTTGCTAGCGCCGAGCAAATTCACACAGTTGAAACATCAACAAGCTGGTATTGCTGAAAATATTCAAGTGTTGCCACTTTTTTCAACACTTAATCCAGAAGATAAAGATTTGAGTCGTACTGTTTGCGAAAAGGAAATGACCCAGCAACCATTTATCTATGTTGGTAGGGTAACGGCATCCAAGGGTATTGTGACACTACTTGATGTTTTTTCCAAATTACCCGATATAAATTTGCAGGTGGTCGGGGATGGTGATTTATTGGAATGTTTAAAGCGCGATTATATATGTTTTAAGAATATTCAATTTTTAGGTCAAGTAAAGCAACAGGATTTAATTCAGCTTTACCTAAATGCCAAAGCTTTGATTTTACCCTCACTTGCTCCAGAGACCTTTGGCTTAACTGTTGTAGAAGCTTTTGCCTGTGGTACACCTGCGCTGGTTCATTTTTCTGGGGGGAGTCATGATATAGTTGATACAACGGGTGGTGGTTTTGTGTATCAAACTAGTGAAGAGTTAATATCCCATATTAAAAATCTTGCATCAGACTCGGCATTGCGTGATACACTTGGAAAAAAAGCACATGAAGGCTTTATTAAATATTATACAGAAGAAAAACACTTAGAATCGTATTTAGGTCTTATTGATATCGTTAAGCAAAAAAAAATTAAATAATTAAAATGAAAGCAATTATTACATTCCACAGTATAGATGATTCCGGCTCGGTACTTTCTTTCCCTCCGAAAGCTTTCGCTAATTTACTTGATTGTTTGGCTGCTTCAAATATACCCGTGATAAATTTAACTGAATTACTGGATAGTAATACTAGCAATGGTGTTGCGCTTACCTTTGATGATGGAATGAAAAGCGTTTATACAGAAGCATTGCCGGTGCTTCGAGAACACAATGTACCCGCACATCTTTATTTAACAACAAGTGTTGTTGGCAAGGATAATAAATGGCCAACTCAGCCTGCTCATGCGTCTATTTTTGAGATGTTATCATGGGATGAAATTGGAAAATTACAGGAAGCAGGGGTTTATATTGAATCTCATACTAACACGCATCCTGATATGCGAGCACTGTCGCTGACTGAGATGGAAGATGAGTGTGATTTATCTGACCGACTTATTAAAGAAAGATTGGGTCGACAGCCTGAATATTTTGCCTACCCGTATGGATTTAAGACCGAACAAGTTTGTGATTTTGTTCGGGATCGCTATAAAGGTAGTGCAACAACAGAATTTAGAGTTCTATGTGCGAATGAGGATAGCGCTAAATTACCACGTCTGGATGCCTATTATTTAAAGCCAAAATGGCTAATGCAAAATCTTGATAGTTCAATATCAAAAAGCTATCTTGCCTTTCGTGGTTGGTTGCGTACCATAAGAGGAACTCAATGAATAAAGAAATGCGCCTGTCTATTATTTTTGGTGTGCAATTTGCCGAGGATAATTTGCTTGATATATTATCAAATCTTAATCCGGAAGCTTATCCTGATGTAGACTTTATATTTTGTGCCACAGCGTCTGACCCTAATACAGCGAAAATAATTTCCGGGTTCAATAATTGTCGTTTAATTGCTTGTGTGTCGGGTCGTTTAATACCAGAAATGTGGGCAGATGGTATAGAAACGGCCAATTCGCCAAAGGTTGCTTTGAGTACCGCACATTGCATTCCTGCAAATGATTGGGTGGATAAGTTATTAGCAACTGATATGAAGAACTATCCAGGCGTTGGCGGTGTTATCGAAAATGACATTGCATCAAGTGGACGAGATTGGGCTATTTTCTTTTTACGTTATATAGCTTACGCACCACCACAGCAGGCTCGGGAACTGAATGAAATAGCGGCGGATAATGCCGTTTACCGATGTGATGATATCCTGGAGCATCGTGATCTTCTCGAAAAAGGATTTTGGGAGCCGTCCTTTCATGCGCGCTTCAGAAAAAAGAACATGACATTATTTTTATCACCGGATTTAATCGTGACGCATCGTAATCATTACTCAACAGGACATTTTTTTAAACAGCGTTTTGAACATGGTCAGGAATTTAGCATGGCAAGGGTTAAAGAAATGTCATCTATTAAACGGCTACTTTATATTGTTCTTTCCCCTGTTTTACCTGTTTTATTTTTGAAGAAAATTATTTTATTGGTCATTAATCATGGACGGTATAAATCAAAATTACCAAAAGCCATGCCCTGGTTATTGCTTTTTTTAATGGCCTGGGGTTTAGGTGAAGCTAAGGGCTATCTTGCTGCAAGGCAATAAATAAAAATATAATACAAACATTGAAATGATTATGGATAATAACGTACAAGAATCAACGGAACTATTAAATATTAGTATCATTATGCCTGTTTATAATGGCAAGGACTTTATCGTTAAAAGCTTACCACCGCTTATCGATATGATGCATCGTGGTGAAGTTTGTGAGGTAATTGTGGTTGATGATACTTCAACCGATAATACTGCTGAGCTTGCGACTGAGTTGGGTGCAAGAGTCATTCCTTCGGGTGGTCGATTAGGGCCTGGTGCAGCTCGTAATGAAGCGGCAAAATTAGCCAAAGGAAACATACTATGGTTTGTCGATGCCGATGTCATTATTCATGATGATGCCGCTACCTATATGCAAGAAGGTTTTTCATCTTCTGATGTAGTTGCTGTTTTCGGTTCTTATGATGATAAGCCACCCGCGCAGAATTTTTTATCGCAGTATAAAAATTTAGTACATCATTTTTATCATCACCGTGGCCGTAAAGAAGCTAATACTTTCTGGTCGGGTTGTGGCGCTGTGCGTAAAAAGACATTTCTTGATGTAGCTGGCTTTGATGTTGAAAAATTTAAACGTCCTTCAATTGAAGATATTGAACTAGGTTATCGATTGCGCGATGCAGGTGGGAAAATTATGCTTTTCCCTGAATTACAAAGTACGCATTTAAAAGAATGGCGTTTTATTAACTTGATACACACTGAAATATTTTGTCGAGCTATTCCATGGTCAAGACTAATGTTGCAACAAACGGATATGGAAGACGATCTAAATGTGAGTAACCAGGAACGTGTACGAGCCGGTCTTGCTGGGCTTTTTGTTGTCGCACTGTTTATGGTTGCGATAGGTTGGTTACCGTGGTGGGTTGTTTTGGTTGTGGTCGCAACTGCGATATTCGTAAATAATAAATTATTTTCATTGTTTTTTAAACGCAAAGGCCTGTTGTTCGCTTTTATGGGAATTGCTTATCATCAACTTTATTATCTGTACAGTAGTGCTGCGTTTGTCTATTGCATATTAGAGTCTAAAGTGAAAAATTAAAGTTTTAGAAAAACTCACTGCTGTCCCGTTAACTTATGAATAAGATGTTTTTATGAGGCCTATTTAAGTAGTAAAAGAAAACATTAACTTCCTGGACATGAAATGGGTGTGAGTT
>VAPL010374449.1_pt1 | contig 31118 bp, 21 predicted proteins | sample 3395061 | NCBI WGS metagenome assembly VAPL01 (sample SAMN08290444, study PRJNA428436) | hydrothermal vent metagenome | isolation source: Deep-sea hydrothermal vent chimney 2 | place: Pacific Ocean: Juan De Fuca Ridge | depth 2182 m m | reverse complement strand
CCTGCGGTTACATTGGCTATCACTTGACTGGCAACACTGTAACTACATCCGTCATTTGGATCGGTTCCGTCTGTTGATTCTTGTCCGTTGGGTACACCATCGCCGTCATCATCTGCATCGGTAATCGTTATTGTAACGGTAGCGGTAGCACATACGTCCGGATCTGGCAGTGTATTACATACTTGATAATCTACTGTTACGGTTCCGCCTGCAACTGCTTCTGCTGCGGTCGGGGTATAACTCATCTCTCCTGTACTTGCATCAAAACTTACTGTTCCTGTAGCTGTACCTCCGGTTTGTGTAATACTGGTATCTGATCCGGGGAAGAAATCATCATTGGTTAAAATGTTAGTCGTTGTTGGACCTCCAAAGGCGGCTGTAAAGGTATCATCAACTGTGGTTGGAGTTAATGGATTTGGATCAGTGCCATCCGGATTACCATCATCATCATCATCAGGGTCTGTTGTATTTGGATCACCATCACCATCTGTATCTAACAACACTTCAATATCCAAATCTGCTGTTGCAGTCCCTCCATTTCCATCACTTACGGTATATGTAATTGTTGGTACATTCCCTACATAATCTAATACGGGAACAAAAGTATAACTTCCATCTGCATTGATAGTTAAATCTCCTACTCCAGGAATGTTTACAGCTACTCCAACTGCTTGTGTTCCTGAAATACCTGCAATGGTGTAATCTTGTATTGTTAATGGGTCAGTATCCGGGTCTGAATCATTATTTAACAAGCCATTTGCTACATTAACTGTTAAGGTTATATTTTCGGGTGTTGAGTTTGTATCATTTACTGCAACAGGGTCAGCATTACAAGCCGAATTATCTGTGTTATCGGTTACTGCTGTTGTAGTTGCTTGTGGGCTTCCTGTTATTGTTGGTACACCATTTGCATCAACACCTGCTGCTGTATTTGCTAAATTATTATCGGTTGTTAAATCTGCTGTAGTAAATGTTCCTGCTCCTTCTATAGCATCGGGACAGCTATCGCCATCTGAATCTGTATCTAAACAGTTTACAATACCATCGTTATCGGTGTCGGGCATAAATATTACCGTAAATGTTATCCATTCATTAAAAGTTTCTCCGACACTCCCTGAAATACCTAAAGCTGGTAAACGGTTACCTGGGCTTATTGCTGTTCCTGCTCCAGTTAAGCCTGTTTTTAAAACGGTTGCGTCTGTTACTCCTAGAGGATACTCAACATACCATTCTGCAGTACTGTTAAACAAATTGTATATGCGTAGATTACTTCCATTCATTACACTTTCAGAGGTTGGTAAACCCTCTATTTGTCTGTTATTCAAATCAAACCCTGGAGCCGCTCCTTGAGAATACATATTAATGTCTGGAGTTGCTTCATCAATGTAAAATGCATTTCCGCTCCCTCCGATCCATGAGATTGTAAAATCACTTGCTTCACTATTACCTGATCCTGTATTAATGGCTTGATATAATCTAATTACTGGAATATATCCTGGCGTTACACCAGTGATATTGATATTATATTCAAAAGAATCTGAACCTCCAGATTGGTTATTATTTCTAATCTGAATCCCGTCAGCAGACGCCGTATAGGTTACTCCAGCATATCCGCTTGAAGAATTTTGGGTTATGGTATAGTTTGCTGAAGCAACCCCATCAGTTAATGTTCCCGTTTGACCTCCTGAGAATACTGCTGGGTTATTAGGGCATTCTACCGCATCTAAAATACCGTCATTGTCATCATCAAGATCGACCACATCTATAATACCATCGTTATCAGAATCCGGTCTATCATCTGTTGGGTCACAAGCATTGGCTATTCCATCTCCGTCTATATCAGGCCCTACTGTGGTTACATCTGTTGTAGTTGCCTGACCTCCACTAGCAACTACCGGTACTCCATTACTATCAACACCTCCTGTAAGTCTATCATTAGCATCTAAATCTGCTGTTGTGAATGTACCTGCAGCTTCTATTGCGTCCGGACAACCATCATTATCACTATCTGTATCCAAACTATCAAAAATAGTATCTCCATCTGTATCACAATTTGTGATAACATCAGCTCCAAATACAAAATCTGTGTAAAATTCAGTAGCAGTATAATTAAAACTAATACTTGAAAAAGTACCATTCATACGGACAATAGTATAACCTTCTGTACCTGTAATTAATGTAGGTGAATTTACAACTACATCTTGTGAAAATAAAATTTCTACAGGTGCACTAAATTCAACACCAACACTTGTACCCGAATTACCAATTGAAGCGAACACTAACACTGGATTTACTATTGGGCTATCAAAAGCTAAGGTATTTATTGAAGCTTGAGTGTTTCGAATTGTTGGGTTTACATTTGGAACTCCAAAAGATGCAGGAAAAACAACATGATTATAAACATTAGTACTTGTGTTTACAGGTACAGAAGATGTATAGGTATAACCTATACCATTAATGATTCCTGTTGCAGTATTACCACTAATATTAGGTGGACTAGACCAGAAAAAACTTGAAACTTGACATTCATCTGTATCTAAAATACCATCGTTGTCATCGTCTAAATCATCTAAATCTGCAACGCCATCAGAATCAGAATCAAGTAGTACCTTTATACTTATATCATCAATAATAAAGCCCACAGCCACATTAAAAAGTGGCCTAAACCTTAGTATATGTGTAGTTGAAGTAGCTGTAAACACATAACTTTCATCTATCAAAGTCCAAGTTGTATTTGAACGACTACTTCTTTGCGTCAATGCGCCGTTATCAATAGTTATTTCTATTTCAACCGGATTTGGTGTTCCACCAGAAATTCTTCTAGAGCCTATAAATTTAAGTAAGTATTTTTTTCCAATAGTTAAACCGGTAATTTGCTGTGTCAATTCCCTGTCATCAGCAGTTGAACCAGCATTGAGATGCCCATCAACTTCTGCTACTCTATTCGTATTTACAGAACCTCCATAAGACGTTTCCGGATTTGTTTCAACACTATTACCCAAAAAGTTCCATGACGCCGCATTAGCATTGAAATCGCCGTTAGTAATAAACTCGGGGCCCATAGTATTTTGAGCAAAAGTTTGAGTGGAATTAAACAAGCTAAATACTAGAAGTAGTATTAAAATGGTTTTATAGCTCTTAAAAAAAATAAATTTTAACAGTAATTTTCTATTAAAAAGTTTAAGTTTGTGTTCCTTTTTCTTTGAATAAAAAGTGAACGGAATGTTTACAAAAAAATTTGTCATGTTAATTGATTTTTACTTGTAATTATTGATTAATTATGATGCTGCCCCGGTTATAGTAATACTCTCAAACGTTTTCTATAACTTGGGGTTTTTTATGTTTATTTTATTTTCCTTTTCTCTATATATTATCAACTTTTTATAAATTAAAATTAACTTATACATATACGTTATCATTCTCTTTACAACTTGTAAAAAGTAATAATTTGTATTTTAAATTTAAAATTAGGGTGATTGCTTAGCGACATGATTCCCGACAGATTAATTTACTATTTAATTAATCGTATCCCTATTTTACATTCTCAAAATGCGAATTTAAATAAAATGAGCAAAATGTTAATATATTGTTAATAACTTAATGAAATTGTTAATATATTATGAATTAACTAATATAATTACGGTTTTACCGTAATATAGTTACGGTAAAACCGTAATTATCATAACAAAATTATAAAACAATGCTATAAATATATGATTTTTAATGATTACAACTTCTTTATTATCAGTAATTTAAAATCATTCTACCTCCATCTACTATGAAGTAGTTTATTAAAACTAAATACTTAAAAAAATACTGTTGTCCGACTAAAGATATGAGACCGCTTCGCTGTTAGAAAAAAGAACAAAGACTTGTTTTAGATAATTGATAATCAGATAAATACATATGATAAAAATACAAAAAGTATTATAAGTTTAGTTTAAATACATAATATTGAAAAGCAACCCTTCTAAACTAAAAACCCTTGATAGTAGTTGGTTTTAATAACATAAATAGAGATTCAGAATTTTTAATCGGACAATAATAATAATAAAAAATCATTTCATATTAACCCACATTATTAACGGATATTCTATTCCGAAGCCATACTGTCTGCTAACTTTGGCAATGCTATCAATTTGTTTACCTCCAAATTGGGATAACAATTAGTTCACTAAAAAGTGGATGTGTTCACCGAATTTATTGACATTATGCCTTCTCATAATGAACATTCGTAAATAATGCGGGTTAAATTAATGAATGGATTCTAATATTATAATTAAATTAGCCGGCTATTTGTAGAGTGAAGTAGAATAAATAATTTCTTGAAACGAACTATCCTCGAGGCAGAGCCATAGAGGTATTTCGCTCGTTTCATTTTAACCTTTTAGGTCAAAAACCGAAATTATGTATTTTGCCTCACCCGGAATTGCTAAATGCGATTACGACCTCTCCAAAGGAGAGGTGAACTGGAAACCCCGACGCTGAGCGTCGAGGAATTCTTTAGATTAATGATATCATTTTAAACAATTAGGTTGTTATTTAGTCTAATAATAAAAAGGAATCTATGATAGCAACCAAAACTAAAATAATTATTAACGCAACTAATTATTGCAATCGTATCTATATATATAGTTTCACAAAACTTGTTCAATAAAAACTCATTAAATCTATACATTGAATTTCACCAAATACATATACTTAAACCACACAGCCTTTCGGTTTTTTGACTCGTTCTTTTTTCCTTTAAATGCGTTAAAAAATAAAACCATAACAAAAGCTATGGTTAAACTTTTTGCCTTTTTAAAGAAAAAAATAACTTTCGCCAAAACTCCCAAAAAGCTATATGATTTGAGTATAACAATCCTACTTCTTTTATCAACTCTTGTTGGTATGTCTCAAAATGATATTGTAAAAATTGATGCAAAACTGAATTATACCAAAAGAGAAATTCAAGTTCAACAAGAAATTATTTTTCATAATAAAACTGATATACCATTAGACACTTTATATTTTCATAATTGGTCAAATAGTTATAAAGATAAACATACTCCTTTATCTAAAAGATTAATAGAAAACTATGATAAAAGTTTATTTTTTGCAAAAATTGAAAAAAGAGGAAACTCTATTATTAAAGGCGCTTCAAGCAATTACACTTCCGCTAAATGGGAAGTTAATGACAAATCACCTGATATTGTCAGTATTATTTTAAATGAATCTTTAGAAGCTAACGATTCAATTACCTTATCGTTTACTTATCTCATTAAAATACCTGAAGATATTTTTACCGGTTATGGAAAAAGCGGAACAACCTATAATTTACGTTTTTGGCATATAGTACCTGCTGTTTTTGATAAACAGTGGCAGTTAATGAGTAATTTAAATATGGATGATCTATACATGAATCCAGCCGATTACTCTATTAGCTTTATTGTACCTGAAGGGTTAAAAATTAATACAGATTTAAATTATACCAAAACCAAAAATACTCCAAATACTATTTATCATTTATCTGGTAAAAATAGAGTTGATATAGAATTGAATTTTTCATTATTAAGTGATTTCATCCTTTTTGACACTTCTCAAAAAATTAAGATAATAACTAACCTCAATGGAACAATCTTAAATCATCAAGTAAAAAATAACATCATCAATAGAGAGTTGGCTTTTCTAAAAAAACATATAGGTACTTATCCTCATGACAAATTATTAGTAAATAAAATTTCGTATGATAAAAATCCTATTTATGGATTAAATCAACTCCCAAAAATGTTCAATCCTTTTTCCGGAGTTTTTGAATGGGATATAAAAATGTTTAAAGTACTCACTAAAAAATATTTAGAAAATACCATTGTAGTAAATCGACGGAAAGATGCATGGATCATTGATGGTATTCAAACTTTTTTAATGATGAAATATGTTGAAGAATACTATCCAGAGATCAAAGCTATGGGTAATATTTCAAAAATTTGGGGCATACGAAGTTTTACTATTGCTAAATTAAATTTCAATGATAAGTATCCATTTGTATATCAATTTGCTGCGCGTAGAAATTATGATCAAGCACTTACCACCAGAGCAGATTCGCTTTCAAATTTTAATAGAAAAATTGTCAATAAATATAAGGCAGGATTGGGTTTACAATATTTAGACGAATATTTAAATGACAGCATTGTTTTTAATAGTATTAAACAATTTTATATTCAAAATTTGGGTAAAAAAACCAATAGCAAGCTCTTTAAAGATATTATCACTCAAAAAACTGATAAAGATCTCAGTTGGTTTTTTGGTGACTACCTTCAGTCTAAAAAAAAGATAGATTATACTATTAAAAAAGTTAATCAAACTGCAGATTCTATTACTGTTACTATAAAAAACAATCGTAATTTCACAGCTCCTGTGGCTCTTTACGGGGTACAGCAGAAAGATATCAAATTTAGAAAATGGCTAACAGGCATTGATTCTACAGCAACTGTAACTATCCCTAAAGGAGATTTTAACAAACTCTCATTAAATTATGAATATCTATATCCAGAATTGAACTTACGAGATAACTGGAAAAACTTAAATGGTATATTCAATAGACCTATTCAGTTTCGATTTTTTAAAGATGTAGAAGACCCTTATTATAATCAAATATTCTATAATTTATTTGTAAATTATAATTTTTATGATGGCCTTCTTATTGGTCCTAGAATATATAATGAAGCAATTTTTAAAAAGAAACTATTATATAAAATCACACCTACTTTTGGCACTAAGAGTAAAAAAGTAACAGGTTCTTTTTCAATTATATATCAACATATTCCTGAAGAAACCTCTGTATATAGATATAGAGCCGGTATTGCAGGTAGTAGTTTTCACTATGCTCCAGAGCTTACATTTAAAAGACTGGTGCCATTTATGAATATTCAATTCAAAAGAAAGAGTTTACGTGATGTAGGCGGTAGTGCTTTGTCTGCCAGATATGTATTTATTAATCGTGAAACTGAAATCAATACTCCTTCTTTAGAATCTGACAAATACAATGTATTAAATATAAGATATGGTTATTCTAAACCAGATATTATTAGAGATTTACGATATAATTTTGATGTGCAATTAGCCAATAATTTTAGCAAATTAGCTATAGATTTTAGGTATAGAAAACTTACCGATAAAAATAGGCAATATGATTTTAGAGCTTATTTAGGTACATTCATACACAATAAAACTCAAGGAGATTTTTTTAGCTTTTCACTAGACAGGCCTTCAGATTATTTATTTGATTATGATTTTTTAGGAAGATCTGAACAAGCAGGTTTTTACAGCCAACAAATTATTATTGCAGAAGGTGGTTTTAAATCAATGTTTGAAAATTCTTATGCCAATCAATGGATGTTTACAACAAATAGCAGCATTAGTATATGGCGCTGGATAGAAGCATATGCTGACGCAGGATTCTATAAAAACCGGACTACAGACCCTATTTTTAGATACGATAGCGGTATTCGGTTAAATTTGGTACATAATATTTTAGAAGTTTATTTTCCATTACAATCTAGCTTAGGTTTTGAACCTTCTCTACCTAATTATGGTACTAAGATCAGGTTTGTATTGTCTATTAACCCAGAAAGAATTATCAATTCAGCAAGAAGAGGCTTCTTTTAGGGCACCTCTATTAATTCATTCGCATCAAAATTTCTAGAGCTTTTCTTATGCTTCATAAAATTTATGAAGCACTATCGAGATAATGCAAGTGAATTTTATGAAGTATAAGGAAAGCTCTGACACGAGCGAAGCGAACTGATGAACTCCTTAAAAAATAGAAATGCGTGAATAAAACCCTTTGGGAACAATGATAACAAACAATCTGCTTCAGTAATTTTTTTTGAAATAGAAAAACTATTTCAAAAAAAATGTACCTCGCATATCATTTATTCTAATTGTTTTTTGAAAGAAATGAATTAATAGAGGTGCCCTAGCCTAAATTTAAACATTTTGTTATTTACTCAACTGACATAAGACAAAAAGACACAAGACTATAAGGTTTTTATTTAAATAAGTTAAATACAACTAATTGTCGTCTTTTTAATACTGAACTTCAATATATATAAATAAACAAAAAGATCCCGATATACACTTCGCTATCGGAATCAATTTGACTGATCAATTTTACAAGCTCAAAAAATGAACCTGTAAAATTGAAGTCTCATTGACTTTTATTTCTGCTCTAAAAATCGTACTTTCGCCAAACTTCTTAAAGCGTATTACATGTCAGAAAAATTTGCAGAAGAAACGCAAAAATTATCATATAAAGAGTTTAAAAAAGAAATTCTACATGATTATAATATTGCAGTTGTAAGTAGAGAATGTAGTATATTAGGTCGTAGAGAAGTTTTAACAGGAAAAGCTAAATTCGGAATTTTTGGTGGTGGTAAAGAAGTACCACAGCTGGCAATGGCAAAAGCTTTTAAAAATGGTGACTGGCGTTCTGGTTATTATAGAGATCAGACTTTTATGATGGCTATTGGTGAGTTGACTCCCGAGCAATTTTTTGCCGGTTTATATGCGCATACTGATATTAAAGCTGAACCGCATGCTGCCGGAAGGCAAATGGGTGGTCATTTTATGACTCACACTTTAAATGAAGATGGAAGTTGGAAGAATCAGCTAGAACAAAAAAATGTAAGCGCAGACATATCTCCTACTGCTGGTCAAATGCCTAGATTATTAGGATTGGCACAAGCCTCAAAAATATATCGAAATATTGATGTTTTAAAAAAAACAAATTCTTTTTCTGATAATGGTAATGAAATAGCATGGGGTACTATTGGCAATGCCAGTACTTCTGAAGGTCATTTTTTCGAAGCTTTCAATGCTGCCGGAGTTTTACAAGTACCGATGGTCATTAGTGTGTGGGATGATGAATATGGAATTTCGGTTCCGGCAAAATATCAAACCACTAAAGAAAATATATCAGAAATTTTAAAAGGTTTTCAACGTGACGAAAACGGTAAAGGGTATGAAATTTTTATAGTTAATGGCTGGGATTATTCTAAATTAATTGATGTATATAATCAGGCATCTACAGTTGCTAGAAATGAACATGTTCCCGTTTTAATTCATGTAAAAGAACTCACTCAACCTCAAGGACATTCTACTTCTGGTTCACACGAAAGATATAAAAGTGATGAGCGATTGGAATGGGAAAACAAACATGATTGCATTGGCAAAATGCGTGAATGGATCATTAGCATTTTTGAGAATGAAGAAGAGCTTATTAACATTGAAAAAGAAGCAAAAAAGGAAGTAAATGCAGCTAAACGTACTGCCTGGAACAGCTATTTACACGACATTATTCAAGCTCAAAAACAAGTACTTAGTTTATTAGAAAAGATAGCTGAAAAAAGTAAAAATAAACCATTCATTTTAAAACTAAAGAATGAATTGGCTGTAATCAAAGATCCGTCAAAAAAAGAAATAATATCTACTGCAAGACGTACTTTGAGATACTTAATAGATGAAAATAATGCTGAAAAAACACAGCTTCTACATTGGATAGAAAACTATAATAAAGAACAATCAAAAAACTATAACACTCATTTATACAGTGAAACTAAAAATAATGCAAAAACCATCAAAGAAGTAAAACCTACCTATGATGAAAATGCAACATTAGTTGATGCTAGAGTTCTATTAAAAAATAATTTTGACAGTATTTTATCTCGTTATAAAGAAGTGTTGATCTTTGGAGAAGATGTTGGTAGAATTGGAGATGTAAATCAAGGATTAGAAGGTTTGCAAGAAAAATATGGTAAATTAAGAGTAGCAGATACCGGTATAAGAGAAGCCACTATTATGGGGCAAGGAATTGGTCTCGCAATGAGAGGGCTAAGACCCATTGCCGAAATTCAGTATTTAGATTATCTTCTTTATGGCTTACAAATATTAAGTGATGATTTAGCTACATTGCGTTATAGAAGTGCTGGTAAACAAAAGGCACCTTTAATTGTGCGTACCAGAGGGCATCGTTTAGAAGGTATTTGGCATTCAGGCTCTCATATGGGAGCTGTGATACATTTATTGAGAGGTATGTATATTTTAACGCCTCGGAATATGACCAAAGCTGCAGGATTTTATAATACACTTTTACAGAGTGACGAGCCCGCTCTAATTGTTGAAAACCTTAACGGATATAGATTAAAAGAGAAACTGCCAAATAATATTGGCGACTTTACCACTCCTATTGGTATTGTTGAAACTATTAAAGAAGGGAAAGATGTAACCATACTATCTTATGGATCAACACTTAAAATAGTTGAAGAAGCAGCTAAAGAGTTGGCTCAGATCGGTATAGATGCTGAAATTATTGATGCGCAGACATTATTACCCTTTGACCTGAATCATGATGTATTAAAAAGCATTCAAAAAACAAATAGGTTGGTTATTGCTGATGAAGATGTTCCTGGTGGTGCTTCCGGATATCTTTTGAATGAAATTTTAAATACACAAAACGCCTATAAATATTTAGACAGTAAACCTATGACTATAACGGCAAAAAGTCATAGAGCAGCATACGGAACTGATGGTGATTATTTTTCAAAACCATCCGTTGAAGATATTTTTGAGAAAGTTTATACGCTTATGCATGAGGCTGATCCTAATACTTACAAAAAAATTTATTAAACGTTTTTATATTTTATCTTTTAAAATTAGAAGTATTTATTTACTTTTGAAAACTATTTTTAACTCTAACATAATCAAAATGAAATTATCAAAATTTTTAATCTCATTTGTTTTTCTGCTATTTACATCAATAACTGTATTCTCTCAGAATAATAATCAAGGTTCACTCAATAGTGGTACCATTGAAAGTCAATTTGATTATTTGTATAAAAAATCTCCTAAATGGACAGATCCTAATTCAGGTCAAAGATATAAAACTGTAAAAGTTAATAATTTATTTAAGTTTAAAAGTAATGTTGTTGATTCTTTGAAGTTAGGAAGAAAAAACCTTTCTGAAACACAAAAAATTGTAGATACACAAAAAAGTGAAATTAATGCCTTAAAATTAGAATTAGGCACTACAAATGAAAATTTAACTTCGGTAACCAAAGAAAAAGATAGTATTCATTTTATGGGCATACCTTTAAGCAAGACAGGGTATAATACTATTTTATGGTCTATTATTACTGCTCTTGGTGCACTATTAGCTTTATTTATTATTAAGTTCAAGCGTAGTAATATTATTACCGTTAATGCAAATAAAGGAAGAGATGGTATTGAAATGGAATACGAAGACTATAGACAAAAAGCCATAGAACGTGAGCAAAAATTAAGACGTGAGCTTCAAGATGAGTTAAATAAACAAAAATATGCCAAACTAGAAGCCAATAAAAAAAAGAGATAAGTAACGCTAAAAAACATAAATTTTAAGTTTTAATATAGTACTACACAATAAATTAATAAATAGTCAGTTCTTAATTAGTCGAAAGTTCTCGATTTCGCTGTGAATTAAAGTTTTTTTTAATCAATATAATTAATAAAGGTAGGAATTCTATTTCTTTAATTGTTATATCTAAAATCACAATTCACTAGTTTATGTGTAAAAAGTTACTATTATTATCAGCCCTCTTTGTATTAAATTTCTCAGTATATGCTTTAAAAGTTACTACTGAAACTACAAATAACTATATTTCAGATTATAACAACTCTGAAATATCTTTCTCTACATATTCTCTAGATTTATATGATAAAATAAATGATACTGATTTAGATTTTGATGCTTTTAAATACGGTTTAAAAGGATATTTAAAACTTCAAAACGAAGGTGGATTAAAAAATACAAAATATTTAACTATTATTGACATGAGCGTTTCGGCTAATAACGAACGTCTTTTTATCATCAATATGGAAACTCAACAATTAGAACACAAAAGTTTAGTTGCTCATGGAAGAAATTCCGGTGGCACTTATGCTAAACAATTTTCAAATAAAGTAAATAGTTACCAAACCAGTTTAGGATTTTATAAAACTGCAGAAACCTATATTGGTAAACATGGTTTTTCATTAAGGCTTGACGGATTAGAATTTTCAAATAATAATGCACGTAGACGTGCTGTAGTTATTCATGAAGCTGATTATGCAAATCCTAATTATATCAAGAAAAACGGAAGATTAGGAAGAAGCTATGGCTGTCCGTCTCTACCAAAAAAAGACTATACAGCAATTATTAATAAAATTAAGAATGGTAGTTGTTTGTTTATTTACCACCCCAAAAGTTCTTATCTAAAAAATTCAAAATTAGCAAATTCAACTACTACGTTAATTACTACTAATAGCTAATTCTGAAATCAATTTATTATCTATCTTATAAATGTCATTATAAAAAGTGATATTCCCCAAATTATCAGCACTTGCTGTTGTATAATAAATAAATACCGGTAACTTGTTATTGAGTTCAATAGGTTTTTGCTTCTTCTTTTTAATATACTCATGAACACTGTCGATAGTATACTTATTATTGTCAGATCTCAATAAATAGTCAGCTAAGTCTAATGCTTTTTCTACTCTAATACAACCATGACTATATGCTCTGTATTCTCTTTTAAAATAACGCTTTGAAGGTGTATCATGAAAATAAATTGCACGTTTATTCGGAAAAATAAACTTTACCAAACCTAATGCATTAGAATTTCCTCCTTTTTGTCTTATTAAATATTTAAAATTATTCTCATTAACTTCATTCCAATTAACAGAAGTTGGTTCAATTGTTTTTCTAGCATAGTCAAAAACTTCATAATTATTTCTTGTTAAATAAGTAGAATCTTTTTGGGCTTTACCTAAAATTTCTTTAACAGAAATTTTTCTAGGTACATTCCAATAAGGATATGCAATGATATACTCTAAAGTATCGATAATTTCAGGGGTTTGATTTTTAAATTTCCCTACAACAACTTTATGTTCTCTTACTTGCTTTTCGCCTTTATAAACTTGCATTTTATAACTTGGTATGTTTACAAATACATAATCTGAAGACCAATCTTCTCTCCAACGCCAACGTTCTAAATTTGCAATGATTTTTTTATAGTACTCATAAGGGCTAACCGATAAAGCCAAAGCAGTGTTTTTACCAATTAAAGCATCCGGATTCAAACCATGCTCAAATTGAAATTTTTTCAAGGCAACTAAATATAAAGAATCATTTTGTACATCAGTTAAATATTGATGTAACACCAATGCTTTTTTTGCCTGTTTAGCAACTCTTAAAGAATCTTTTCTAAAATTCTGAACATCAACATTATCTGTAGACAAACTAGTGTTTTCTAAAAACCTTTCAAGCCCTTTTTGCAGATTACGGTATTCAGCATGCTTAGGTTGTAAGTCCAATAATCTTTCAATAATACTGTCAGATTTTGAAGCATCATTCAAATAATCAGGTAAATTCAAATTGAACTTTTTTCTAGACATTTCGGTTACATTAGTTATAGAATCTAAAACTCCATAATTTAAATGTTTACCATGTTGCATAAAATAATATGTTAATAGCACTTCTAATTCGCTCGCCGTTGCATACTTTTTATCTTTTAATTGGATGGTGTCTAGTCCTTTTTTTAAAGCTATTAAGGTGTTTGTTTTATACCATCTGGTATCTAAACCATAATTTTTAGCATTTGAAAGTTGATCAATTAAACGAATACCAGCTTCTGATAGTTGAATGGAATCTGTTATCCAAATAGTAGAATGGTCAATATTATTGTAAAATTTGTGTATCCATGCTATGCTATCAATCTTAACATCTTTAATTACAGGCTTAACAACACTCAAATAATTTGTACTGAAATATTGATTCAGTTCAGCTTTATAATCTCTTGGCACTGTCTTTTTGACATTCTCTTCTGCTTTCTTTTCAACACCAGAGCATGAAAAAAGAAAATAGCATATCGATATTAATAGTATTGTTTTCTTCATAACAAAATTAAGAGTTCAAATTTATGAATTTATTATGGTTATTATAAATTAATGTCAATAGTCTTCTTTTTAACTAATAACACATTACAAATATCTCGTTTTGAAGGAAGGAAAAGCTCACCATAAACAGTGAATTTGCTATCACTGAAAACAGGGTGTGTTTATATAAATCTCTAATAAATTTATTTATTTGTAATTAACGTGAGTTCGATATAATTATTTTTTTAAATAACTAATAATCAGTATTTTAAATGTGAAATGAAAATTTTAATGTCTCCTTGAGCGCAGTCGAAAAGTTTTTAAATAGTTCTCGACTGCGCTCGAACAGACAAAGTGCTAATAATCAATATTTTGCATTATTAACTACATTTCTTACATCGAACTCACGTTAATTAAAATATTCCCAATAGCGCATTGCAAACACTTCTGCTTAGAGCAATATTCATTCTTTAATTGCAATAATGCCTGACTTTCTAATGCATTGTTAGAGATAACATTTAATAGTTTAAACTTGTCTATTATAGTATTCTTTTCAGATTTAATTTGTCTTACAGTATTTAAAAGCTGCTCTTCATCTAATTCATTTATATGCTTTAAATACATAAACTGCAAAGGAATAATTGTATTTATCAATAATAGATCAATAAAAGGCTTTGTCAACTTTTTATTATATTTTTTAGAAGTTGCCGTAAAGGAGTAATGTGTTTGCCAATATGCTGATATTGAAACATCAAACAATTCGTAAAAATCTTTTAATTGTCCGGTTGACATAATTTTCGAAAACAAATTTTGTCGTTGATTTAGTAATGCTGCTAATTGTGCCAATCGTATTGTTGGAAAATTATTAGGTCGTAATCTGAAAAATTGAATTTGCGATTTACTATTTGATTGTAATTGATATTTCTTTTGTGAATAATTATATTCTTTTTGAAGGTGCTGATAATATCCATCTTGAATATCATCATTTAGCAAAACAGCTTGACCAAAAAGTAAAGCTTCAATACTCATTAAATTCTGTTTTTCTTTTCTTACGATAGAAAAATCCATTGAATTCGCTATACTTAAAAAAGCATCCCCATTAACTTTTAAACCAAAATTTTTAGAAAGCATTTTAAACAAGACCGCCTCCCAATCATTTTTAGAAGTGTCTAATAATCGCTGAATAAGGCCAGATTTCTCTTCCAGCCTTTCTATATAAAGTCGTTCCAACCAATTATTTAATAAAAACTGATCGGTTGAAGTAATGTCATCTTCACAGTTGATCCATTTTTGAGGGGCAGAAAATAATTTTTTATAATTGGTAAGAATTTCTTTATCAACATGGTTTTTAAGCTCTAAAGTAGGAATTAGCGAATTATCTTTTCTATAAATGGCAACATCATCATCCCAAACCACATGCAAAATTACGGTATCATAATTACTATCTTTTTCGTGACCATGCACATACCAATCAGAAGATTTTATATGAATTTCAACATTACCCGCCCAGAATTGATCGTCAATTTTAAGTTGTGCATTAAAAAAATCAGGCCCTGTATTATGATTATGATCTCCAACATTAACTAATTGAATCGTTTCTTTTTGAGTAGTTTTTAATTGCTCAACATCAAAAAGTTTATATTTCCAGATATAATGTAATAAATCTTCTTTCACAATAGAACTATTAAAATATAAATGCTATTATTTTGTAAGTTAGTATACATTCTTGCTACAACTAAACTATGAAAAATATATTGAAATCAGTTTTTATAAGTTCTTTTATAATGTATGCAGTCTTTTCTGTAATACAAAGTGCTATACACTTAATCAATCATGGTTTTTCTTATCGATATATTGGAAGACTTATAGTGTCATTTCCAATTGCTTTTTTATTTATTAAAGCAATGACCTTACATGATACTGCCAGAACCAGTGCTAATTTATGGTTTAGAACCATAATCATTACTATTGGATTTTTAGTAAGTATGATAGGAGGTGGTATCTATAAAAATAATGAAATCATGGGTTCTTCACCTAGCTTGATATTATTATTTGGATGGTTAATTTATGTTTTTTGGTATTCAAGGTTTGATAAAAGAGCTCAAAGTTTTAAAGTGGGTAGTTTTCTACCAGAATTCGAATTAGAAGATACCTCTAAAAATAAAGTGTATTCGAAATCATTTCTTGACAATCCAACTATTATGATGTTTTATCGCGGTAATTGGTGTCCACTATGTATGGCACAGATCAAAGAGATTTCTTCACAATATAAAGATTTGGAAAAACGAGGTGTAACGATGGTGTTGATCAGTCCACAACCTCATCATTTCTCTAAATCATTGGCTAAAAAATACAATGTGAATTTTCGCTTTTTAGTAGATATTGATAATAAAGTAGCAAAGCAATTAGAAATCTTCCATAAAAATGGTCTGCCTTTAGGGATGCAAATGTTAGGTTATAAAAATGATACTGTGATGCCAACTATACTTATCACAGATACAAAGGGTCAAATTATTTTTGCTGATCTAACTGATAATTACAGAGTTAGACCAGAACCTGAAACTTTTTTTAAAATTTTAGATGCCCAACTTTAAACTACTGATTTATCAATCTATAAATAAGAATAGCTGTTCGTTTAGTCAAGTCTTCAATAGTATTTAAATTAACAGTCTCTTTTGGGGTATGTGCGCCACTTCCCATCGTTCCCAGGCCATCTAAACAATCAACATATTCAGCTACAAAAGACACATCAGCAGCACCTCTTCTACCAGGATCGTACGCTTTTACACCACCTTGACCTAGATCTAAACTAACCTGATTCAACACTTTTAAAAGTTTACTATTCCCTTCTGTAGGACCCATCGCCGGATAACTATCTATAAAGCTAATCTTGGCTGAAGTATGAGGTAAATTATTAGCGACAATAGTTCTCATTTTTTCTCTAGCATTTTCCTTTTGCTCTTCAGAAATAAAACGTAAACCTCCATCTACTATAGCAGTTTGTGAAACCACATTACTTTTGCCAAAAGCACTTCCCTTACTTAATGCTTCTTCAAATGAAAATTGTGTGCCACCTAGAATTAACCCGGGGTTAAAAGTTAAATATTCCTCTCCTCTAACTTCTTTATAAAATTCATTTAAAATTCTAGAAAGTTCAAAAATGGCTCCTGCCCCAACGTTCTTATTAAAAATTCCGGCAGAATGCGCTCTTTTTCCTGTAACTTGAACTTTCCATCCTGAAGAACCTCTTCTAGCTACTGTTGCATTGTTAAACCCTGTAGAAGTCTCAAACCCTAAGGCTATATCGCTTCTTTTTGCAGCTTCAACTAAATCTTTTCTACTAATACTTATAGGTTTACCTGAACTTTCTTCATCGCCGGTATAGGCAACAATTATCTGTACATCATTTAACAATCCTTTATCAAACAATGCTTTTAGTGCATATAGCATGATTACATTGCCACCTTTCATATCATTACCACCCGGTGCATGTGCAATACTATCATTTATCATTGTAAACTCCTGAAAAGGACTATCTTCTTCAAAAACAGTATCTAAATGGCCTATTAGCAATAATTTTTTACCTTTATTTCCATTTATTTCTGCAAATAAATGACCCGATCTATTTACCTCAGCCATATCTATCCAGCTTGTTTTAAAGCCAATCTGGTCATAGGCTTCCTTAAAAACCATACCTACTTTTTTGACTCCGGTATGGTTCATAGTGCCGCTATTAATATTAACTGCCTTTTTCAAAAATTCAATTGACTCTGTAGTATTTGCAGTTACTTCTTTAAGAATTTTCTTTTCAGTCTTTGTTAATTTTTGACCAAATGAAACATTTATTAACAGTAAAAAACTCAATATTGTAATTCTTATAGTTAGGGTATTTTTCATTACTATTTTACTTTCAATTAATATTGTTCAAAACTAGCTTATCATATTAATAACATCATATTTAGTGATAATTTGATGTTTACCGTTATCTAAATCAACTAAAACTGCTTTGGTTTCTTTAGTAATTAATTTCGAAATTTCGGCTATTGGTGTATTCTTATCAACTATTGGAAAAGCTTCTCGCATTACGGCTTTAATTGGTTTATTAGCTATATTTTTATCTTCAAAGTACAGTTTAAACAAATCACTTTCATCAACTGAGCCCACAAAACCATTATTATCTTTAACCGGAATTTGTGAGATATCATATTGTCGCATTCTTTCTATGGCATGTGACACCAATTCTTCAGTCCTTACAAAGATCAAAGGTTCATCAATGTGATTTTTAATTAGGTCTAATGCAATAGTAACTTTTTTATCTAAAAAACCTCTATCGCGCATCCAGTCATCATTAAACATTTTACCCACATAACGGCTTCCATGGTCGTGAAATAATACTACAACTACGTCATCAGACTTAAAATGTTTTTTTAATTGTAATACGCCTTTAATAGCTGAACCTGCCGAATTACCCACAAAAATTCCTTCCTCTTTTGATAATTTCCGAGTGTAGACAGCCGCATCTTTATCAGTAACTTTAGTAAACCCATCTATGATATCAAAATTGACATTTTTAGGTAATATATCTTCACCAATACCCTCAGTTATGTATGGATAGATTTCATTTTCATCAAAAATACCAGTTTCGTGGTATTTTTTAAACACAGATCCATAGGTATCAACGCCCCAAATTTTGATGTTTGGGTTTCTCTCTTTTAAATATTTTCCAACACCTGAAATAGTACCTCCTGTACCAACTCCTACTACAAAGTGTGTGATCTTCCCATCTGTTTGTTCCCAAATTTCCGGGGCAGTTTGTTCATAATGAGCAATTGAATTAGAAGGATTGTCATACTGATTTACGTACCAAGAATTAGGTGTTTCTTTGGCTAGTCGTTTAGAAACAGAATAATAAGAACGTGCATCATCAGGCTCAACGTCGGTTGGACAAACCACAACCTCTGCTCCTACAGCTCTGAGAATATCCATCTTTTCTTTAGACTGTTTATCGCTTATTACACATATTAATTTGTAGCCTTTAATAATAGCTACTAGTGCCAAGCCCATACCCGTATTACCGGAAGTTCCTTCAATAATTGTTCCACCCGGTTTTAAACGTCCATCAACTTCTGCATCTTCTATCATTTTAATTGCCATTCTATCTTTTACAGAATTACCAGGATTGAAGGTTTCTACCTTAGCCAAAACCAAAGCATTTATATCTTTAGTAATTGTATTGATCTTTACCAGAGGTGTATTACCAATGGTCTCTAATATATTCTTTGCGTATTGCATTGTAAGTTTCGGGTTCTATGTTTTTTATTCTTTATTACAAAAATAAGTAATGTCATCAATATAACTAGCTTAAGCTTAGTTAAACATTTCAGGAAAAGTATCAATTATAGGTTTTCTCATTATATGAAGTCTTATAAAAGAGCGTAAAAAACCCAAACCATAGCCTAAAAACTGGGTTAAAGTTGCCCAAATGCTATAGATCGCTACCAATAAGCTTTTATTTTGGATAAATGCATCTATAAAAACAAGTAAAAAATAAACTCCAAAAACCACTAACGGAAATTTCTCCCCTATTAAAAAACACCCTATTGAAAATAATAATCCTAATATAAATAAACTAGGAAACCAATAGGTAATTTTAACTGTATTAGGGTGTTGCTTGCTTAAAATCGGACGGGCAGCACCAAAATTAAACGTTTGCTTGAAAAAACTTTTAAAATTAACTCTGCGTTTATGATACACAAAAGCTTTATCTATCAATTGAGTTTTAAAACCATTTTTCCATAAGCGAAAGGTTAAATCAATATCTTCACCAAAATGTTGACTGCCAAAACCTTTTGTACTGGTAAAAGCTGTTTTTGACAAACCCATATTAAAGCTTCTAGGTTGAAATTTATTGAGTGTACTTTTTTTACCTCTTATCCCTCCGGTAGTTAATACTGAAGTCATTGCATAATTAATAGCTTTTTGAATGGTAGTAAAAGATGAATATGAAGCATCCGGTCCACCAAAAGCATCGGTAAAATTATCAGTCAAAACGTCTGATATTTCGGTTAGATATTGTTTTGGAAGTATACAATCTGAGTCAAGAATAATAAAATAATTACCGGTAGCCTTTTGCATTCCAAAATTTCTGCTTAATCCCGGTCCGGAGTTTTCTTTATAGTAATACTCAATATCTAATTGATCTTGATACTTTTTTACACAGTCTTCTGATGATAAGTCAGAACCATCTTCAACAACAATTACTTGAAAATGCCTTTTATAAGTCTGTTTCGTAAGACTCTCTAATAATTCATCAATTTCGTCTGGGCGATTATAAACCGGAATAATTATGGAAAATTTTAACTCCAAAAGATAGATTTAATATGTCTAAACGACATAAATTTTTTCATTGTAAATATACATAAACTCAATGGAAAAATTTATATGGAGTTTATCTCTGATTCGTAAAAAATATTTATTTTAGCTGAGGAAATATGATGTGTTAAAACAAAAGAGGCTCTAAATTTTAGAGCCTCTTTTTATATTTTATAAAACTACTTCAGTATCAATTCTTTATTATCTTAAATGAACCACTTGAATCACCAATTATAACTCTGACAAAATAAGTGCCTGTAGGCAGATTAGACATATCTAATTCAGCATTTAAATTAGATTGTGTAAGTCTTTTGATCTCTTTTCCTAAAATAGTATATAAACTTATTTGGTCTATTGACTCTTTAGCATTCATTTTAAGTATATTTTCAACGGGATTAGGATAATAATAAAATCCTTTCGCTACAATATCATCTATTGACAATACAGCAGAAGTCAGTGATAGGTCAAAAACGCCTTCTGATTCGTCTGTAATACCCGGATGTGCAATATTGATATAATATGTGGTGCTTACTGTTGAGGTAAAAGTTACTCCTTCTGCAATACCCGAAGCTCCATTATTACTACTACCAACACAAGTAAAAGTTCCGCAACTACCTTCATAAACAGTTATAGCTGCATCCCACGAATCAGGATTAGCAATTACAGTAATCTCAGTACCGTCACCTGTTATAGTATACCATACTCCATCATTTATATCTATACAACTAGAAACTGTAATAGATCCTGCATTATTTGTTGCCGAAGTAGCATCATATGATGCATTAAATGGTAAACTTGCTAATGCAATATTTTCAGCATTTGCACAATCATCATTAGAGGGTGCTGTTGGTGTAGAGCCAACACATATATCAAAAGTTGTATTTGCACCTGAAGCCGTATCATTGGTAAAAACATTAATAAAATAAGTATTTCCAACTGTTAAGCTAGATGGACTACCAGGATTAGAACTACCGCAAAAAATAGCTGTCATCGTATTACAATCACCCGAAACTCCACCTTCATATACAATATAGTATAAATCTGTATTAGACCCCGCTATATTTAACAATTCTATTTTATGAGATGTATCTGTAGCCACAAACTTAAACCAAACATCATCATTAGCATTTGAATTTCCCGGGCAACTAGTACTAACTCCAGATCCTGTAGCTTCATCTACTGTACCAGCAGTTACGGTAGTACATAAAAAATTTGGGTTTACTGTCAATGTAGTTGCATTAGCACATTCATCATTGGTTGGTGGTGCTATAATATTTGCAATGGTATTTTCTTTTATCGAAGCAGCATTTAATTGCCATACAAAAGGGAAGAAAAACAAAATTAAAATAATTATAGTCGCTTTTCTTTTCATAATTGAGTAATTTATTGGGTTACTATCGTAATGTAAACGCTTTTTTTATCAAAAAATTATACTTTTTTATTAATCTTACTTTAAATTATACTCTCTACTCTTCTTTGTCAAAATAATCCATAACTGACTGACTGACACCTACATTAGAAAATCCACCATCATGAAATAAATTTTGTAATGTTACTTTTTTAGTTAAATCAGAGAATAATGAAATGGTATAATCTGCACATTCATCAGCTGTGGCGTTACCTAAAGGTGACATTTTATCTGCATAGGTAAAGAATCCGTCAAACCCTTTTACGCCTTGTCCGGCAGTAGTTGGTGTAGGCGATTGCGAAATGGTATTCACCCTCACTTTTTTATCTGTACCGAAAAAATAACCAAAACTACGTGCTATAGATTCTAAATATGCCTTATTATCAGCCATATCGTTATAATCAGGAAATACACGTTGTGCTGCCATATATGTTAAGGCAACAATTGAACCCCATTCATTCATCGCATCTTGTTTATAAAGAACACTCATTACTTTGTGGAATGATACTGCTGAAATATCCCAACCCTTTGTGGTAAAATCATACTTTTGGTCTGTATAATGTCTTCCTTTTCTTACGTTTACAGACATCCCTATTGAATGTAATACAAAATCTAATTTACCTCCTAAAATTTCTACAGACTTAGTTACCAAGCCTTCTAAATCTTCCATTGAGGTGGCATCTGCCGGAATTATTTCAGAACCAGTTCTTTCAGCCAATTCATTCATCGTTCCCATTCTCAAAGCTATTGGGGCATTGGTTAAGACAAATTTTGCACCTTCTTCATGAGCCTTTTCTGCTATTTTCCAGGCAATTGATTTTGGGTCTAATGCTCCAAATATAATTCCTCTTTTTCCTTTTAGTAGGTTATACATATTTATGGTTTATCTATGGTTTGTGTTAACAAAAATAAATCAATATTTTATATTCATAGTTACTATTTCATAAAATTATTGATCTAATAGTTGCTTCGCATGACTTACAGCTGAATCAACTATGTTTTTACCACTTAGCATTTCTGCCAATTCATCAATTCTTTCTGATTTAGTAAGTAATTTTATATCTGTAGTTGTTTGGCTATTTATTTCTGTTTTAAAAACTTTGAAATGATGATTTCCTTTAGCTGCAATTTGCGGTAAATGTGTAATAGCCATCACCTGCATATTATGACTCATAGATGACATTACTGAAGCTATTCTGTTTGAAACTTCGCCAGAAACTCCGGTATCTATCTCATCAAAAATAATAGTCGGTAAATTTGAATAGTTACTCAAAATGGATTTTACAGCAAGCATTATTCTTGACATTTCACCGCCTGAAGCTATTTTTTTTAAACTTTTATAACTACTGCCTTTATTAGTAGCTATTAAAAACTCTAAGGTATCTTTACCATTTGTGAAAAAGTCTTCTTCTTTAACCAAATTGATCTTAAAAGAGGTCATTGGCATTTCTAACTCTTTCAATAGGCTTTCTAATTGATTTATTAAAATCGGAATTGCTTTACTTCTATTACTACTAACAGTATTAGCTAATTTATTAAGCTGATTTTCAACTGTTGAAATTTTTGCTATTTTTGCTTCTATAATTTCAGAAGCATTTTCTACTGAACTAACTTTAGCTGTCAATATATCTTGTTGCTCTAGCAACTCATCAATAGTAGTTACTTGATGTTTTTTTAATAGATCGTACAGTAATTGTAGCCTGCTATTATATTTTTCTATTTCCTGCGGACTGCAATTAACAATTCTATTACTATTCTCCAATTCATGAGCAATGTCATCAAATTCAATTTTAACACTATTAATTCTTTCTGATAAAGCTTCGTATTCTTTACTAAAAGAACCTAGTTTGGCAATAAGGTTGACATATTTGTGAAGTAAACTATGAATCCCTATTTCGTCAGCTTCAGTCAATTGTTGTGCTTCTGTTAGATGTGATTTTATTTCTTCAATATGATTAAGCTTTGCTAAAGTATCTTCTAAGAATGATTGTTCATCTGATTCAAAATCGGCATCAACTAATTCTTTTAATAAGAAGGAGTTATAATCATGTTGATCTGTTGCTTCTTGCTGATTCTGCTTAAGGTCTTGAAGCTCATTTTTTAACTTTTTATAGATAATCAATCCTTTTTTATAAGAATTCAGATACTTTGAATTCTCAGCTAAGGCATCGAGAATCAAGAATTGAAAATTATTATCTGCAAGTTGTAAGGTTTGATGTTGAGAATGCACATCAATTAATTTATCACTTAATAAAGATAATACTGATAATGTGGTAGGCGTATCATTGATAAAGGCTCTCGACTTACCATTGGGTAAAATTTCTCTTCTAATAATTGTGCGTTCTTCAAAATCAATATCGTGTTCTTCAAAAAAGGGTTGTAAATTGAACTTGGCAATTAAAAATTCACCTTCAATAATACATTTTTTGTCTTTATTTTTTAGACTAGATAAGTCTGCTCTCTTTCCTAAAATTAATGCCAAGCCCCCTAAAAGAATTGATTTTCCTGCGCCAGTTTCACCTGTAATAGTAGAAAAGCCATCATGAAAATTTACGTGTAAATTATCAATTAAAGCATAATTTTTTATGGAAAGTGATGCTAACATTAATTGTAGTTTATAGTAAATAAAACATTTCTTTTTAAGCTACGCTTACTACTTTCAATTTAAAATGCATTTTACATTTCAGTAATGCTCAATGTTACCTATGAATAATACTTTGAGGCAGCCTCATCAAACTTAATTAAATTGTTATAAATAAAAGAACAATTAATTTTTAATTTTTTCCCACTTTGCATTAAAAGTAGGATATATTTTTAACAGCATTTCTTTTAAGTTATTCGAATTTGTTCTTGGTCCGTCAGAAAAAATATCTACTATTTCATCAGACTTAGCATCCATAAAAACTCTTAATAAAAAAGCATTAGAACGTCTGTTATAAATTTTTTGAAGCTTCATCAATGCAGCTTCTATATTCTTTTTTGCTTCTTTTTTATCATCACTCATTATATCTAATCCATTCAAATGATAATCGTATAATAATGCTCTATAATCTTTAAAAGCTGGTGATAATATATTTTCATTCAGCTGATATCGCGTGTTATTACCATCAATTCTATTCCACCCTGAATATCCTCCTTGTTGTGCTTGATTGACAACATTTTCTGCTTGTTTATGGAATTTATCTCCACCATTGAGTGAAAAAGTATCAGCATCAATACCTAAAATAGTATATGTATAAAAAGTTAATAGAGATATTAAGTTAGACTCAAAATTAGTTTCGTTATAAATTAAAGGTTGGTATTCATTATAGATTATTTTTACTTTTTCATCTCTATAATTAAAAATAGGTGTTTTATATGTAGAGTTAAATACCGGTCGTGAAGCTTGTACCTGAATATTTACCTCGAACTCATTTGAAGAAATTTGTTTAGTAACAAGTAATGTAATAGCGCAGTTAATTTTTTCTTGCGGTTTATAATTACCTGATGTCCATCTTGTATTATTCATAAATTCAGTAATGGAACTTTGTAGCGTATTATATACTTGTGTATTTGAGTTTTGAGCTTGATCTGCATCAACAATAACCAAGCAATTTAATTCTTGACCGTTCAGTTGAGAAATGATACTAAAAACCAGTATGAATAAAAATTTACGCATATATACTTTTTATTATTTCATTAAAAATATCTTGAGCAACTTCGGTTTTAGATTTCAAGTCAAATTCAGTAATATTTTCTTGTTTATCTATTAAAGTAACTTTATTTGTTGCTTTTTTAAATCCGGCACCTTTATCTCGTAAAGAATTCAAAACGATCAGATCTAAGTTTTTACGTCTTAATTTACCTTTTGCATTTTCTAATTCATTATTAGTTTCTAATGCAAAACCAACTAAAAATTGTTGTTGTTTCTGTTCACCCAATGATGCTAAAATATCTTTGGTTTTAGTCAATTCAATAGTTAAACTCGCCTCTTTTTTCTTAATTTTTTGTGATGCAATAGTAGCAGGTTTAAAATCTGCAACTGCTGCAGCTAAAATAGCAATGTCTATATCTTTAAAATATTGATGAGCAGCTTGATACATCTCTTCAGCACTAATCACATCTACTCTTTTTATTAACGTATGATCTACTTTTTCATTGGATGGACCAGAGATTAAAATTACTTCAGCACCTAAATTAGCCGCTTCTTTGGCCAATTCAAAACCCATTTTTCCTGAAGAGTGGTTTCCAATAAAACGAACCGGATCTATAGCTTCATAAGTAGGACCGGCAGTAAGTAATACTTTTTTTCCTCTTAACGGTAAACCAGTGATAATATCGTTTTCAATAAATGATAGTATCGTTTCAGGTTCAGCCATTCTACCTTCACCCATCAATCCACTTGCTAACTCTCCGCTTTCAGCAGGAATCATAATATTACCAAAATTTTCTAGTTTTTTTAGATTCTCTTTGGTTGATTGATGTTTATACATATCTAAGTCCATTGCAGGGGCAAAATACACCTTGCATTTAGCAGATAAATAGGTTGCCAATAGTAAATTATCACAAGTACCATTAACCATTTTAGATAATGTATTGGCTGTTGCCGGAGCTATCACAAAATAATCAGCCCAAAGTGCCAGATCAACATGGTTATTCCATAATTCATTCTCTTCTTCTTTATCATAAAAAGTTGAGTGAACCGGGTTTTTAGAAAGTGTGGAAAGTGTAAGCGGTGTTACAAAGTCTTTAGAAGCAGGAGTCATTATAACCTTTACGTTGGCTCCTGCTTTTATAAATAACCTTACTAAATAAGTTGCTTTATAAGCAGCAATTCCGGCAGTAACGCCAAGAATGATATTTTTACCGCTTATAACTGACATTATTCGTTATCGTCAGTAGTTTCAGGGTTTCTGCTATAAATTTTACCCTCTAACCATTCTTCAATTGCAATGGCTGTTGATTTTGGTAATTTTTCATAAAAACGAGAAACTTCAATTTGTTCTTTATTTTCAAAAATTTCTTCTAAACTGTCATTATGTGTGGCAAATTCTTCTAGCTTATCAATTAATTCTTTTTTTAGATCTTCATTAATCTGAATTGCTCTTTTAGCCATAATTGAGATAGACTCATAAATATTATGAGTAGGTTCTTCAATTTTAGTTTTATCGTAAGTAATCGTAGTTAACGGTGCTTCAGAGTTTTTATAATCCATTAGTTTTATATTTTGCTTGTTGTTCTTTATGTAATTTTAATTCTTTATTTAAATTCTCAAATAAATTTTCAAATTCTTTTGTTTTTTTTGAATCAGGAAACCTTTTTTGAAATTTATTATAAATAGAAAACGCATCGTTTAACCTTTTCTCTTTCTTAGTAAAGATGCTCCTCATACCTAATTCATAAGATGCTAAAAATTTATATGACAAAGCTTCTTCTTTATATACGGTTCCAAAATTATCTTCTAGAAAAATATCTAATGCCACAATCGCTGCTTTATAATTTTCAGTTTTATAATAATGTTTTGCATTGTCAAAAGCTTTTTTCTCTAACCTTTTAGAAAGTTCATCATAAAATTTATTTGCTTCAGCTATCTTATCAGATTCAGGGTATTTATCAATAAATCCTTGAAAGGCAGTCAATGCTTTTTGAGTGTCAGCCTGATCTAAAGTTGACTTAGGTGCTGCTATATAATAACTATGAGCAGCTAGATAGGATGCTTCTTCTATTTTAGAACTATTTGGGTAATTTCCAATAAATCTATTAAAATAATATGATGCTAAATCATAATTCTTAGTTTTATAATTAGATTCAGCTACCATATACTGTATACGTTCCATTTGAGGTTTACGCTGATATTTAGGAGTTACTTTTTCAAATAATAGAATTGCTTTATTATACTTACCTTCTTCATATAATTTAGTTGCCATTTTATATTGATCTTCTGTATCACCTTTGTTTAAAATCTTTTGATATTGACTACAAGCTGAAAATAAAATGATTACTAAAAATAAAACACTAAGTCTCTTCATTTTTTGCATTTTGCAAAATTACTTATTTAAAACGGATTAATAAAACTATTTTTTTCTAAAGTTACTATCTTAATTCATACTTAAAAACCTCTATCTAATATTGAAAAATTATTCTTGAATAAAAAATGGATAGTAAAGTTGCAAAAATAGCACTACTTTTAATAGTATAATTGGAAAGTTTACTAAAAATTTGTTAATACTTCTAACTGTGTTGATTGATAAAATAATTATAATTAATACGCTCAATAAGTATCTATAAAGTCATTTATTTTTTCTCGTGATTGTTTACTAGCTTCTACTAAAGGCAGTCTAACAAAAGGTTCACAAATCTTTAGTTTTTTAAGTAAGGCTTTAATGCCTGCCGGATTATTTTCTTCAAAAATTAAACTGATACAATCCATTAGTTTATAATGAATTTGATATGCTTGTTTGGCTTTACCTTCAATTCCTAATTGAATCATGTTTGAAAATTCTTTTGGAAATGCTTGCCCAATAACAGAAATAACTCCTGCTCCTCCTGCTAGTACAACTCCGAGAACTAGATCATCATCTCCAGAAATAATCAAAAAATCTTCAGGTTTATTTTTTATCAATTTTAAATATTGATGTACATCATTACCTGCTTCTTTAACAGCAATGATATTACTAAAATCAGATGCCAGCCTAAGAACCGTTTCAGGTTCTACATTTTTTGCTGTTCTTCCAGGTACATTATAAAGTATAATCGGTTTTGGGCATACTTCAGATATAGCTTTGAAATGCTGATAGAATCCTTCTTGAGTTGGCTTATTATAATAAGGTGCAACTGATAAAATAGCATCAAAAGCATCTAAATCTGTCGTCTTTATTTCGTCTATTATTCCTTGTGTATTATTTCCCCCAATACCTAATACCAAAGGCAATTTTCCATTATTGACAGCTACAATAGTTTCTCTAGCTTGCTCTCTTTCTTTTGCAGTAAGAGTTGCAGGTTCTCCTGTTGTACCTTGCACTACCAAATAATCAATACCATTATCAATTTGATAATTTACTAAACGCTCCAACCCTTTAAAATCAACTTTGTTATCATTAGTAAAAGGAGTTATCAATGCTACGCCTGTACCTATAAATTCTTTCATTTATTAAATTCTTTTTAATGTTAAATTAATTCTAAAATCTGTAAATATTTTGCCAACTCATCATTAAAAACATCTATTTTATTTCCTTCAATAACAATCATAAAATCATATAGATCTTCTAATTTTTCATCTGCAAAACCAACTTTGAATTTAGCTTTTGATTGTACGGCAACAATATTTGCAAAAACACTATCAAGGTTACAATAGTTAATGAGTAAATCAAAATTAGTGTCAATAAAACCCTTCACGCTTTTTGCTTTTATTTTTCCGTACATTCCGAAATCTTTTTCAGAAAATGTATTGTAATGTTGCGTAACAAAATCGTCTTTTAAATTTTCAAAAATGATTATTTCAAATTTCTTATGAGGTAAATTTAATTTCTGGCTCAAATTTCTTGAAATATCATAACTTCCAAACAATCTAGAGTCAGCTAAAACACCAACAGTTTTAATTCTTTCAGGTATATTAGTACTATTCTTTTTTAATTTTTTTAATTGCTTTTCATAAAATTGAATTGCAGTCTTCTTTTTTAATCCGGTAAAATTCATTTATTTTTACAATTGATGTGTAAATTTAGTCAAATGGATATTAATAATTTACATCCACAAAAAAATTAAACGAAAAAAAATTAATTGTTATTATTTTAACGTGATAATTTTTTTATAACTCTACCCGTTGTGCATTTTGAGTAAAATTCGTCAATTCGAGTGAATTTTATGATTGAAATGAGTAAAATTAGTATCGAGAATAGTCCCGAAGCCTCGGGATTTCGTTTTAAAATAGTTCTCGATACTCCCGGCTTCGGGGCTATCGAAAATCACTCGAACCAGTACAAGGTCAGGTAATTATTCAAAATGCACAACGGGTTAACTCTAAATAAAAATAAATAGGTTTGATAAAAATTTTATTGTTATGGATATAAAAATTAGAAAAGCAACTTTAAACGATTTAGACATCTTATTAAATTTTGAACAGCAATTAATTAGTATAGAACGCCCAATGGATGTTTCCCTTGAACAAGAAGAAAAAATTAATTATTATGATATTTCTGAGTTCATAACATCTGATAAAGCAACATTGTATGTAGCTATAAACGATGATGAAATTATAGGCAGTGGTTATGGGTTGATCAGGCAAAATAAAAGCAAGTTCGCTCAAAAAGAACATGGTTATATTGGTTTTATATATGTAAAAGATGAATATAGAGGTCACAGAATTAGCAAAGATATTTTTAATGCTATTTTTGATTGGTTTAGATCAAAGAATATTATAGAAGTTAGGTTAACAGTCTATGAAGAAAATCCATATGCCATTAAAACTTATGAAAAAATTGGATTTAAGAAAAATTTAGTGGAAATGTTACATTATTTAACGTGAGTTCGACATAAAAAATATTTATTATAAAGTTAAATTCATTGATATACAGAACATTGTCCGTTCGAGCGCAGTCGAGAACTATTAAAAACCTCTCGACTGCGCTCGAGGAGACACTAAAGTCATTAACTCACATTTAAAAGGCTGATCATCAGTTCTAAAATCAAAATTGTTATATCGAATTCACGTTATTTAGATTAAACCCAAATTATGTCTGACTATATTATCAAAACCAACCGCTTAGGTTTACGAAACTGGCAAGTTTCAGATATTAAACCTACAACAAAAATGAATACTGATAAGGCTGTTAGGGAATTTTTTCCTAGTACCATGTCACAACTAGAAACCGAAGCTTTTATCAAAACTATGCAACAGCATTTTGCAACTCATGGATATTGTTATTTTGCTGTTGATGAGCTGACAACTCATGAATTTATAGGATTCATTGGTTTGTCTAACCAGACTTTTAAGAGTGATTTTACACCATGTGTTGATATTGGCTGGCGATTATTATCAAAATTCTGGGGTAATGGTTATGCTACTGAAGGTGCATTGGCATGTGTCAATTTTGCTTTTAGAACATTAAAACTAAAAGAGGTTTATGCAATTGCTCCTGAATTGAATTTAAAATCACAGCGAGTTATGCAAAAAATAGGTATGACTGAATACATCCATTTTGTACATCCAAAAATTGATAAGAATAATCCGTTAAAAAACTGTGTTGCTTATAGAAGTTTGAGGTCCGATCACAAATTTAATAGAAATGATAGCCTTTAAGTATCTTGTTAATATTCTTGGCTGGAAGCTAGTGTCAAGTCAAGCATAAAATAACGCACCAAATTTTGCTCTTTTTCGTTTTTACTCATCATAAAAAGGTTCACGTAGCTACGGCTATGCTTACTTTTT
>VAPL010782943.1_pt1 | contig 31159 bp, 21 predicted proteins | sample 3395061 | NCBI WGS metagenome assembly VAPL01 (sample SAMN08290444, study PRJNA428436) | hydrothermal vent metagenome | isolation source: Deep-sea hydrothermal vent chimney 2 | place: Pacific Ocean: Juan De Fuca Ridge | depth 2182 m m | reverse complement strand
TCAATACGATTGATAAACTCTGGCCGAAAATGACTACCTACGACATTCATCACCACTTGTTTCATTTGTGAATACTGTTGCTCACCTGCCATTTCCTGAATCATTTCCGAGCCAAGATTGGATGTCATTATAATCACGGTATTTCTGAAATCGACTGTCCGCCCATGACCATCGGTTAACCTGCCATCATCAAGTACTTGCAACAGAATGTTGAATACATCGGGATGTGCTTTTTCTACTTCGTCCAGCAAGATAACCGAGTACGGTTTACGTCTTATACGCTCAGTCAAATAACCACCTTCCTCATAACCAATATAGCCTGGAGGCGCACCGATCAATCTGGCCACAGAATGTTTCTCCATGAACTCCGACATATCGACACGCACAATGGCCTCTTCCGTATCAAACAAAAAGGAAGCCAGTGCTTTCGTCAGCTCGGTTTTACCGACACCTGTTGGACCTAAAAACAGGAACGAGCCATTGGGCCGGTTCGGATCAGACAGACCAGCGCGAGATCGCCTGATCGCATCAGAAACAACTTTCACTGCTTCGTCCTGGCCGATAACACGTTTTTTAAGCGCCTCTTCCATGCGAAGTAATTTTTCTTTTTCCGCCTCCAGCATTCTAGTGACAGGAACACCTGTCCACTTGGAAACAACCTCGGCGATTTCTTCTTCTGAAACAGAGTTCCTAAGCAATGTCTTCTGTTGATTTTCTGCTTGAGCGGCAACATCAAGTTGTTTTTCTAATTCGGGTATCCGCCCATACTGAAGCTCGGACATACGTGTCAGATCACCAGCCCGATGGGCAGTTTCCAGTTCACCACGCGCCCGGTCCAGCGCCTCCTTAATATGTTGGGCGCCTTGTAATGCCGCTTTTTCTGATTTCCAGACCTCTTCCAAATCAGCGAATTGTTTTTCAAGTAAGGTAATCTCTTCTTGCAGACTGGCTAATCGTTTTTTTGAAGCAGCATCAGATTCCTTTTTTAGTGCTTCTCTTTCAATTTTTAATTGAATTAAGCGGCGTTCCAGTCTATCCAATTCTTCAGGCTTGGAATCAATTTCCATACGAATCCGGCTCGCTGCCTCATCAATTAGATCAATTGCCTTATCCGGTAATTTTCGGTCACTGATGTATCGATGTGATAACACCGCGGCAGAGACAAGGGCAGGATCTGTGATATCGACACCATGATGCACTTCATACTTCTCTTTAAGACCGCGTAAAATTGCGATTGTATCTTCTACATTGGGTTCGTCGACGAGCACTTTTTGAAAACGGCGTTCCAGTGCGGCATCCTTCTCAACATACTGACGATATTCATCAAGCGTCGTTGCACCTATACAATGCAGCTCTCCACGAGCCAGGGCAGGTTTCAGCATGTTACCCGCATCCATCGCACCTTCTGCTTTGCCAGCACCTACCATTGTATGTAACTCATCAACAAACAAAATGATTTGTCCTTCTTGTTTAGCCAAATCATTTAATAATGCTTTTAAGCGCTCTTCAAATTCGCCACGAAATTTAGCACCTGCTATAAGCGCGCCCATATCCAATACTAACAACCGTTTATTTTTCAACCCTTCCGGGACTTCACCATTTATGATCCTTTGTGCTAAACCTTCTGCAATGGCCGTTTTACCTACGCCAGGTTCGCCTATCAACACGGGGTTATTTTTAGTCCGGCGTTGTAACACCTGGATAGTTCGTCGAATTTCATCATCACGCCCAATAACGGGATCCAGTTTTCCCTGCTCAGCACGCTCTGTTAGATCAATAGTATATTTTTCTAAAGCCTGACGTTGTTCTTCCGCATTCGGGTCGTTAATAGTTTGGCCTCCGCGAATTTTATCAATCGCCTGTTCTACACTGCCTTTGGCTATACCTGTATCTCTGAGTAAACTGCCTAGCTGTCCTTTGTCATCAATTGCAGCTAGAATAAATAACTCACTGGAGATATACTGGTCATGCCTTTTTTGTGCGAGTTTATCCATAACGTTGAGTAACCGAGCTAAATCGTTTGATATATGAACTTCGCCCGCAGTCCCTTCCACCGCAGAAAGACGTTCAATAGCATCACCCAACTGTGAACGCAATTGAGTCACATTAACGTCACATTGAGTTAATAAGCTGCGGATGGTACCGCCTTCCTGATTAAGCAATGCCATCATCAAATGCAACGGTTCGATAAATTGATGATCGCGACCGACCGCTATACTTTGCGCATCAGCAAGCGCCATCTGGAATTTACTGGTAAGTTTGTCGGTCCGCATTACTTATTACTCCTGTTAATTTTGCGACTAGATTGAATAAATATATTAAATACATCTTAAATCTAAGGCCATAAAACGCGTATTCAAGCAGTATCTTGATAAAATAGTACCATTAGATCATTTATCTTCAATATACAGGGAACTTTCATGACAAATACTGACTAAACTAGCGTCCAATACGGTACCCATCTGGGGTATCATAGGCCAAATATATACGGATCAACTGTGTCAATAGACATCGTCGATAAACATGGTCCATAAACTACGTGGATAAAGAAGTCCATAATATACGGAGACTTACATAATGCGCTTGTTATTGGCAGAAGACGACAAATTACTTGGAGATGGAATTTGCGTCACACTTACGGAAGCAGGGTATGCGACTGATTGGGTGACTGACGGAGAAATGGCCGAATCAGCACTCAAAACAGAAGATTACGCCTTACTCATTCTTGATATTGGCCTGCCAAAACGATCGGGATTCGATGTATTAAAAGAAATCCGAAATCAAGGAAGTGATTTACCGGTACTTATTTTGACTGCTCGCGATACGGTATCAGATCGTGTTCAAGGTTTGGATTATGGCGCAGACGATTACCTGGTAAAACCATTTGATATGGATGAACTCAATGCGCGCCTCAGAGCATTACTGCGTCGTAGTGGCGGTCGTTCCAATCCAACAATTAAACATGGCAATATCACACTGGACCCAGCCTCTCACACTGTCACTAAAGACAGTCATTTAGTGGACATCTCGCCTCGCGAATTTGCAGTATTACGGCTGTTACTGGATAACAAGGGAAAAGTGCTGTCTCGTTCCCGCTTGGAAGAAGGCTTGTATTCATGGGGAGATGAAGTAGAAAGTAATGCTGTCGAAGTTTATATCCACCATTTAAGGAAAAAACTGGGCTCCAACCTGATACGCACGTTGCGCGGCGTGGGATACACGATAGACAAATCTTAGGGTTACCGTGCTATGTGCAAAATAACGTGTTACATTACTGACAAACAACGCAGCCACAACACAGCAAAAACTGCGTGGACTGGAAATCGAAAATGTAAACTTGTTTTGAACCTAAAACATCAGTTGAAGGCAGCCCTTAATGAATCCATCTATTCGCCGCCGGCTCCTCGTCGCTGTTCTGTCAGCGATTTTTTTAGCCTGGACTTTTATGGCTACCTCAGGTTATTTGGACATACGCTTTGAAGTAGAAGAATTACTCGATGCACAACTTGCACAATCCGCTCGTGTTTTATTAGCATTTAATACGACAAACCTCGGAGAACAATCAAAACCGGAGCAAACGACCAACAAAGAAAACAATCTGCCTGATGTACCTAAACGGCTTTTTGGACATCGTTATGAATCAAGGCTGGCATTTCAGATCTGGACAAACGAAAATAAGCTCGCACTAAGGTCAGCAAACGCACCTGTTGTTTTCCCACTAACCGATAAAGAATATGGCTTCGAAGACGTCACCTTGGCTAGCCATCGATGGCGAGTATTCTCACTGCCTGATGACAATAGCACTATCGTTGTGAAAGTGGGGGAACGATATGATATTCGTCAGGAATTGATTCGGAATGTTGCCACGAAGACACTGCTTCCTATTGTAATTGTATTACCACTACTCGCATTGTTAATTTGGTTTGGCATTGGACGCGCGATGGCGCCATTGGTAAAACTTGCCAGGCAAGTGGAAATCAGAGCGCCTAACCATTTACAGTCTGTAGAAATATCAGACGTACCCAAAGAAGCGATACCACTGGTGAACTCACTAAATAATTTATTTGGTCGTTTAGAAATGGCTTTCGATGGAGAAAGAAGATTTACCTCAGATGCTGCTCACGAATTACGAACACCGTTAGCGGGACTAAAAGCTCAAGCCCACGTTGCATTAAGATCCAATAACCATCAAAGCAGAGAAAAAGCACTCCATCTTGTCGTAAAGGGTGTAGATAATGCATCACATCTGGTGCAACAATTGTTGACCCTGGCAAGACTGGACCCGGAACACGGCGTCGGTGAATACGAAGTTGTTAATTTAGCCAACATGGCTGGCGAAGTACTTGCCAATCTTATTCCGTATACAGAATCAAAAAACATTAAACTCAGCCTCAATGACACAACAAATGGCGAGTGTAATACAATCCGGGGCAATAAAGATGCGCTTGCTATTTTATTACGAAATTTAGTGGACAATGCGATCCGCTACACTCCAAATGATGGCACTATCGACGTCAGCATCATCCATGATGATCCATATTTAACGCTCCGTATTGCAGACAGCGGTCCAGGCATTCCGTACGATGACCGTCAACAGGTGTTTAAACGCTTTTACAGAAGACTTGGAACACAAGCATCGGGAAGTGGTCTTGGCCTGTCTATAGTCAGCCGTATTGCGGAACTTCATCATGCGAATTTAAAACTGGGTGACTCTGTATATAACGGTTTGCAAGTTGATGTACAGTTCACAACTAAACATACCGTGGATTCCTAATATATACCTATCGCAAATAGATATATTTAAGACCGCATTAAGTTTTATAGAATAATATACTTTGCATCATCTGTAATACACATATGTTTCCTGTATTTACGAATATATTTACAAACAGGATAAGTAAATTATAAGCAAGTTACATAAGTGTATTTAAGTTTCGAATATTTGATTTTAATACCTTGGTATTCTGTACTAGTTTTCCAAGACACCAGGAAATAATATTTCCTGGAATCTCCCTTGTACCCCACCTCCTCGGTGGGGTTTTTTTTAATTCTTTTTAACAAAAGAAATAATGGAGTAAAAAAACTTGTCAAATATTGTGATTCCGTAAAATATTATCAAGCATCACCACACACTCATGGTCCCCCATGCCATCGCAATTTACCGGCTTGAATTGACGTAATTGAACACGACTACGCATAGGCACGGCGAGTATGGTATACCCTCGGCCGGCAATACCACCTAACTGCACTGGATAAATAGTAGTATTGGTTTTTTTAGCTAACAAAACCGCACCCCGCTTGAATTTTGGTAATGCATTTTCATCTTTATAAATACCGCCATAAGGAAACAAAACAATCACTTCCTCTTCATTTAACGCACGGATTGCTTCCCTTAATGCACTATCCGGCCTACCCTTTCTTTCAAGCGGAATACAACCCGCTGCTCTAAACAACCAAGTCAAACCAAACCGTTCATATTCTTCACGTGCAATCATAAAACGTAACGGTCTACGTGCTGCAGCGATTAATAACAAAGGATCCAGACCAGATATATGATTTGAAACAATAATGGCAGCGCCTTGTTTTGGTACCGCGATCGATTCGACACCACCCATGCGATGGTATTTCTCTGCAAATATTCGATTTAAGCCATCGAGGCGATTTAACCAAAAATTGCTCCAGTCCGTTTTATTATATTTTACACATTGAATATTTATCCAATATACAACTCCAGCCAGAACCAATAGGATTAATGAAACATTTATCCAATTAAAATTATCCATAATAGGTCAATTTAATGTAATCAGCTGAATATCACAACGTCAGACTGTGTGCTTAATAGACGTGAATTTATTGCAATTATTTTTTAGTTTTTCTTCATCTTTTTTCTATTCTTAATCGCCTTTTTCACCGCATTTTTTGCGCCGTCTGCACCCGCCTGAGCTAACACCTCCATCACAGGTATAGAGTCATGCATTTGAGCATTTGTAACTGCACTATTACCCATCGTTGATTTCGCGTTTACATCAGCTCCATTTGCAATCAACGCTTTAACAACTTTGGCATTACCTCCCGATGCAGCATCTATGAGGGGAGTAATTCCTTCCTTATCAGTAGAATTTACACTTGCGCCTGCTGCGAGCAACAATTTGACCACTTCATAATTACCAAAATATGCGGCTGTGCTAAGCGCTGTTTTCCCATTGGCATTCTTCGCATTTGTGTCGGCGCCGTCCAGAAGAAGCATGCTCACTTTTTCTACACGTCCTTGCTGCGCGGCACGAATAAGATCCGCATTTATATCTGCCCATGCACTGAAAGAAGGAATTAGTACGCAAACTAAAAAAACCGCATAATATACCCGTAGCGATTGAGATTTAGGTCTAATTGCACGCCCTATTTGCTCCATAGCTGCGTTGAAACTCTTTGCAATAGAGCGACTATTACGCATCATTTCGTCTTGCCTGCATGGATGTAGGTAAGGAGCGCGAGCAGGGACGCGGAAGCTTTGCCATGAAGCAAATAGGACGCACACATAAACTTAAATCCCAATCGCCACGGGTATAGCGTAATTTATAATAAATTCTGAATACTTTTAACATATCGGCTAATATATAGACTCAACTACAATAAACACTGATCGATATACTCATTTATCGGTAGGTCCACCAAAGTCTTAAGTACCGGTTAGCTCCACAATTTAGATTTTACATAAGCCTCTAATGACCATATCGTTGAAATTAACTAAGCAATCAGAACAAACTTACCTTACGCGCAAATGCATATGCCATCGATCCACCAATGGGGAAAAGGCCGATTTCCAATCCTTCTATAAATAACGTAAGTCCGAATATAAGCAATCCGGCGCCGATCAATAACTTCTTAATATTCAGCATGGGTTGCTACAGGATGACAAACTGAAAAAACAAAATAACAATTATGATGGGTAATAAGTGTTGAACGCTTATGGTTATCCTTAAATAAACCTCTTTAGAGGCTTCTTAACTATTAATTATTTTTCAGTTGCGTACACTATAATATAAATAGTGTCACTTGTTTTGTTTGATTATTTTGTCTATCCCCAACCAGCCAATTTAGGAATACAAAACAAATTAACCATATATTACAAGGCTATAGTATTACAAGGCTACAGGCGTCAATTTTTCGACTATATGTATATATAAGACAATACATAACCACCATTCATTAGGTATCATGTAGCCATGGGATACCCGTTTGAAGGGTCTTTAAATTAAACAATATTAACATTAATTTACAGTTGGATTTATTCAGACCAAGATTATTCTGCTCTGCGCGCCAAGCGTATTATTGATCTATCAGGAAAGAGATAAACCAATAGAATAAAGGGATTTTACATGAGTAAAGACAATCATATTTCTCAATTTTATCCTAATGGATCAAGCAGGCAAAAGCCAAATAAAAGATACCTTATCTCAGCAAAAAATGAAATCCTCCACACAATCAAAAATCTGAAAGACCAATCAAAGCTGGTAACAGTATACCTCGAAAATTCCAATCAATTTATAATCACAGCGATGTTAGAGATTGATGAAAAAAATTATTGCATCTACATTGATAAAACAAATGATCATAAAAAAAATGACGAAATTATAGCTAATCCAATTTTAACCATTACATCTCAATCGAACGGAATTAAGTATTTATTTCCCGTCAATGTCATTGGCAAAACAATGTTCGAAAACAATGAGGCGATCAAAGTAAGTTTACCCGATTATGTACTTAAGTTACAAAGACGTGAATTTTTCCGCACAGCACCTCCTTTAGACCATGCTATCAAATGCCAGGTTAACTTTGATATAGGTAATATGAAAATCGACATTGCTGATATTAGTGAAGGTGGACTAAACCTTGTTGATCGCAACAATGCATTACTTCTAAAACCAGATACTGTACTTAAATCGTGTCGGATTAATTTACCCAAATTTGGCACCATTGAATCTGATTTAAAAATACACCGTGTCACCTACCCTGATAGCGACCCAAAAAAACAAACTAAATATATCGGCTGCGAGTATATTAAACCCAGCAATATGATGACTTCAGTAATCAGGCGCTATATATGGAAAGTAGAGCGCTATAATCGATCCAGTGATAAGATTTTTAATTAAAAATTATTTTTCATTATTTATATTCTCTTAAATAATGCTTCAATCCTGCTTTAGACTAGTACACCGTCAAGGTTATTTTGATGGTGTACTAGACACATTAAACAATCCCCTTCATATAATTTGTGATCTAGGCCCTGCTATTTTATTGGATATGCGGGAACGATCACATACCACTCGTTATAAAAATCACGGTTTTTGATTATAGGCAAGCGCATGATCACCCTATACTTGCTGTGACAGCTCATCCTTAAAATAAACAGCAATTTATTTTTTTCGTTATTTTTCAGAAACATGCGCGAAAAACATAGGCTATATGGATGGATAGAAAGAGGCGACATGTCAAATATTAAAAACAATGTGGTTCATATTAACAACCATGAACCCACAAACAAAACATTTTCTTTTGTTGAAAAAATCCGGTTTCTCGATACATGTAAGAACATTGCATCAAAATATTTAAAAAAACAACTGCAATACATGTTCGACAATGTCGATGATTTTTTATTTGATTTAGCAGACAAAGCAGAAAGTAATGCGCAGCAAACGCTTTACTTTGATGCGATGAGAGAAATTAGATTACAAAAAAAATTTATTGAAAACGATTTTCACAAACAGTTTAATAAACATTATAAAAACACCTTAGATTCACTCGACAACGACGAAGAGCAAGATTCAAACGAAAATAATGCATTCTCTGAAAGCATACTCGATGGACTACTATTAGTCGAAGATGACGAACTTGAAGAATCCCTCGCTATATCTAATATGATATCAAAATCCCATAGCCTGTTTAGAGAGTTATTATTTGCTCTTGATCAACGTTATAGTTACCTTCTCAATGTGACCGGATTAGAAAAAGAACAAAACCCATTAGGCCCCACTAATCTTTGTTCCGCGTTCAAATGTGCGGTAAAGATAATTGACGCTGATATTAAAATAAAGTTAATCGTATACAAACTTTTTGATCGATATGTTGTTCAACACTTTGATGAACTTTATCAGGAAATTAATAAATCACTCGCTCAAGCAGGCGTTTTACCCAATATCAAGGTAAAAATTCAAAATAATGAACCAAGCGCCCATAGCTCAGCGCCTGCTATCGAAAATAATACACAAACAACGAGTCAAGAAATATCCCTCGATGGAAGTGGACAATTTCCGACATCACAGCCCTCTCAAGGTAGCGGCGCAACTGGTAATGCCGACTCTACAGGGAGATTTTCAGGGGGATTTTTTTCGACACTGCAAGATTTACTAAGCAATCAACGTACATATTCGAGCACGCCTGACACACCCGACGCAGAAGCACGACATCAAGCCCTTGCAGACAACTCTATTGCTAGCTTTCAGCCTCATGATATTCTCGGTGTGCTATCATCAATGCAAACTAATTCCGCTTCTGCTGGACAAATAAGGAAAACAACCAAAACTGATATCATCAATGAAATTATTAAAATATCAGGAGAAACAGAAGAAAAATATATTAGTACCCCGGACACAGATGCAATTGATATTGTCAGTATGTTGTTTGACTTTATCCTGGACGATAACAATATTCCAGATTGCATGAAGGCCATCATTGGACGTTTACAAATCCCAATATTAAAAGTTGCAATACTGGATAAATCTTTTTTTGGAAAAAAATCTCACCCGGCACGCCAATTATTAAACGAACTGGCTAATGCAAAAATCGACTGGGAAGATGAAAATAATTTAGAAAATGACCCATTATTCATAAAAATTAGAAATATAGTAGCTAAAATTGTAAAAACGTTTGAAGATGACATAACGATATTTTCAGAACTGTTGGAAGAGTATCGTAATTTTAAAGAAAAAGAAAAAGTAAATAATGAAGCAGTAAAAGAAGAACTTTTAACAGCAAAAATTGCTGTGGCAAAAGAAATTGGTGAAAGAATTATTTACAAAATACCGAATTCTATACGCTGTTTTATTACAGAGGTATGGAAGGATGTACTTTTGTTAATTTATATGCGAGACAAAAAGGAAAGTATCGGCTGGTTAACAGCAATCCAAGTAATGGACGATTTAATATGGAGCATTCAACCAAAATCATCTATAGATGAACGCAACCAGCTGGTCAAAATAATTCCCAATGTACTGCAAGGGTTGCAGGATGGACTCACTCTCATTAATTACGACCGAATAGAAAAGGAGACGCTATTTCAAGGGCTACAACGATATCACATCGCCTCGTTAAAAGGGGAAGCTGAAGATGATGGTAAAATTTCATACGATACATTTTATCAAACGGCGCTTAGTCGCAAAAAACCAGATACAGACACACCGATTCTGGACGAACCTATTGATCTCGGATTAAGCCTGGAGAGTAAATTCCTTGAGATGGCGAAGGACATAGAATTGGGAAAATGGGTGGAATTTAATAATCAGAATGGCAAAAGATCAAAGGGTAAACTTGTATGGAAAAGTGAGTTTATGGGCGAATATACTTTTGTTGACCGCAAATACAGTATTGTTGCGGACAAAACAACACAGGAACTCGCTGTCGATTTGTCAAATGGAACAGCAAAAATCATGATAGACATACCGCTATTTGACAGAGCCTTAGATGCAATCATTACTGGACTTAAAAAAGTTAGGCTGAAAAATAAGGCCACTGTTTAAGATGAAGATATTGTTACTTAATAGAATATATGTCGTAAAACAGTTAATCGATAGCTTTTCTTTATATTAGGGAAATGGTGTCAGCCGCCAGCCGTTAAATCGAAAATTAAACTCTCATCACCCAGCTTATAATACTAAGAGTATAATACTAAGAGTATAATACAAAGTTTAATAAATCAGCTATAATGACCCAAATGGCTGATCACAATAACTCGCAACCAAATAGCAAACCCATCGGCAAGAGCATGGTCATCGTCGCATGGATATTGGCAGTGGGATTGCTAACCTTATTTTTTAGTCAAACACTTGAGAAACAAAGGAACCCGAACCAGAAAATTAGCAGCCAACAATCCACTGAAAACACGCGTATTGTCACACTTAAGCGAAACCGGTTTGGGCACTATATCGCAACTGGTAGCATAAACGATCAAGCTGTCGAGTTAATACTTGATACGGGCGCTACAGATGTCAGCATACCTGAAAAATTAGCGTCGAAACTAAACTTAAAAAGAGGTGCGCCAAGAAATACAATAACCGCAAATGGCACTATTATTACCTATTCAACTATATTGAAAGAAGTAAAACTCGGCAATATAGTACTTCATAATGTGCGCGCAAGTTTAAATCCGTATTCTGAAGATGTTCTGCTTGGCATGAGCTTTCTCAAACATCTCGAATTTACCCAAAAAGGCAATACACTTACATTAAAACAATCACTATAATGAGCACTTTTTGTTGTGACAATAATCTTGTTGTGGCAATAATCGATTATCGGGCTAAAACTTTTTCGAGGTCAAATAAATGGACCAAATTTTCGCAACACTGACTACCTACAGTGGCGAAGTCGCCGGGTTTCTTTGGGGAAGTAAAATTACACTCGCCGCCCTTTTGGGCACCGGCTTTTATTTGACGTGGCGAATGCGTTTTATTCAACTGCGCCGCATTAAACATAGCGTAGAATTAGTTTCAGGAAAATACAGCAGCAAAAAAGATGTCGGCGAAGTATCACACTTTCAAGCATTATCCACCGCGCTATCCGCAACAGTGGGTACCGGCAATATCGCAGGTGTAGCCACTGCCATTTCTTTAGGCGGACCAGGTGCGCTCTTCTGGATGTGGGTAACGGCATTTTTCGGAATGGCCACAAAATTTGTCGAATGCACATTAGCGGTAAAATTCAGAGAAGTGTCTGCCGATGGTCAAATATCAGGGGGACCAATGTATACACTGCTACACGGTCTCAAAATGCCCCGCCTGGCGACGACATTTGCTATTTTCGCGTTATTAGCCTCATTTGGAATTGGTAATATGGTACAGGCTAATTCAGTCGTCGATGGTTTAGGGTACATTTATCCTTCTGTTAAAGAAAACGGATGGGTAATAGGTATTGTACTTGCTACATTAGTAGGTTTGGTCATTCTTGGTGGTGTAAAACGAATAGCACGTGTAGCAAGCACCATCGTCCCCTTTATGGCCCTGCTTTATATTTCAACATCAATAATCGTATTGGCTAATCATGCCGCGCTAATTCCTGAAGCAATTGTCACTATTTTCAATTATGCCTTGAATCCATGGGCCGTTGGCGGAGCTGCGGTTGGTGAAGCGATACGCTGGGGTGTTGCACGCGGATTGTTTTCAAATGAGGCTGGGTTAGGTTCTTCGCCCATGGCGCATGCCGCAGCGCGAACCAATGAACCTGTACGTGAAGGCCTGGTCGCAATGATAGAACCTTTCATAGACACACTCATTATCTGCTCCATGACCGGCCTGGTTATCGTCGTCACGGGTGCATATATAGACAAGCCAGACGATTTGGTCGGCGCTGCATTAACGGCGCATGCATTCGGCCTGTCATTGGGTGACAGTGGCGCCTGGATTGTTGGTTTTGGGCTTTCGTTATTTGCCTTTTCAACTATAATAGCCTGGTCGTATTATGGTGACCGATCTGCTCGATTTCTCTTTGGAGAAAAAGCAGTAATGCCGTATCGAGTTTTTTACACAATGCTAGTGATACTCGGGGCGGCGGTACCACTTCATCTGGTTTGGAATATTGCTGATATTATGAATATCCTTATGGCAGTTCCAAATCTTGTATGCCTGATTTTCCTTGCAGGCCTCGCCAAAAAATTAAGCGATGACTATTTTTCTCGACCACACACCGTGACAGATTAATCGCTTTTAATTAGACTTTTAATTAGACTTTAATCTAAAATAATTAGTCTATCATCCTCATTATTATTATAGTGCATCATGAATAGTATAATAGCATCAGACAATATCCAGGAAACAGTAAGTTATGCACTGGCAGAAGATATAGGTAGTGGCGATATTTCAGCGCAAATAATTCCAGACCATAAAAATAGCCGGGCAATCATCATTAGCCGGGAAAATGCAATTATCTGTGGAACACGATGGGTCGATGAAGTATTCAGACAACTCGATTCCAATGTGACCATTGACTGGTATATCAAAGATGGGCGTGGCATAAACGCAAACCAAAGCCTGTGTGAAATAAATGGGCAATCACGCGCGTTACTCAGTGGAGAAAGAACCGCCCTTAATTTTTTGCAAACATTATCGGGCATCTCAACAGAAGCTAACCGATACATGAATTTAGTCAAAGGTACCAATGCAAAAATACTGGACACACGTAAAACATTGCCAGGCCTTAGAAAAGCGTCGAAATATGCCGTTAGGTGTGGTGGGTGTTATAATCACAGAATGGGACTCTACGATGAAATCTTGATAAAAGAGAACCATATTCAAGCTGCCGGTTCAATAAGAAAAGCAATTGAACAAGCTCGAAGACTAACGCCACATGCAAAACTGAGCATTGAAGTTAAAACAATCGATGAATTAAGAGATGCCCTTGCAGCAAATCCAGATCACGTACTGCTCGATAACATGGCATTAACGTTATTAAGAAGAGCTGTTACCTTAACCGCCAAGAAAGTACCACTGGAAGCTTCAGGCGGCATTACAATTAAAAACATACGTTCTGTCGCTGAAACCGGTGTAGACTATATATCAGTAGGTAATTTAACCAAAAACATTGTGGCAATAGACCTTTCCATGCAGTTTTTAGAGTACAAATAGAGCGTTACTGCAAATAGAGCACTGCGTATAGTGCGTTCTATCCCTAATGATGTTATCTTTCCACAAAATCTTGACAATCTCGATCCCGGTACGGTCCTCGTGAATGTGAATTTAACGACCTGGGTCTTGATAATTTTAGCATGGAGAAATCAGTGAATATTAAATCAAATGTATCTTTAATCGTTTTGCTCGCTACATTGGTGATGACATCAAGTTGCTCGAAAGAAGAAGAAAAAGAAGAAGAAACCAAACCTGCGGAAAATGCAACCACTAATCCAGACACATCTTCAAACAACGTGCAACCTGCACCAAATACCGCTGCATTGCCACCTAACCACCCAGTACCGGAAACGATGCTGCCGCAAAACATGTCTCAACAAGCAACCGCGCCAGCACCAGCAAATCCCGGGCAAGCCGAGGTATTAAAGGCAATGCATGCCAGTGGCTACACTTATATGGAAGTGGATTTAGGCGATAGAAAAACCTGGGTAGCCGCAACATCGATGAAAATTAAAGCCGGCGAAATCATAAAATGGGAAAGTGCTGCGGTGATGAGAAATTTTACCAGTAAAGCTTTACGACGTACATTTGAAGAAGTGTTATTTGTATCTAATGCCACTAATGCCTCTATCGCCTCTGCTGCCACTAACGCCCCTGATGCCTCTGCTGTAAAATAAGGACGTTAAAGGGCGTTAAAGCTAAGCCTGTAAAGTAAAACAAGCTTAAGGTTTAGTCGCGCCCTTGGCAAAATTAGCCAATGCCTCGGTAACGTTATTTATTACTTTTTCACACGCACTATCTTGCATAGAAATGCTGTGCCTGGAAGCCAGATATACCGGGGCGTTATACGATAGCCATACCTGCCCTTTTGCATCCTCCCAAGCGAGTGCTTTTTGGGGTAAATCAATTGCAACAGATTGCGCACACGTCATTAAGGGGGAGCCTATCTTGGGATTTCCAAAAAGCAATAATTCAGTAGGGCGCAAATCAACCCCGACACTCTCGGCGCCTTTTGCGTGATTGAGTCTATTAAAAATCTTCATACCCTTTTTTTTCAATACTGCTTCGAGTCGATCTAATGTCACCGGAACGCTGTGCGCACTTTTAACCGAAACTAGACCAGAGTCAGCTAAAGCTACCGGGGAAACAAGAATAAGAATAACTGAAATAACGAGGTACTTACGCATATAACCATCTCCACTAATAAGAATCCGGTAAATTGTCAGAAATTCTTACATGAAGTATCATAATAACGTAAAATTCTTGCTATTCAAAGTGTTGACAAATATAAATCAAAATGAGCGTGCAAGCCTTTAGTAAGCGAAATGGACGAAATAATTTAAAAATTTCACATTCTGAAGCCTCTTATAGGTAATAATACTGTAGTAAACTACCGCAGCTATTGATTAAAACATTGGAAAGGCTCAAGCCGTAATTTTGAAACTAAATAACTGACTCAACGAATACTATGCGCACTTCTAAATTATTACTGGCAACGCAAAAAGAAACCCCTGCCGATGCCGAAATTATCAGCCATCAACTGATGCTTCGTGCTGGTTTAATTCGTAAACTGGCGACTGGCTTATATAGCTGGCTACCACTTGGATTACGCACGCTGCGAAAAGTAGAAAATATTGTTCGCGAAGAAATGAATCGCGCCGGTGCCCAGGAACTCCTGATGCCAACGATACAACCCGCAGAACTTTGGCAGGAATCAGAACGATGGGAAAAATATGGTCCACTGTTATTACGCATCAATGACAGGCACAATCGTGAATTTTGTTTCGGGCCCACGCACGAAGAAGTTATCACCGACCTGATGCGGCGGGAAATTCGCAGCTATAAACAGCTACCTGCCAATTTTTATCAAATCCAGACTAAATTCCGTGATGAAATTCGGCCACGATTTGGCGTTATGCGAGCCCGCGAATTTATTATGAAAGACGCCTATTCTTTTCATACAAGCGAGAAATCTTTGGAGGAAACCTACCAAACGATGCATGAGACTTATTGCCGTATTTTCTCACGGCTTAATCTCGATTTTCGTCCCGTCCAAGCCGATAGCGGCAGCATCGGTGGGGATGCTTCACATGAATTTCATGTCTTGGCCGAATCCGGCGAAGATGCTATTGCCTTTAGTACTGAAAGCAACTATGCCGCCAATGTTGAATTAGCTGAAGCGATCGCACCGACGCAAAAACGTGCCGATGCCACCAAGGAAATGAAAACCGTCGACACACCCGGTCAATACAGTATTGATGAAGTCAGTCATTATTTAAAAGTAGATACAAAACAAACACTGAAGACCTTATTGGTTCAAGCATCGATCGATGATAAGGAAAGTATAATTGCGCTTGTACTAAGAGGTGACCACACGCTCAATACCATAAAGGCAGAAAAACTGAAAAACGTAAATACGCCCCTTAGCTTCGCAACACCTGAACAGATCAAGCAGGTTGCTACGTGTGATGCCGGCTCAATTGGTCCAGTAGGGTTATCCATCCCTATTATTGTTGACCATAGCGCTGCCCAGGTCGCAAATTTCATTTGCGGTGCAAATCAAAATGACAAACATTACATTGATGTAAATTGGACCCGAGACCTGCCCGAACCCGAGGTCGCCGATATCAGAAATGTTGTTGAGGGTGATCAAAGCCCGGACGGCAAGGGTACATTGTCCATCAAACGAGGTATCGAAGTAGGCCACATATTTAAGTTAGGCACTAAATACAGCGAGAAGATGAACGCAACCTGCCTGGATGAAAATGGAAAATCTGTCGTGATGACCATGGGATGCTATGGTATCGGGGTTTCTCGTATCGTCGCGGCGGCCATCGAACAAAATCATGACGACCGAGGCATCATCTGGCCGTCCTCCATCGCCCCTTTTGCCGTTGCATTACTGCCCATGAATATGCATAAATCCCAGCGTTTGCGCGATGCCGTTGAGAATTTATATCAAGTGCTCAAATCAAGTCAAATCGAAGTCTTGCTGGATGATAGAAAAGAACGTGCTGGCGTAATGTTTGCGGATTGCGAACTCATTGGCATTCCTCATAGACTGGTACTTGGCGACAAGGGGCTGGATGCAGGCATGATTGAATACAAGCATCGAAATGACCAGGATAGCCAACAAATCCCCATTGACAAAATAGTTGATTTCCTGAGAAATCATTAAAGTACTCTCTTATGCTTTAACCCTCTCCCAAAAGAAACAAAGCGCATATTAGACTCAGATTTTAAATATCAGATAAATCTGCCGATATAGACCCTAATAAATCGACTATCTCCAGACAATCAGAATTGTGAAGTTCGTTTTATCTTAAGTTCAAAAATTCGATTAAACTGGATTAATACCATTTAGTCAGTTGAATCGTAGAGTCGAGTCTGGAACAGAGACCGAGAGCGACTAAGGTGCGGAAAATACGATGCAATATAATCTGACAGCTAAAACAAAATACATCTTATTCTTTGTTTTAATTAATGTTTTTTTTAGCAATGCGTATGCATCAAGGCTAGAACGCCCCGATGACCAGTTAAGAACATTATTAATATCCGCTATTTCGGATTCAGATAGTTTTGAACACAGATTTGACGCCGAAGTGTGGTTAACGGATATGTCCGGACGCCTGACTAAAACCATTCCAGACCCCCAAGATCGCTTGGAAATGCTTAAAAATGTTCATTACGAAGCTAAACGCGCTAACCTGCAACCCGAGTTGGTGCTGGCTGTCATTCATGTTGAAAGTCGCTTTAATCGATGGGCAATATCGCACGCTGGCGCTCGAGGGTTAATGCAAATCATGCCTTTTTGGTTAAAAGAAATTGGTCGTCCAGGCGATAATTTGTTTGACCTTAAAACCAATATCCGTTTTGGTTGCACCATTCTCAGCTATTACCTTAAAAAAGAAAAAGGTAATCTGGTACGCGCACTGGGGCGTTATAACGGCAGCTTAGGCAGCTTTCGTTACCCGGACCTGGTATTTAGCGCGTTACGCAGAAAGTGGTTTGTACGTTAATCAGAGAAGCAGAGTAGTGTATTAAACTAGCACCATTTTAACACCCAATCTTTGTCGCTAAAGCAACCTCAGTATAAGTAAAGAATTATACCGTTACACCGATAATTAGCTTAAGAAATAGACTCAAATATCCATTAAGGATAATAATGGATTAAACAACCAAGAGGGAGTTACATTTGTTACGTATTCTCATATCGGAAATCTCAGGTACTCGCCGCCATGTCCTGCAGAAATTATTAGCGGGTGATAAATACGAGCTCGTTATCGCAGAGAGTTTCTTATCGACAATAAATTTATTGCAGCGCGCAAACGAGGATAACAGTCAATACGCCGCTATTGTGATGGGCTGGCCAGAATTTACTGATCCGATCGCTGATGAACTGCTGGATTTACTTGTTCAACCGAGCTGCGCAACATTACCCACCCTGGTCTTGACCGAAGATATCGGCACAGCAAAGAGAGACTGGGTTACCACTCGCGGCAACACAGGCATACTTACCTGGGATAGCTACCCTGAATTATTCGATTCCGTTAAAAAACTTCTAACGTCAACAAGCAGCGACAAACGCAACGCGAAAGCCATTTCGCTTGCCTCAGATTTCAGAAATATTCGCGTATTATTCGTCGATGATTCACCCACTGTTCGTGCATCTTATCGGCGTCTGTTGATTAGCCACGGGTATATGGTTGAGACAGCCAGTAGCGCAAAAGAAGCAATGGGAAAAGCGGTAGCCTGCCCCTTTGATTTAGTCATAACAGATTATTTTATGCCCGATGGAAATGGTGATGAATTGTGCTCGATGCTAAGGAACAACCCAAACACAACTAATTCCGCGATCGCCATTATAACGGGCACTTATTTAGACAGAGTCATCAAGGATTCGCTTGATGCGGGTGCGACGGAGTGCATGTTTAAAAGCGAAGCCGATGAGCTTTTCATTGCGCGTGTCGCGGCTATGAGCCGTGCGGTGCAAACACAAAATGCAATCGTAAAAGATAGACAACGGCTGGAGGGTATTTTATCCTCTGTCGGCGAAGGTGTATATGGTGTAGATGCTTCTGGTACGATTACTTTCATTAACCCAATGGCAAAAAACATATTGGGATTTCTCAACAACAACACGCTAATAGGTGAATCAGCTCATTCCCTGTTTCATTACGCAAATAATAATGGAGAAACAACAACATTAACGTCCTGCCATATCCAGGAAGCCTACCGATCCGGGTCGATAGTTGAAAAAAGCGAGGCTGTTTTCTGGCATAGCCATGGACACTCTATCGATGTTAAATACACCATAGTGCCTTTATACATTGATGGAGACCTGGAAGGAGCTGTTATCGCTTTCGAAGATATAACACTGAGAAAAACATTGGAAAAAGAGCTTTTATGGCAAGCTAACCATGATTCCTTAACAAAATTACCAAATCGATTTTGTTTTGAAAAAGAACTTAATAAAGAGTTTAAAAGCGTAAAACGCAACCATACTACAAGCGCATTACTCTATCTCGACCTGGATAGGTTCAAGTACATAAATGACGTTGCAGGGCATACTGCAGGAGACCGTTTATTAATAGAAATAGCCCAATTGCTGCAATCGCGATCCAGAGAATCAGATCTTCTTGCTAGAATTGGTGGCGATGAGTTTGCTATTATTTTGCGAAACATCGATATTGAACGTGTCATACCCGTCGCAGAAAATATACGCTCGTTAATGCACGATTATAGTTTTAGCCATTGTGGAAAAACCTATAAAGTTAATTGCAGCATAGGTATTTCTTCACTAGACAATCATGTATTGTCAACAGAAGAATCCTTGGCCAATGCTGATTTAGCCTGCAACATCGCCAAACGAAAAGGCCGTAACCAAACACACGTTTACCGTGTTGACAATGACGAAAAAATTGCCATGGACCTTGAATTAGGTTGGTCATCAAAGCTTCGCGAGGCCCTATTAAAAGACGAGTTTCTTATATATTACCAACCCATATTGCCGCTAACCGAAATTGACACCGCACATTTACCAGAAAATGACGGTGAGTTATGGGCGCAAATATCTAATCGGAACACAATGGTAAAATCCCGTTATGAAGTATTAATTCGTTTGCCTGGACCTGACGGGGAAATTATCAGCCCGCACGCATTTTTACCAACAGCAGAACGATTCAATATGATGCGTGAAATAGATTACTGGGTGCTATCCAGAGCCATGAAGGAATTAGCCAAAACCAATCTGGCTTATAAAAACGTGTCTTTCTCTATAAATTTATCAGGTCATACTATGGATGATGATTCACTACCATCGATGATCAAAAAATTTATTACACAGTATAATATAAACCCAAAATCACTGATTTTTGAAATCACTGAAACGGCTGCGATCGCCAACATGGATGCAGCGAGAAAATTCATAAGTGAAATCAGTGCCTTGGGCTGTCAGTTTGCACTCGATGATTTTGGCAGCGGCTTCAGTTCTTTTTCCCATCTTAAACACCTGGATGTAGACTTTATTAAAATAGATGGCCAGTTTATACAAAACATAGAAGCCAATGAAGAAGATCAATCGATTGTTTCCTCAATAAACGATATTGCCCACGCGCTTGGAAAACAAACAATAGCAGAGTATGTCGAGAGTCCTGCAATTTTAAAATTGCTTAAAAGATGCGGCGTTGATTATGCGCAGGGTTTTTATGTTTCCCCACCCTTGCCAAATCTGGATGATCTGATAAATTCCATCCCAGATAAGATTGTACATTACGATTTTCAGAACAGAAAACAATGAACAAAAGAAAAGGATAAAAAAATAATGATAAGAAATATTACCGCCATTATTTTTAATGTAAGCGATTTAGAAAAAGCATGTGACTTTTACAAAAATACACTGAAATTAAATCTCACTTATAAAAACATTACATCCGGATGGGCAGAATTCGATATTAACGGTATAAAATTTTCACTCAAAAAAAACAAACCCTACGGAAACGGAAATAACCCGTTGGTAAGTCTGTATGTAGAGAACCTGGAAAGAACTGTTTGTGAATTAAAGGAAAAAGGAGTGGCCTTTACAGGAACGGGTGAAATTCAATCCGAGTTTTTTGGCAACACAATTAACATGAAAGATCTGGATGGAAACATCATTAATTTATTTGAAAAACAATATTAACAATAAAATGCAATGCCACCAACATCAAAGCTATCAGCTTCATATAAGTCTTGAAAAAGAAACGCGAATTTCTATCGGAAAATTAGGAGGTTTCCTTTTTCCGGCTGGTTATTACATTTACACCGGAAGCGCGAAAAAAAACATCGAAGCGCGCGTTCAACGCCACCGCTCGGATAACAAGAAAAAACATTGGCATATAGATTATTTTTTGTTAAACCCACATTCGAAAATAACCAGTGCATTTCAATTCAACGACGTTGAGTGCAAGCTTAACCAACTAACCGCCGGAAAAATCGTAGCGCCCGGATTCGGCGCAACAGACTGCAAATCAAAATGTAATAGTCATTTTAAGTATTTGGGGCAGGATCAAACCAAGCCAGCGTTTTATGCAAATTCACCACTTCACCCACTATAATGATAGTGGGTGGTTTTATTTCTGTACTATCGACTATGCCGGGCATTGAATCCAGCGTGCCGATAAACGTTTTTTGAGATTGTTTGGTACCCTGCTGAACCAGCGCTATCGGTAAATTTTTTGAAGCGCCGTGAACAATTAATTGCTTACATATGGTTTTGACGCCTTTTAGGCCCATATAGAAAACAACCGTTTGTTCGGTTTGCGCGAGCATTTCCCAATTTAGATTTACAGAACCATCTCGCAGATGGCCTGTTACAAATATGACTGATTGAGCATGGTCTCGATGAGTTAATGGTATGCCCGTGTAAGATGCACAACCCGCTGCAGCGGTAATGCCAGGAACGACTTGAAAATTGACACCTTCTGCGGCCAATGTTTCGATTTCCTCCCCACCACGACCGAATATAAAAGGGTCCCCCCCCTTTAATCGTAAAACACGCTTTCCCTCTTTTGCCAATCTAGCAAGCAATTGGTTGATATTTTCTTGCGGAAGACTATGGAATTCTCGTTCTTTCCCTACATAGATTTGTTCTGCATCACGCCGTGCAAGTTCCAGAATTTCTTTGGAAACAAGACGATCATAAACAATCACATCCGCTTGTTGTAACAATCTCAACGCCCGGAAGGTCAGCAAATCAGGATCGCCTGGCCCCGCACCCACAAGATAGACTTCGCCTTCATTTGATATTTTATCCGAACCTTCTTCAACTGCAGACTCCAGTGAAAGTTGTGCCTGCTTTTCCTGCCCAGCGAACATCATTTCTGCGATGGGACCCTGCAATATTTTTTCCCAAAAACGTCTTCGCTGATTAGACGTTTTCAATTGCTTTTTCACTTTCTCTCGAAAAGTCTGCACTAACGCAGCCAGACGCCCGTATGAAGCTGGAATCAGTGTTTCCAGCCGCGCACGTAGCAAACGGGCAAGAACGGGGGATGCACCACCACTGGACACGGCCACAATTATTGGAGATCGATCAATAATCGATGGCATGGTAAAACTACAAAGCGCCGGCGAATCTACAACATTAACGAATATATTTCTGGCTGCTGCTTCCCTGGATATTAATTTATTCACTTCTTCTTTATTAGTAGCCGCAATAACCAGACATTGCTTATCTATATCATCGGGAGAAAATTCACCGTGTTTGTAGATAAATTCGCTCTGTGATAAATGTTGCTCCAGTTGGGCGCTTATTTCAGGCGCGACTACAGTCACTTTGGCTTCGGCCTTTAATAACATTAACACTTTGCGAGTCGCGACTTCACCACCACCAACTACCAGGCAAGGTTGATTCTTTAATTTTAAAAATATTGGCAGGAGATCCATAGGATTATTGTGGCGTGTACTAAATATTGGTAGGACTCATCGCTTTAGCAACGACTTCTTTTGTTAACTGTGGTGCAAAGTATTCCATAAAATCATACATAAACCCCCGCAAATAACTCCCTTTTCGAATGGCGACAACAGTCGTACTCGGCTCAAACAGGTGACTCACATCGATATATTTCAAATAAATATCCCTGTTTGGCTCAAACGCCATTTCGGCGAGAAGCCCGATACCCATACCCAGTTCAACATAGGTTTTAATAACATCTGCGTCAACTGCGGTAATAACAATATTCGGATTAAGATCCTGCGCATCAAAGGCATTTTTTACAGCAGAAAATCCGGCATATGAAAAATCGTAAGTCACTATCGGAAATTGTGTGAGATCTTTAAGTGTGACCGGACGATCCAGCTTATATAAAGGATGGTCCGATAATACAACCACACAACGATTCCAGTTATAGCAGGGCAAATACACCAATTGATTCGATATTTCTGACACTTCTGTCAGGATAGCAAAATCCACCGCACCTTCGATCGCCATCTCGGTTATTTGAGCGGTTGAACTCCCCTGAGTAATACGCAAACTTACGTCCGTATACTGGTCATTGAAGGTTTTAATTGTCGGTGGTAACGCATACCGCGCCTGGGTGTGGGTGGTCGCGATAGATAAAATACCACTCTCTTGATTGGTATACTCAATCCCAATTTTTTTAAGATTGTCTGCTTCCTGTAATATGCGCTCAGCAACTTTTAGGATAGCCCGCCCGGGCTGTGTCACTTCTGCAAGTCTTTTGCCCACCCGTGTAAAAATAGGCACACCCAGTTCATCTTCAAGTAGACGAATTTGCTTGCTGACACCAGGTTGAGATGTATGCAGCAATTCTGCTGCATCTGAAACGTTAAGATCCCGGTTTGCCACTTCACAAATATAGCGTAGTTGTTGTAACTTCATCCATTCCTCACTTATCCTTACTTATAACCCGACGATCTTATTATAGATGATACTATTCCTTTCAAGCTTATTTTTATACACATTTTTACTAGAAAAGATAAGGGATAGAAGAATATGTTGTATATTCGACCAAATCAGGGGATAGGCAATGTAACAAATAAGCTACAACTGGCCCGACTCAAACGGTGTTAGAACTTATAAACCAGGTGTTAGAACCTATAAACCAATTGTTGGAAGGAAATACCATGCTTGGAAAATTGCGGGTGATCGGCTGTCTTTCCCGGTAAAGACACAAACCCTTGCCGTAGAAAAAAATTTACAGAAGTATTTCTCGCGTAACCACGAATAATTCTACAACCAACACTCTTCACTACGATCTTTAATTGCTCAAAAAGCAAGCTACCTACCCCTCTGTTCTGGATTGAAGGATCCACAACGATATGCCGCAGTGCCACTTCGGTAGGTGTTAGCCAATTAGTCACAATACCACCAATTATTTTTCCATCTTGTTTAGCGACAACTTCGATACCCGGGCCATCCAAGCGAAATGATTCGCGAATACTACGCGGAAATTCGAGCGGCTTCCAAAGAACCTCCCAAAGCAATTCATCGAGTTCATCCTGGTCAGAAGAGTCCATGATGACACTTACTTTAATAGCTTCATTACCCAAAAAACTGTTCATACTCTTTTTCACACTCTGTCCATAACCCTGAATTTCTTTTACCTATAGCCCGAGCCCGGTCTCGATTTTATCTTTAATATTATCATTTAGACTACGACTGTTTCGATTGCTCTTCTTTTTGACTGGTTAAATTTTCACCGCACGGGTATCGATTACATAAGTTTCGACTACTTAAGTCTCGCCAAAACAGGGGGTGGCAACATAGGGCGACATATGATCACCATCACCATCGCGGGGATGCACAATATAAAGCTTGCGATCAGGTCTCTAGTTGCAAGAAAATAAAATAGTCCGGCCAAAGAAGGTATTTCCGCCATACCGGCAACAAAATACATTTTTGATATTAATTCCCGTAGATCCTTCTTATTTACCTTTTTGGTTTGATTCCAGGTCGCGGCTATCTTTTCGTTTACCACTTTATATCTAGCAACAAAACTAAATGACGCCACCATTGAGATAGCACCCGCAGCTATAATAAACGCGCCTATTTCAGGATAAAATGGAACAACATCGAAGAATATATGCAAAATAACAATTAAGATCGGAATTGAAGCTGCGTTAAGCAACATGAAATTCCAGCTTTGCATCACCTTTATCGATGATTTTCGTTTACGTTTATGACGTTTAACAGTCGAACGCGTTTCCTGAGTTTGCTCCACTTGACGCACCGATCTGACTCCCCATAAATTCAATACAATTTTTAGCTTTGATCACTTTTCTTAGCGGCTAGAAAGACATATTCTTTAGGGAAAGAATATTAACTTATATTAATGCACTAATATAACGACCTATAAACTATTGAATTTTAGTGCTATTTTATTTTATAAATAACAATAACATTAGAAGTGTATTTCAAAGACGAAACAATGATTTACAATATAAAAGATAATCTACTAGCCTATTAGTCGTTAAGCAATCATTTAATTACCAGGCTTAGAACTTACCTATAATATTAATAAAAAGTCCACGACTGTTATAATCAAGATCAGTCAGGTCATCAGAAAAGTCGCTGAAATTAAAACCCAGCCCGGCTTTAATATGCTGCCCAAAATGATGATAAAGAGCGACCAGAGCGCCTGTTCGCGTGTCCTTGGCATCTACCAGGTCGAGCATGCGCGCTTCCAGCAGCAGATCCCAACGTTTGACCAGATGCCAGTCGACTCGAACCACGATCAGATGGGCATCACTGCGAAACCACTCAGTCGAATCGGCACGATCACGCAGCTCGGAGAGCCGAAAAGCATATTTGCCGCCCAGAGTCCAGCGCGTTGTCAGGTCGTAGTTGGCGTCGAACGCGAGAAGATGGCTACGTTGCTGGTAGTTGATGGAACTCCCCGCCGGCGAAAGCTGATCAGGCGAGGTGAGATCGTAAAAATAAGTGTATTTGAACAGATTATTCCAACGGTCATTCTCCACAGGGCGGTAACCATAGCCCAACACAGCCTCGACAAAATCACCCTTAAAACTGTCGCCCTTACTCGACTTGCTGGTAGCAATATCGAGGCGCGTCAACAACCGCCAATCGACACTGGTCTGGTGTTTGTAGCTATTACGCAATAACCAGCTGTCACGGCTCTCCAAAGCCGAATCGTCATTACGGTATTCAATGGCACCGGCATAACGACTCTTTTCATGCGAATAGCCCAGGCGTAAACCAATAGCATTACGCTTCACTTGACCCGAACTCCCGGTCTCCAGCTTGCCATGTTCCAGTGACAAACCGTAACTCCATTTGTCATCCGGGGCAAGGTCAACACCGTAGCTCTGAGTCAGACCACGCGGCTGATTACCGCTGCTATACTTCTGTTCAGCGTAAACAGAGGCGTGATCACTGAAGCGGCTTTTGCCTCCTGCCACAACAGTGCTTTTGCTGCCCCGGTATGCAGTGCCTCTGTATTCAGAACCCACGTTATCGCTATCCAGTCCGTAATTCAAATAGAACGAGGTCTGATCACTCATCTCGTAAGCAGCACTGGCTTTCGCCACTGGGCCAAGATTACCATCTGAGATATCCGTGCTCAACTTAAGCCGTTCACTGGCTCGCCAGCCGCTGCCAATCCCGGCGCGGTTGTTTCCTTTACGGCTCTGATCGCGGTGCATCGTACCCTGAACAAAACCGTGTAAATCCCAGTTATCAAGGCCCAGGTACTCGACACGCAAAGCAAGGTCGGTACGCGCGCCCAGGTCCTCAGTCGTCACCAATGTATCATCTCTCTTCTCGTCGGTACGCAGTCCCACACCGAAGCCCCAGTGTTCCGTCACTTTGTGAGTCAGGTCAGCCTCTAATGCCTCTCTGTCACGCCCGACTCTCTCATCTTTAGTGTTGTAGCGCAGCTCCACATTAGTTGCGTCGCCCAACGGGGTGTGCAATTTTATCCCCTGCTCTCTGGTATCACGACTCACCTGCTGACCCGGCGCGCTGTAACCCGCATCGCGCTGCTGTAGATAAAGGCTTCCTTGTAATGCGGTGCCGATGCCAGCATCGCGAAGATCAAAAGCAGCCTCTACTCGCTGCGCATTCGCTTTTTCATCAAGTGCCGCAGTTGGCTGACCAACGAAATCAAAACCACCATCGATCGACTGCTGTTCAATAACCCCAGGGCCCTTCGTTTTTGCTGCCAGTAGTTTGATCCAGCTGCGCTCACTTTTGCGCAGCGTCAGATCCACGCCGCCAAGCTTTTGATCACCGTTACTCTGCTGTTGGCTACTGGCCGTCACACCCAGTTGCACGAAGTCCGTTAACCAGTGTTCAACGCGTCCACCATTAGCTAACCGACCAGGATCCGTAAACCCCGACACATACTCATAATTGATAACGAGATAAACTGGATTACCAGACAGGCTACCCGCCTGCACTAGAGCGCTGTCATCAGCTGTAGAGGGGAGTGCTGTTGTTAACAGCACAATACCCTGCAGTTCGTCCATGTCATAATCCTGGCCAGCAACCAGTGTTGTACTGGAAAGCAGGATATCGGAGTCCCGGTCTCGCACCTGAACACGCACCTGTTCCGAACCACGCGTGATATCGCGGTGCTGCAAGTAGTAGAGTGAACCACCTGTACCTCGAAACGCTTCGCGGGCGGCTACGCTGCCCGGATCGGCCGCAAACAGATCGATACGTGTGCGGCGCTCAGCAAACGCGGTGAAGGCCTTACTCTGATAACGCCCATGCGCACCGTAGAGACCCCGATTAATCGAAGTCAACTCATTGCCACCCAGATCAAGCTTGAAGTTGCCCCATAGCACATGTGACTTCTCATCGGTGATTTTGGCGTAGAATTTACCCTGCGTCGGCGCATCTTCCACCAGCGTCGAATCATCACCAAAAGTGGGATAGTAATCTTCGCTATCAAGCCGTCGCAACAACGATTGCGGATCTTTTCTGGCAAAGTTACTGAACAGCTCGTTGAGCGGCTCTTCGCGGCTATCGATACTGCTGGTGATGGTATATTTATCTTTTATCTTACCCTTTGCATAGTAGGCAATGCGACCATAAGCATTGCGATTACCATAAAGCGTATCATCGCCCGTCACTAAAACGGGTGAACCACTGTTGTTGTTAATACCCAACGTCAAATCGACGATACCGACGTAGGACCAGTCGTCACGCTTCAGTTCCAGATCGCGCCAGAAGAGTTCACCGTTACCGCCAGCATCGAGTACAGCCACTTCGGCGGTATGTAACCCAACGGGTATGATCTGTTGTGCGACAAACGCATTTTTACCATCCAATGGGACCTGTTGATCCATCACCCAAACAGTGTGATCTGCTGGCACATTAAGGCCGTTGACAGTGATCGTGCCCCCCCGGATCGGGATGTTCTGAATGAGACGACTCTGTTTACCATAACCCGCTCGCAATGCTGCTTCGCGCAATGCAGGGTCTGGTGCGCCGTCCGCGTAGTGGTCGGCAATCGGCAGTGATTTTGGTTGCGTCTCATCGAAACGACCCTGATGGTCATACACTCGCAACACATACCAGAGATCGGCTTGCGTATTTTCTGGCACCAACCAGGAGGCCTCCATCCCGTCATCCAGATTGATTGCCGCCACGCTTTCGCGTCGGTCATTAAAACCATAACGATAGACAATCAACTCCGAGCGTTTAATCCAGTAGGGATAGTTGCTCCAACCACGAAAACTTATTTTATTCCCCGGCACGGCTAAATAAGGCCAGGCACTGACATGGAGTTTCGGTTCAGCCTGTAAATTGTCATATTGAAGCTGGATCTGCGCCTTCTCCAACGCCACATCAACGCAACGCTGCACATCGGCTTGCTGACGCGAATGCTCAGCCACCTGCGGCGTACCGTCCAAACTCACTCGCCAGGGTGTCATGCTATAAGCGTCAACAGGCTCATTCTTCTGACCTGCCAGCCGTTGAATACCCGACGGCTGTTCGCCAGCCGGACAGTCCATAATTTTTTCAACAACAAGATATTCTTCATCGGACTGCAGGTAGGAGATCTCAATTTCAACACGTCGATTCAGCGCACGTCCCTGCACGGTACCATTGTCGGCAACGGGTTCATTCGCACCGCGACCCGCGAAGGTGACCGCCGCATCAGGCAAACCCAGCGCATCCTGAAAATGACGCATGGCGGTCTCGGCACGGTGAAGCGAGAGTCTCTGATTATCTTTATAGTAGATTACATGCCCTCTCACACCCAGCAGGTTACTGTCGGTATGGCCGATAAATTTGAACTGTACGGCGTTCTGTCCTTGCAACTCATCAAACAGACTACGCAGTTGTGCGATATACTTCTCTGGGATATCCGATTTAGCCACATCGAAGTAGATCGGTTGCACCGCATTCTTCACTACGACACGCTTTTCTTTGCCGACACGTTCAATGCGTTGACACATCGCTTGTTTACGACAAATGGCTGTCCGAATTAGCGGCGGTGCAGAAACAAATTTCTGCTCTTCTACAAAATGAGTGGTGGTTTTGTCATACCAGACCTGGATTTCAACTCGACGGTTTTTTGCCATCCCCGCAGGGGTGTCATTGGAGGCCAGTGGCTCATCTGCCCCCTTACCTTCATAACTGACTGCCTGCTCCCCCAAACCTAGTTTTTCACGGAAAAAGTCAGCCGCCCGTTTAGCGCGGAATTCACCCAAACCATAATTATCGCTATAAATTGCACGCGCTCGTGCGGAGAGACGTTGATTATCGGTATGCCCGATAAAGTGCAGACGCAGATTATCGAGGCCACCCAAACGATTGATGATATCGCGCAATTTCTCGACAAAACTTCCGTCGATTATATGTTTGCCGGAACGAAACTTAATCGGCTCAATAGTTTGCTCATGGACGACACTCTGTGTCTCGCTGATTTCACGCTCGACCGTGATCGATTTGCCTTCATCCGAGTTTGACTCAACTCGGTCCAGACCCCAAAAGGTAAACTGCTCGTCCGGCAGTAACATTTCACTGTTACGCCCGACAGGACGGCTGGCGCTGGGCAAAGCAATATTACGCACCTGAACCTTACTGTCGTGGCTCACGCCGCCGACCGTCTCGGGCATCGCCAAGCAAGAATTTTCAGAACAACGCTCATCGGCAAATGACATTTTCAATGTTGTAGTCAGAGTTACAACCAGAATCAAAGTCAGAATTGATTTTTTCACGGCTGCACCTCCGCTGAATCTTGCAACACGGGTGGCCGCGGTTTTCCTGTGCGCCAATAAAGTTCCTCTTCGATGATTAAGTTGTAACAGCACTTAAACGACGCCCAACGTTCCGCAACCAGCGACTTGATCCGTGCCAGGCGCTTTTCAGCCAGCGCTGCCGTCTCAAAATCTGCCAGATAGGCGATACGCAACACCGAAACTTCTTGCCTCAGCAGCGACAGCAGATCATCAACGCGTGCGATAAAACCCTCTGCCAGTTCAACCTCATCTTTAATAAAGGCGTCATTGGCAACGTCCAAACGCACCACACGATGAATACTCGCACCGAAGTTAGCCTTAGCGATTTTGCCGCGAGTCAGACGTAGTACACGTGGATTTTCAGTAGTAATACGATATCCCGAAGGCAGGCTGCGCTCATCCACTTTGAGGACAAAGTTGCTACCACGCAGTAAATTGGGCACCGCAGCACAGGTAATATGGTAACGACCAAACGCATCACTGGTAACCAACCAGCCACGCGCCGTCATGAGACGCACCCCTGGCAATGGCGCTTCACCCGCATCGGGATAACCATTGAGATTGGCGTCGTCATAGACCTTGCCAATGATGTCGGTACAATCAAAAGTAGGATCAGGCACCACGCGCACACTGGCCGTAGCGATGTTAGAGATAGTCTGACCAACCAGATTGTTTTCGCCCCACACCTGGTTGATATACTCTCCCTCTCTGACACCCGAACCCACCACCAGCACCAGCGTAAACTCACGTGTCTGATTTGGCGTGAAACTGAGATTGGACCACAACAAAGAACGCCCGTTTAACTGCGGCTCCAGAGCCACACCATCCACTCGAGCAGAACCACTGATATATTTGAAACCAGGTGGCATCTGATCCTTAAGATCAATAATGCCACTCAACGTCGCCGCCAGATTATTGGTAACACGAAGCGTATATGGCACCAAATCACTGACAGAAACATTCACTTTGGGTGTCAATTTAATTACACTGAATGCGCCGTCGGTGATCAAATCCAGCGGAATATGATTATTTACGACATCACCCGAGACACCCGG
>VAPL010251444.1_pt1 | contig 31308 bp, 27 predicted proteins | sample 3395061 | NCBI WGS metagenome assembly VAPL01 (sample SAMN08290444, study PRJNA428436) | hydrothermal vent metagenome | isolation source: Deep-sea hydrothermal vent chimney 2 | place: Pacific Ocean: Juan De Fuca Ridge | depth 2182 m m | reverse complement strand
GCGGTCCCGAGACCCTGATCGTAATATCATCCGACCTGAGCCACTTCCTGGATTACGACGGCGCCCACCGGATCGACGCCAAAACCCGCGCCGCCATCGAACGGTTGGACCCCGATTCCATCGGCGACGAACAGGCCTGCGGCCGGATACCGTTGAAGGGCCTTCTCGAAGCGGCCAGACGCCGGGATATGCGGGTCGAAACCGTGGGTCTGTGCAATTCCGGCGACACCGCAGGCGACCGCGACAGGGTGGTCGGGTATGGCGGCTGGGCCTTCTTTGAAAAGGATACTGGCGATTTTGAAAACCGCACCCGGCGACTTATCGAACAATACCCGACAGACTTGCTGGAGACTGCCGCCGCCTCGATTCGCCATGGCCTGGACTTCGCGACGCCCCTGACCGTAGCGCCTGCTGATTACCCCCCGGACCTGGCCGAAAACGGCGCCTGTTTCGTTACGCTTAAACACGGCGAGCGGCTGCGCGGCTGCATCGGATCACCGGAAGCCTACCGGCCCTTGATCGTCGATGTCGCCGAAAATGGCTACTCTGCCGGCTTCCGCGATCCCCGCTTTCCAGCCCTGCGGCGCGATGAACTAACAGGCCTGAACCTCGCCATATCGCTGTTGAGCCCGTCCGCCCCGATACCGTTCGACGGCGAGGCGGACCTGCTTGCGCAATTGCGACCGGGAATCGACGGCCTGATTATCGAAGATCGCGGCCGGCGGGCGCTGTTCCTGCCATCGGTCTGGGAACAGTTACCCGACCCGGTTGATTTTCTGGGCCATCTAAGGAACAAGGCGGGCCTGGCCGCCGATCACTGGTCGGCGACATTCACCGCCCGGCGTTTCATCGCCGCAGAAATCGCCGCCACCGATCATGGCGGTTCCGACAGGTTATGGAAAATCTGAAACGGGCATGGGCGGGCCGCAAATTTTACATCTTGGTCGGGGAGCGGGTTGTTTATATGCTGGCGCCGAAAATTCAATTTCCAATTCGGGAGTACGGACTTGACCCTTAACATCACTATCGCGCTGATGGAACAGGTCGGCGAACTGGCGAAGAAGGCCGGTCTGGCGATCATGGATATCTACAACACCGATTTCGAAGTCGATCACAAGGCCGACTCATCGCCGGTGACCGAGGCCGATCGCATCGCCGAACAGATTATTATCCAGGGTATTCGCGAAGGCATTACCGCCAGTTTTCCAATCGTCGGCGAGGAAGCGTTCGCCGCCGGTCAGGCCCCCGACGTCGGGACCGGGCCGTTCTGGCTGGTCGATGCCCTGGACGGGACCAAAAGCTTTATTACCAAAAGCCATGAATTCACCGTTAACATCGCCCTGATCGAAACCGGAAAACCGGTCCTGGGGGTAGTCCACGCGCCGGCCCTTGGCGATACCTACTGGGGCTGCTCCAGCGGCGCATTCGCCGAAATGAAGGACCAGCCGGCAAAAAGCATTTCCTGCCGGACGCCCGCCGACGACGGTATGGTCGTGGTCGCCAGCCGCAACCACCGGACGCCGGAACTGGAAGCCTTCATAAGCGATTTGAAGGTCAAGAGCTCGACCGGCGCCGGCAGTTCGCTGAAGTTTTGCCTGGTCGCCTCTGGCGAAGCCGATATCTACCCGCGGCTGGGCCGCACAATGGAATGGGACACCGCCGCCGGACACGCCGTGGTCACCGCCGCCGGCGGCTCGGTACGCAAGCTGGACGGCACCCCCCTGAGCTATGGCAAGCCCGGAATGGACAATCCCGATTTTGTCGTCAGGGGACTGGATAAGGAAGCCTCGTAGTCACTTTTTTTGTATTTTCAAGGCTTGACGCCCCGCCGTCGCAGGCGCACTATTAGACCGTGGTTAGGGTTTTTTACCCGCCACGAATTAGCCGCCGTAATTCTTTACGGTGACTGCAGCGCAGGGTCATTACCGCGGATGGCCCGGCCAAAAGCAGCAAGTGAGTACAAAGAGCCGTTGGCTGGTCCGGCGGCTCTTTATTGTATAGCAACCTGTATCCAAATGCAGTTTGATCCGGGCGGCGTCATGTTAAAACCAACCACCGAAAACATCGAACGGGCGGCGACCCTTCTTGGGCAAGGCGAACTGGTCGCCTTCCCCACCGAGACCGTCTACGGCCTGGGCGCCGATGCCGGTAACGACCGGGCCATCGCCGCCGTCTACCAGGCCAAGGGACGGCCCGCGTTCAACCCCCTGATTATCCATTTCGCCAGCACCGAAGCCGCCGAACAGGCCGTTGTTTTCGATGATCGGGCGCGGCGTCTGGCCAAGGCCTTCTGGCCCGGCGCCCTGACCATGGTGCTTAATCGCCGTGAAGGTTGCCCGGTGTCGCTGCTGGCCAGCGCCGGTTTGCCGACCCTGGCGGTGCGGATACCCGATCACCCGGTAGCCAACGCCCTGCTGCGACAGGCCGGGTGCGCCATCGCCGCGCCCAGCGCCAATAGTTCCGGGCGGATCAGCCCGACCGCCGCCGAACATGTCCTGGAAGACCTGGGCGACCGGGTCGCGGCCATTCTTGATGGCGGCCCGTGCGGCGTCGGCATAGAATCCACCGTCATCGACCTAAGCGGCGAGCGGCCCGCCCTGCTGCGCCCCGGCGGCATTGCCGGCGCCGATATTGAAGCCTTGATCGGGCCGCTGGCTGCCGCCGGCGACGGCGATCAGGCGCCCCGGTCGCCGGGCATGCAAAGCCGCCATTACGCACCGGCCATCCCGATCAGGATCAATGCCGAAAGCGCCATGGCGGGCGAGGCCCTGCTGGCCTTCGGCCCCGGCGTAAAAAACCGCTACGTCAACCTAAGCCGCAGCGGCGACTTGCGGGAAGCGGCGGCCAACCTGTTCGCCATGCTGCATATGCTGGACCGGCCCGGCTTCAACGGCATCGCCGTAATGCCGGTGCCGGAAACCGGCCTGGGCATCGCCATCAACGACCGTCTGCGACGGGCGGCGGCGGAGAAAAATTGATGATTGAAAAAATCCGCGACCTGCTAGGTGCGGGCGGCTGGATCGACGATGCGGCCGACATGCGGCCCTACCTGAACGAACAGCGCGGCCTGTTCCGGGGAACCTGCGCCGGAATCGCCCGCCCGGCGACGGTCGCTGAAACCGCGCGAATCATGGAAATCTGCGCCCGGTCCGGTATTTGCGTGACGCCGCAAGGCGGCAATACCGGCCTGGTCGGCGGCACCGTCCCCATGTTTTCGGACCGAAGCGGTATCGTGCTGGCGACCGAACGAATGAACCGTATCCGCCACATCGATCCGCTGAATCAGACCATGACGGTAGAGGCCGGCGTCATCCTGAGCGATATCCAGCAAGCGGCCAAAGACGCCGGACTGCTGTTTCCCCTGAGCCTTGGCGCCGAAGGTTCCTGCCGCATCGGCGGCAATCTTTCGACCAATGCCGGCGGCGTCCAGGTGCTGCGCTATGGCAACGCCCGCGACCTGGTTCTGGGTCTCGAAGTGGTGCTGGCCGACGGCCGGGTCTGGAACGGCCTGAACGCCCTGCGCAAGGACAATACCGGTTATGATTTGAAACACCTGTTCATGGGCTCGGAAGGTACGCTCGGCATCATAACCGCCTGTGTGCTGAAGCTGTTCAACGCGCCCGGATACCGCGAGACCGCGCTGTGCGCCGCCGCCGACCCGCCGGCCCTGCTGGAACTGTTCCGGCGAACCCGCGACGCCGTCGGCGACGGATTGACGGCGTTCGAAATCATTAACCGCTTCGCCTTCGAAATCACCGTTCGGCACATGCCTGGCTGCACCGATCCGTTCGGGCGGCACCATCAACAATATGCCCTGCTGGAAACCGGCGGCATGGGCGGGGAACTGCGCCAGATATTGGAAGCAACGCTGGCCCAGGCCATGCAGGACGGCGTCATCGGTGACGCGGTAATCGCCGCAAGCGGCGCCCAGGCCGAAAACCTGTGGCGGTTGCGCGAAACCATACCGGAAGCCCAGAAGCACGAAGGGGCATCGATCAAGCATGACATTTCGGTGCCGCTTTCCGGCGTCCCTGATTTCCTGATCCGCGCCACCGCCCTGGTCGAACGGGAATTACCGGGAATCCGCGTCTGCGCCTTCGGCCATGCCGGAGACGGCAATATCCATTTTAACCTGAGCCAGCCCGTGGGCATGGCCGGTGACGCTTTCCTGGAATTACGGCAAGGCTTCAATCGCCTGATTCATGATCTGGCAATGCAGATGGACGGCAGCTTCAGCGCCGAACACGGTATCGGCATGCTAAAACGCGACGATCTGGTGCGCTATAAGTCCGATGTCGAGATCGACCTGATGCGGCGGATCAAACAGACCCTGGACCCGGACGCCATACTTAACCCCGGTAAGATTCTTTAAAACGAAAAAAAGCCTTCGTTCCGGGCAGCGCCGCCACGACATCGTCGGCCCGATCCGGCGGCAGCATATAAAGGGCGGTCGACAGGGCGTCCGCCGTGGCGGCGTCGGGGCCAAGCACCGTGACGGCATCATAAAATCCCGCCGACCGGCCACTGTGCGGGTCCAGCAGATGATGGTGTTGACCCGACGCATCGAACGCCGTGCCCGCCCCTTCCGAGGTCGCCACGGCGCCATCGGTCAAGTCCAGTATTTCTCGGGTCGCCGGGCTTTCGATCCGCCACGGTCCGCCAATGGCGTATATTTCACCCATATTGGCCAGCACCCTGTCGAGCCCGCCCCGGCGCAAAACCTGCGCCACCCGGTCGGTAATGTAGCCCTGGGCGATGCCATTGAAGGTCAGCGCCATGCCGGGTTTCTCGAACCTGACCGCATTGGCGTCAAAGCTGACGGCCCGGTAATCCACCCGCCGGACCGCCGCCGTCACGGCGGCGGCGGCGGGGCCGGCCGGATCGGCGCCGGGCCGGCTGAAATAATCGGCATACAGGCGCCACAAAGGCTGCACCGACACATCAAACGCGCCGCCGGTCAAATCCGCTATTCGGCGACTGAGCGAAAGCAGCCGCAGCATGTCATGGCCGGGCCGGGCAAGGACGCCGGTTTTATTCAGCCGCACCAGTTCGGAATCGGCCCGATACAGGCTGAACTGGCGTTCCAGCCGCATCACTTCATCCAGACTGTCGGCAATCAACTGCCGGGCCAGGTCCGGATCGGGATGATGGATGATAATTTCCGCCGCGGCGCCCAGCACCTCGCCGCGCCAGCGAACGGCGCCGGTCGGCAACGTCGCGCCGCCGGTCAGCGCGACCGCGCCGAATGCCGCAGTAACCGAGATGAACCGGCGGCGGCTTAAGGCCCCTGGCGCCGTCTTTGCCGTCATTTTACCGCCTTCCGACGCATACTTTCACCCCGCACCATGGCCTGCCGCCGTTCGCGTCGTTTGCGCTTATCGACCATCGGCGGACAAAGCTTGTCGTCATGATAAACACTCTGGCAATCAAGGCAATAAATGCACTCGTGCAAGTCGATATGACCGTCGGGATGGATCGCCTGTACGGGGCAGCGAATGGCGCAGACCTGACATTCGACGCCGCACTGATGGTGACGTTTGAGCCAGTCGAACATGCGGTTGTTGGCCGGGATCGCCAGCGCCGCACCCAGCGGACACAGGTAGCGGCAGAATATCCGGTTCAGGAACAATGATGCCGTCAGGATACCAAGGGCGTATACCACGAACGGCCAGGCGCGAATGAATTTCAACGAAATGGCGGTCTTGAAGGGTTCGACCTCGGTCATTTTTTCGGCCATCCCGACGGGACCCAGCGACAACGCCAGAAGACCCAGAAATACAATATATTTTATCGCCCATAATCGTTCGTTAACGGCAAACGGCAACTGGAACTGCGGCAATTTAAACCGCATGGCGATGCGGTTGAGCAGTTCCTGCAACGCCCCGAACGGGCACAGCCAGCCACAAAACACTCCCCGCCCCCAGAACAACAGGACCAGGGCGACGAACCCCCAAAGAATGAAAATTAACGGCTCAAGCAGGAAAAATCCCCAGCTGAAATTACTCATCAGGGCATGAATAAAGGTCAGCACATTAATTACCGATAACTGGGCGGAGGCGATCCAGCCAAGATAAACCAGGGTGAACAGCAAAAATATCCGGCGGAACAAATCCACCGAGCGACCCCGCCTGGTCACCCTGTCTTCAAACACCATCAGACCGGTAAGTATGATCAGGGCGGTTATCAGGATTGCGATCTGGGGTATGTTTCCCAGCCACTGCTGTTGCCACAGCGGACGATCAATAGAAGCCTGTTTTTGACCCACCGAAGAGGCTATCGCCGCCTTAAGCAGTTTTTCAGGAATCACATAGTTGAGCGGGAACCCCGCAAAACGCTGGCCGCCGCTGGCGGTATCTTCCTCGACCAGCAGTTCAAGACGCCATGGCCTGACCGGATCGAAGCCGCTTTCCGGCGACAGTTTAAAAAGGCTGACTTCGCGGAAATCCGGCGCTTTGGCGATCATAAACTTCGGTGCGGTCTGGTGCATCTCCTTGGTCAGGCGAATGGTTTTATCGCCCTGCACCAATTGCAGACGTTCGAAATATCCCGAGCGCCGGTAGTTGTATCCCCGGAATGAATAATAGCCACGCCCGGCGACCATGATCGCGCTGGCGTCCGGTCCCAGGCCGGCCATGATTTTGTTGTAACTCGCGAAGCCAAACAGGTTCTGCCCGATTACCGGCGGGGTGATCAGACCGGCGACCAGGTCGATAAACAACTTGTCTTTGTCTTCTTCCCCTTCCTGCCGGGAAAATGCGGCGGCAACGCCGCCTTTGCTAAGGCGCAATCGCCTGAGATAGCCGTCCTTGAGAAGGGTCGGCCAATCGGCGACGGTGAACGATTCAAGGTCGATATCGCCCTTGTTCAATTGCTCGCCGGGACCGATAACGCCATATGTCCGGGCCACCATTCGACCGGCCCGCATCACGCTATCGCTGAATACCAGCGAAGTGATAGAGGCACCGCTAACCATATCGATAGCGGATTCCCCCGCCGCCGCAGGGGCGCCGACCCTGACCCGCCGGCGCAAATCCTTGCCTTTGAACTGGTTGATGAAGGTATCAAGACTGCTGTTGGGAATGCCCAGCACCAGGATCGGTTCCTGATGTTCGACGACCATCGCCCCGGTTATAATGCCGGCCAGATCGAAGCCCACGAGAATTTTTACCGGCTTGCCGGAATAGCCCGTCGAATTGATCACATCGGATGTCAAATAGGCGTAACCTATCAGCTTGCTGTCGCGAAACACCGGCGCCGAGGGCGGTTGCCCGCCGGTTTCGCCGGCGTTGTCGGCACCGGGATAGACCCTGGCCAAATTCTCCGGACTGAGGAAACGCCCGAGTTCGGACGCGCCGGCGTTTGCGCAAAACACCAGCAACATAACGAACGCCAAAGGAAGAAATCCAAAGCGCCGCTTCACAGGCTCACCCAATCCCCTACCCCCCAAACTTGAAATATACGGATAATCCCCTAATTTGTTTGCGGCCTTGACGACAGTCAACCCATTCATTCGAGAATTGTGGTCAAATTGTGGCTGGTGAACCGGAATCAATGTATAATTTGGTTTCGGTCACTCGGCCCAATAAGGATCGGGATACCTGGATAAATGGTAAATTCCGATCGCTGGGCCGTTTTCGCAAATTTTACAGATACGGTTAATTTGGAGAATTGAAATGGGTTGGCATATTACTAAAGGCCGCTGGATCATGGCGGGCATCCTAGCCGTCGTGATGGCCGTACCGGCAGTGGCCGACGAGGCGCCGTCGGCAAAAAAACTGGAAAAGCACAAAACGACTCCGGGCGGCCAATATCAGCCGTCGCTTGATGTGATGCCCAAAGTCGAAAGGCCCGGCGTCAAGAAGGGTGCGCCGAAACTTACCGACGAAGAATTTTCCCGCGCCAACAAAATCTTTTTCGAGCGCTGCGCCGGCTGTCACGGCGTGCTGCGCAAGGGCGCCACCGGCAAGCCCCTGACCACCAAGATAACAAGCGAACTGGGCTACGATTACCTCAAGGATTTCATCAACTACGGCTCGCCCGCGGGTATGCCCAACTGGGGCACATCCGGGCAACTGAGCGAGGGTGAAATGGACCTGATGGCCCGTTATCTGCTCAACGAACCGGTCGTACCACCGGAATGGGGCATGGCCGAAATAAAGAAGTCGTGGAAGGTGATTATTCCTCCCGAAAAACGCCCGACCAAGAAAATGAACGATATCGATATCGATAACCTGTTCTCGGTAACCCTTCGCGATGCCGGTGAAATCGCCCTGATCGACGGTGCGACCTACAAGATCCACACCATCATCAATACCGGTTACGCGGTACACATCAGCCGGATATCGGCCAGCGGTCGCTATCTGTTCGTGATCGGCCGCGATGCCAAGGTCAACATGATCGATCTGTGGATGAAGACGCCGGCGACGGTGGCCTCGATCAAGATCGGCATGGAAGCCCGCTCGGTCGAAACTTCGAAGTTCAAGGGCTATGAAGACAAATACGCTATTGCCGGTGGTTATTGGCCGCCCCAGTACGTAATCATGAAAGGCGACACGCTTGAACCGCTGAAGGTCGTCTCGACCCGTGGCATGACGGTGGATACCCAAGAGTATCACCCCGAACCCCGTGTCGCGTCTATCATCAGCTCGCAATACCGGCCCGAGTTCGTTGTCAACGTCAAGGAAACCGGCAAAGTCCTGCTGGTCAACTACGAAGACATCAAGAACCTGACGGTTACCAGCATTGATGCCGAGCGGTTCCTGCATGATGGCGGCCTCGATTCCACCGGTCGTTATTTCCTGGTGGCGGCAAATGCGCGCAACACCATTGTCGTGGTCGACACCAAGGAAGGCAAGTTGGTCAAACTGATCACCGAAGCCGACGGCATTGGCAAAACACCCCATCCGGGACGCGGTGCGAACTTTGTGCATCCGAAATATGGTCCGGTCTGGGCGACCAGCCATCTGGGCGATGATTCCATTGCCCTGATCGGGACCGACCCCGTCGGCCACCCGAAAAACGCCTGGAAGGTCGTGCAAAGCCTTGAAGGACAGGGCGGCGGATCGCTGTTCGTCAAGACCCACCCGAAATCGAAAAACCTGTGGGTCGATAGCCCGCTGAACCCGGAAGCCGAGATTTCCTCGTCGGTCGCCGTGTTCGATATCGACAATCTGGATAAGCCTTACGAGGTTATTCCCATTGGCGAACTTTCCGGTATCAGCGAAGGCGTACGCCGGGTCGTTCAGGGTGAATACAACAAGGCCGGCACCGAAATCTGGTTCTCTGTCTGGAACGGCAAGTCCCAGGAATCGGCGATCGTGGTTATTGACGACAAGACCCGCAAGGTGAAAAAGGTCATCAAGGACAAGCGCCTGATCACACCGACCGGCAAATTCAACGTCTATAACACCAGAAAAGACGTCTACTAAAACCTGTCACTCAGGCAAGACCTTTGTGGGGATGTCCCGAAGCGGGGCATCCCCATTTTTTTATCCGCTGAAATGCTTTAACGTGGCCGGGCCATTGTCTTTTTGTCAGGTGATTTGAAAATGTCCGAATATGCCTCCCCTATCGACGACATGCGGTTCGTCATCAACGAACTTTGCGATCTTGACGCCATCGGCCAACTGCCGGGATACGAAGACGCGACGCCCGATCTGGTCGAAGCCGTGCTGGCCGAGGCCGGCAAGCTGGCCGCCGGCGTCATGGCGCCGCTAAATCGTGATGGCGACGTCGAAGGTTGCCACATAGAAAACGGCATCGTCAGGACCCCCCGGGGATTCAAGCAAGCCTACGGGCAATTTATCGAAGGCGGTTGGAACGGCGTCCCGTTCGATCCCGAATATGGCGGTCAGGGTCTGCCGTGGCTGATCACCACGGCGCTTTCGGAAATGTGGAATTCCGCCAACATGGCCCTGGCGCTCTGCCCGTTGCTGACCCAGGGCGCGGTCGAACTGTTATCGGCGCACGGTTCGGATCAACTAAAGGCCCGGTTCCTGAAAAAGATGATCAGCGGCGAATGGAACGGCACCATGAACCTGACCGAGCCCCAGGCCGGAACCGATCTGGCCCAACTCAGGTCGAAAGCGGTGCGCCACGGCGATCACTACAAGATTACCGGCCAGAAGATATTCATCACCTACGGCGAGCACGATATGACCGACAACATCATCCACATGGTGCTGGCCCGGACGCCCGAAGCGCCGCCCGGCATCAAAGGCATTTCGTTGTTTGTGGTTCCGAAATTCATGGTCGGTGACGACGGCGCCATCGGCGAGCGTAACGACCTTCGCTGTGTGTCCATCGAACACAAGCTGGGTATTTCCGCCAGTCCCACCGCCGTCATGTCGTTCGGCGACGACGGCGGCGCCACGGGATATCTGGTCGGCCAGGAAAACAACGGCATCCGTTATATGTTTACGATGATGAACAATGCCCGCCTGGCGGTCGGTTTGCAGGGCGTGGCGATCGGCGAACGGGCCTTCCAGCAGGCCCGCGACTTCGCCCGCGAGCGAATTCAGAGCCGCGACGCCGATGCCGCGGACCCGGCCCCGGTGGCGATCATTCATCACCCCGACGTCAAGCGAATGCTGCTGTCCATGAAGGCCCGCACGGAAGCCGCCCGCGCCCTGTCTTATTATACCGCGGCAAAGCTCGATACCGCCAAACGCCATCCCGATCAGGCCATGCGCGGTCAGGCCCAGGCCCTGGTCGATTTGCTGATTCCGGTGGTCAAGGCATGGTCCACCGATAACGGCATCGATATCGCCAGCACCGGCATTCAGGTTCATGGCGGCATGGGTTATATAGAAGAAACGGGCGCCGCCCAATACCTGCGGGACGCTCGCATCGCGCCCATTTACGAAGGCACCAACGGCATTCAGGCGATTGATCTGATCGGTCGCAAGGTGGCCCGTGAACAGGGCCGGACGGTCAACCTGCTGATGGCCGAAATACAGATCGTTATCGATGCCCTTGGCAACGCGGATAACGATATCCTGCCGGCTATCGGGGTGCGTCTGGAAGAGGCGCTGGGCGGCCTGAAAAAGGCTACCGACTGGATCATCGATTGTTACTCCCGCGACCTGAACGGCGCCCTTGCCGTAGCCGTGCCGTATCTGACGTTGCTGGGCAATACCGCCGGTGGCTGGATGATGGGCGCGGCGGCCCTGGCGACCGCCAATCCGGGACAAAAAAGCGAAATGAGCGAGGATTTCATCACGGCTAAAATAGCCACCGCCAGATTTTACGCCGACCATATCCTGACCGACGTTTCCGGCCTGTCCGAGGAAGTCGTCTGTGGCGGTCCTTCGGTCTGTGAAATCGACTTCGATAAAATATAAGGAAGGACTGTTTAACACCAAAGTGCGATCCTTGGCATAAGCCTTGATTTTTTAGACTTTTTCGCACACCTTGGCGGCCCATCCGGCGGATAGTTAGACAAGAATGAACGGTTTTAGCAAATACATCCTGATGCAGTTGTTCATAGGGATGGTGCTAGTGACTGCGGGGTTGACCTGCATAATCTGGTTGACCCAATCCTTGCGGCTGGTCGAAATGATCGTCAACCGGGGAATTTCCGTCGGCGCTTTTCTGCAACTGAACCTGCTGCTGCTGCCTAATTTCCTGACTATAGTTTTACCTATCGCGCTGTTCATCGTTATCGTTTTCGTCTATGCGAAGCTGATATCGGACCGCGAATTAGTGGTCATGCGGGCCTCGGGACAAAGCCAGTTAGGGCTGTCGGTGCCGGCCATTACCCTGACCCTGGGCGTGGTCGCCATCGGTTACGCCCTGAATCTGTATTTCCTGCCGCAGTCATACCGCATGTTCCGGGAAATGCAGTGGCAGGTGCTCGACAGCTATTCCCATGTCCTGCTGCAAGAAGGGGCATTTAACGAGATATCGAAAAATATCACGGTCTATGTTCGCGAACGGTCCAGCGACGGGCAGTTGCACGGCATTCTGGTTTACGATGGCCGCGACCCCGACCGGCCGGTAACCCATCTGGCCGAACGGGGCGCCCTGGTCGAGTCGAAAAACGGCTCCCGCGTGGTCATGTTCAACGGCAACAGGCAGATCGTCGATAAAGATACCAATCAGCTTTCGATTCTGTATTTTGACCGCTATATTTTCGAAATAGCGGGAAGCAGTCAGTCCATCACGGGCCGCTACCGTGAAGCCAGGGAACGATCGGTGTATGAATTATTTCACCTGGAAGACGATCCCGACCTGAACCCCAAAGACTTTGGAAAGTTTACCGTCGAGGGCCATAAACGATTGCTGTCGCCGGTATCATCGCTGGGATATACCGCCATCGCGCTGGCCTTTCTGATATCAGGCAGTTTCACCAGACGGACGCAATCGCGGCGCATCCTGATGGCGTCTGTCACCGCCGCCCTGTTCCTGGGCACCATGCTGGCGCTGGAGAACGCGGCGGCCAAGAATCTTGCGTTGATTCCACTGATGTACGGCCTTAGCGCCCTGCCCATTATCGGCGGCCTGTTTTTTGTTCTACGCATGCCCGGAACGAAAAAATCCGGCTTTGCCAGAATGGCGGCATAGGCGGTATGCGGTTATCACCGACCATGTCCGGATATATCAGTTGGCAGTTTCTGGTCAGTTTTATTACTGTTTTTGTAGTCCTGCTATCGCTGATTTTCCTTATCGACAGCATCGAACTTCTCCGCCGCGCCGCCTCTAAACCGGATATCAGTTTTTCGCTGATCATGGAACTGGCGGCGCTCAAGCTGCCGTATATGGGCCAGCAATTATTTCCGTTCGCCGTTTTATTCGGCGCCATGGCGGCGTTTTGGCGGCTGACCCGGAATCATGAACTTGTGGTGTCGCGCGCCGCCGGGGTGTCGGCATGGCAGTTTATGCTGCCGGTACTTTTGCTGGCGCTGGCCCTGGGGGTCCTCAAAATCACCGTCTTCAACCCTTTGTCTTCGGTTACCCTGTCCCGCTTCGAAAGGGTCGAGGCCGCCGCCTTCAAGGGACAGACCAGTTTCCTGGCGCTGTCCGATTCCGGATTATGGCTGCGCCAGTCCAACGCCGAAGGGCAATCGGTGATATACGCCAAGAATGTCCTGCAACAGGGCTCCGATGTGGAACTTGGCGCGGTAAATGTCTTTATCTACGAAGGGGCCGACAAATTTATCCGGCGCATCGACGCCGCCAGCGCCAAACTGGAAGACGGGTTCTGGCACATGCGCAAGGTATGGACCCACATTCCCGACGAACCATCGAAATTCTCCGAAGAATTCTGGCTTGAAACCGACCTGACGCTGGGGTCCATCCAGGATAATTTTGCCCCGCCCGAGACCATGTCGTTCTGGGATCTTCCCGATTTCATCAAGACGCTTGAAAAAGCCGGATTTTCGGCCATCCGGCATCGGCTGCACTGGTATACGTTGCTGGCCACCCCGTTGCTGATGTTCTCCATGGTGCTGATCGCCGCGACCTTCACATTGCGCCAGTCCCGCCGCGGCGGGACGGTTTTCGTCGTCGCCGGCGGCGTCATGACCGGGTTCGTGCTGTATTTCTTTTCCGATGTCGTATTCGCCCTGGGGCTTTCCGACAGCATTCCGGTGATACTAGCGGCCTGGACACCATCGGGCGTGACGACGCTGCTGGGGCTTGCCATGTTGCTGCATCTCGAAGATGGTTAGCCGGTAATGTGGAAAATAATTAAACCCGTTATCCTGGCCATAATCCTGCTGGCGGCGACCCCGTCCGGTCCCGCCCGGGCGACGACCGGTGACGGCCAGCCCGATGCGCCGGCCACGGCGAAAGATATCCGGTTTTCCGCAGACGAAATACAATACGACCGGGAACTCGATATCATCACGGCGCGGGGCAATGTCAAAGCCACCAGAGACCCGCGTATTCTTTACGCCGATGTGATCGTCTACAACCGCCGCCAGGACCTGCTTAGCGCTTCGGGCAACGTGACCCTGCTGGAACCGACCGGAGAGGTCATATTCGCGGAATTCATGGAATTGAGCGGCGACATCAAGAACGGTGTCATTCAGGACCTGCGGGCGGTGCTCAGCGACAAGTCGCTGATCGCAGCCAGCGGCGGACGACGGACCAACGGCAACCGGCTTGATATGCGCCAGGTCGTCTATTCGGCCTGCCGCCTGTGCGAAAAAGACCCGTCCCGGCCCCCACTATGGCAAATAAAGGCCGTAAGAGTCGTTCACGACAAGGAACGCCAGACTATCGAATATACCGACGCCTGGCTGGAATTCGCCGGAGTTCCCATCCTGTACACCCCTTACCTGTCGCACCCCGACCCTACGGTACGGCGGCGAAGCGGTTTTCTGGCCCCTTCGTTCGGTTCTTCATCGACCATGGGGGCGGCCATCGCGACGCCTTATTTCGTTAACATCGCGCCCAATTCTGATGCCACCATGATCCCGATATTTACCGCCAAGCAAGGCCTGGTGATGGCCGCGGAATATCGCCACAAATTTGTCGAAGGTGAGTTCATCGCCAAGGGTTCGATCACCAGGAATACCCCCAAGGACGAACAAGCCTATACCACCGAAAACGGCATCGGCGGGTTCAGGGGGCATATAGCGACCAGGGGCCGGTTTGATCTGGACGAAACCTGGCGCTGGGGTTTCGATGTTAACCGGGCGACCGACGGCACCTATATGTCCAGGTTCAAGTTCAATCAGGACAACACCCTGCCGGAAGTCCGGAATTCCCTGGCCTCGCGGGGCTTTGTCGAAGGCTTCAGAAAACGCAATTACTTTTACGCCAGCGCCACTGACTTCCAGTCCCTGAAAGAGCGGTCGGACGATAAATCGACGCCGCTTATTTTGCCCTACCTGGAATACGCCCATGAAAGCGAGCCGGACCGTTTCGGCGGCCAGACCAAACTGGACCTTAACCTGGTCGCACTGACGCGCTCGCAAGGAAGCGACACCCGCAGGTTATCGGCCCGGACCGGCTGGCGGCTCCCCTATACCTCGCCGATGGGCGATACCTATACCATGTCGGCATCGCTGCGCGGCGACCTGTACCATGTAAATGGCCTGACCAAGGACAACGGCGAAAAATTCACCGGCCTGTCATACCGGGTACTGCCCCAGATTGCCCTGGACTGGCGCTATCCATTCGTCCGCGAGGAAGGCCGGAACGGCAGTGTCTACCAATTATTCGAACCCATAGCTTCGGTCGTGCTGAGCCCCTATGGCGGCAATCCGGACACTATTCCGGACGAGGACAGCCTGAATTTCGAATTCGATGACACCAATCTGTTCAGCACCAACCGGTTTTCCGGGTTGGACCGGGTCGAAGGTGGACCGCGCATCAACTACGGCTTCAAGTGGGGCGTTTTTGGGCGCAAGGGCGGCAATACTACGCTGCTGGTCGGACAAAGCTATCGCTACAAGGCCGACGATACGTTTTCCGCGGGCTCTGGCCTGGAGAATAATTTTTCCGATATCGTCGGACGCCTGCACGCCTCACCGGGAACGTTTCTGGATATCAACTACCGCACCCGCATCGGCAAGGACAGGCTGGATTTCAAGCGCAACGAACTAAGCGTTTCCATAGGTGGACCGGCGCTTAAACTGGTATCCAATTACACCTTTATCGACCCCCAGGAAGGCGGCGAATTTGCCGGTCGCGAGGAATTGACCAACGCCCTTTCATCGCAGTTCAGCCGCTATTGGCGGGGAACGATCAGATCCACCCAGGACCTGGCCGCCGAGGAAGTCCGCTCGCTTAATCTGGACCTGACCTATGAAGACGAATGTTTCTTGCTATCTTCCGCATTTTCCAGGACCTTCTTCGAGGACCGCGATTTGCGTCCGGAAGACGCCATCACCTTCCGCATTCTGTTCAAGACACTGGGCGAAGTTACCCCCAGTGTAAATTTGTTCAAAAACTGACGGCCAGAAAATGAAGTTAGTTCACCCTTGTAAATATTTTTCGACGGCCTTCCTGGCGGTGGTCATGCTTATCATTATCCCGTCGGCTGCCGTCAGGGCGCAGCAGACTCTCGGCATCGCCGCCGTGGTTAACGAAGAAGTCATTTCGTTCTATGATCTGCAATCCCGGATCAATCTGCTGTTCGCCTCTTCCAAGCAGCAGAACACACCGGAAAACCGAAAGCGCTATACCGGCCAGGTCCTGAATCAGTTAATCAATGAAAAACTTCAGTTGCAGGAAGCCGAACGCCTTGGTGTCACCGTTACGGATAAGGAACTCGACCGTGCCTACGCCGACATCGCGCGCGCCAGTAAAATGACGCCGCCGCAACTATCCGCTTATCTTGGCAAAATAGGTGTCGAAAAAGATACGCTTGTAAGCCAGCTGCATGCCCAGATCGCCTGGGGCCGCTCCATTAACCGGTTGTTTCGTTCCGAAATATCCATCGGTAACGATGAAGTGGACGAAATTATTGCCGAAATCAAGAAAAGCAAAGGCAAACCTGAATATCTGATCGGCGAAATCCTCCTGCTCGTCGACAAACCGGAAAATTCACAAAAACAACTTAACGCCGCCAACAGCATCATTTCGCAACTAAAGGAAGGCGCAAGTTTCAGCGTTCTGGCCAAAAACTTCTCGCAAAGCGCCACCGCCGCCGTCGGCGGCGACCTTGGCTGGGTTCGGCAGGGCCAGCTTTCGCCGAAACTGGACGCCACCATCGCCGCCATGGCCGACGATTCCCTGTCGAAACCAATTCGGACGATTTCCGGTTTCCACATTTTGCTTAAACGCAAGACACGGATCGGCCAGGGTCTGGTCTCGGAAGACGAACAGGTCGATCTGTTTCAGGTGTTTTTACCGCTTCCGCCTTCACCGTCCAAATCCGACATCAAGGCGGGCCTGGAGGCCGCCGCCAAACTGACCGCCGGCGCCGCCAGTTGCAGCGATATGGCGGAAATAGGCAAGCAAACCGGATCGGCTCTTTCCGGCCGGTTAGGCAAGGTAAAGGTCACGTCATTACCGCCGCAATCCCGCAAACTGGTGGAAACCATCGAGACCAACAAGCCCAGCCGGCCGGTCCGCTCCGGCGACGGCGTCGTCGTACTTATGGTCTGCGGGCGTCAGGGACAGCTATCGGTAGCCGAAATTCGCGACAATATTGAAAAATCCCTGCTCGATAAACGGCTCAATATTCTGGCCCGGCGGCGGCTGCGCGATCTCCGCCGTACCGCGTTCCTGGATATCAGGATTTAGCTGTGCGACCCCTGGCGTTGACCATGGGCGACCCGGCCGGTATCGGCGGTGAAATATCCCTTATGGCCTGGCGGGCGCTATGCGCCGACGAAACCGCAATACCATTTTTTCTGATCGGCGACGCCGACCATTTGCGTACGGTTTCCGAAAGCAGCGGAATTTTGGTGCCGGTAACGGTAATTGATGACCCGGCCCAGGCGGCCACCGTGTTCCGGTCTGCCCTGCCGGTCCTGCATCGTCCCCTGAAGGCGCCGTCGGTCGCCGGAACGCCTGAACCGGACAACGCCAAAGCGGTTATCGATTCCATCGAAACGGCGGTCCGGCTGGTCATGGCCGGACAGGCGCAAGCGGTCGTCACCAACCCTGTTCATAAACAGAGCCTGTACCAGGCCGGGTTCAGGTTTCCCGGCCACACCGAATATCTGGCGGCGCTGGCCGGCATCGACACGCCGCCGGTGATGATGCTGGCTTGCCCGTCCCTGCGAGTGGTTCCGGTCACCGTCCATCTAAGCCTGCATCAGGCCATCGCCGGCCTGACGACGGAAGCTATCGTCACCACCGCCACTATTGCCTGGGCGTCATTGAAAAATGATTTCGCCATCGCCCGGCCAAAACTGGCTATTGCCGGTCTTAACCCGCATGCCGGGGAAGGCGGCGGTATGGGGTCCGAGGAACAAACCATCATTGCCCCGGCCATCGACCAATTATCGAGGCGCGGAATTGAAGCCAGCGGCCCCTGGCCATCGGATACCATGTTCCATGAAGCGGCGCGCGACGGCTACGACGTCGCCATTTGCATGTACCACGATCAGGCCCTGATCCCGATCAAGACCGTCGATTTCCAGGGCTCGGTCAATGTTACCCTGGGCCTGCCGTTTGTTCGCACCTCACCCGACCATGGCACCGCGTTTGCCATCGCCGGTCACGGCAGCGCCGATGCGACCAGCTTGCTTGCGGCTATGGCCATGGCCGCCGAGATGACCGCCCGGCGCGGCGAAAAATGACTGCCCCGGTTCTGCCGCCCCTGAAACGGGTAATCGCCAAATATGGGCTCGACGCCCGCAAGAAACTCGGCCAGCATTTTTTGCTCGACCTGAACCTGACCGCCCGCATCGCGCGCGCCGCCGGCGATCTGGCCGACAGTCATGTCATCGAGATTGGCCCCGGCCCCGGCGGCCTGACCCGGGCGTTGCTGGCGGCGGGGGCAAAACGTGTTATCGCCATCGAAACCGATCCCCGTTGCGTCACCGCACTTGCCGAGTTGAGTTCGGCCTATCCGGACCGATTGCAGGTGATCGAGGGCGATGCCTTGAAGATCGACCATTCGGCGCTCTGCCCGCCGCCCCGGCGGATCGTCGCCAATTTGCCTTATAACATCGCCACCCCGTTGCTGATTGAATGGTTAAAGAAAATTGACCGCTTCGAAGGGCTTACCCTGATGTTCCAGAAAGAAGTGGCGGACCGGATAACCGCAAGCCCCGGCGACAAGGCCTTCGGGCGGCTGGCGGTAATAACCCAATGGCTGTGCCTGGCCCGTCACGATTTCAATATTTCCCGAACCGCCTTCACGCCGCCACCGAAAATCGACAGCACGGTAATTACCCTGACTCCCCGCCCGCAACCATTGGCCCCGGCCCGCATGGCGGTACTGGAAAAAGTCACCGCAGCGGCCTTTGGCCAGCGCCGCAAGATGTTGCGGGCCAGCCTGAAACAACTGAATGTGGATCTGGAATTTATCGGCATCGATCCGACGGCGCGGGCCGAAACGCTTACCGTCGAGCAGTTTTGCGCTATCGCCAGGGCTGTCGCCGGGTAGAACGGTTATACGGGCGTTCCATCACCATTATTCCCCGCACATACCGGCGATAAAATCGTGAACGCCAATCTGGCGATTCAGCTTCAACCGTTCGGCGGTCAGGATCGCCCCGACCCGGGCAATACTCTCGTCGATATTGGCATTGATCACGATGTAGTCATATTCCGGATAATGGCTCATCTCCGAACTCGCTTCCGCCATTCGTTTGCCGACCACTTCCTGACTATCCTGGGCACGGCTGTGCAAACGCCGTTCCAGTTCTTCCATGCTGGGCGGCAGGATAAAAATGCTGACCAGATCCTTCGCCGCATTTTCAGCCAATTGCTGGGTACCCTGCCAATCGACATCGAACAGGACATCGCGACCGGATGCCAGGGCGGCTTCTACCGGACCTCTCGGAGTGCCATAGCAGTTTCCGAAAACACGGGCGTGTTCGAGCATTTTGCCGTCCCGGACCATGCCGTCGAAAGCTTCCTTATTAACAAAGAAATAGTCCTCGCCATCGACCTCGCCGGGGCGGCGCTGGCGGGTCGTCGCCGAAACGGACATGACCAGATTGTCATCGCGATCCATCAGGGCACGGGAAATGGTTGACTTGCCGGCCCCGGAAGGCGACGACAGCACCAACATCAGGCCGCGACGGTTAAGGTTTTTGCTTACGGTCATTCGATATTTTGCACCTGTTCCCGGAATTGTTCGATCAGCGCCTTCAGGTCGAGGCCGATACCGGTCATTTCCATATCGGAAGATTTCGAGCACAGGGTATTGGCCTCGCGGTTGAATTCCTGACACAGGAAATCCAGCTTCCGGCCAATCGCGGCATCGTCCGCAATTAACCCGCGGGCGGCGGCGACATGGGCGATCAGTCGGTCCAGCTCCTCGGCGATATCCGCCTTGGTCATCAGCAAGGCGGCTTCCTGGGCCAGCCGTTCGGGCGGCAGTTCCGGCACGTCCGCCAACAGCGCCGTTAGCTGTTCTTTCAGTCGCCGCCGGATGGCCTCGGGCTGCAACGCGGCCAGCTTGCCGGCCCTGGCGCAGAGTTCCCCGATACCGTCGATCTGGCCATTCAAAACATTGGCCAGGCGCTCGCCTTCATCCCGTCGCATCGCCGCCAGCGCAACCAGGGCTTCGTCCAGCCCGGCCATAACGGCGCCTTCGAGTTCGGCCCGGCTATCATCGGACAGCACGTTGTCGCGGACTTCGATCACCCCCTTCAGGGCAAGCAGGCCATCCAGGCTGGCCGGGGCGGCGCCGGGAACCTTATCGGACAATTTGGGCAGCATCGCCACCAGTCCGTCAAGCACCTCTTCATTGATCCGGTAGGCGCCCGCCGTTTGTACCCAGGTGACGCCAAGGTTGACCGTGACATTGCCCCGCCTGAGCGACGCCTTGATCCGCTTGCGTATTTCCGGCTCCAGGTTCTCGAACCCGGACGGCAGGCGGCAACGCACGTCCAGCCCCTTGCCATTAACGCTGCGCGCCTCCCACACCCACGAGCAATGGTCGTCATAGCCCTCGGCTCTGGCGAAACCGGTCATCGAATAAATCGCCAAGAATATCTCCCGCCATCTTTGTAATCTCGCAAACTTATAGCCGCCCGACGGCCCGGCAACAAGCGCCTATGCGGCTATCCATCGCCGCCGCCGCCGCCTATAAAGGTTTCATGAAAAACCCTAAATCAATCCTGATCACCGGCGCTTCCAGCGGCATCGGCGAGGCATTGGCCCTTGCATACGCCGGACCGGGGATGTTTTTGGCGCTTTCCGGACGCCATGACGACCGGTTGCAGGGGGTCGCCGGGAAATGCCGGGAACGCGGCGCCGATGTTGAGGCAAAGGCCGTCGATGTCACCGACCGGGACGCCATGCGGACCTGGATTGAAAGCACCGATGACGGCCATCCGCTCGATCTGGTAATCGCCAACGCCGGTATTGGCGGCGGCGCGGGCGAAGAAGCCACCCGCGATATTTTCGCCGTCAACATGGCCGGCGTTCTCAATACCATGTTTCCGGTGATCGAGCGGATGCGACGGCGGGGTCATGGACAATTCGGCCTGATGAGTTCGCTTTCCGGATACATCGGAATGCCGGGAGTCCCCGCCTACTCGGCCAGCAAGGCCATGGTCAAGGCCTTCGGCGAGGCCATGCACGGCCGCCTGAAACACCAGGGTATAGAAGTCTCGGTCATTTGCCCCGGTTTCGTCGAAAGCCGCCTGACCGCCCAAAACAAGTTCAGAATGCCGATGCTGATGAAACCGGACAAGGCCGCCCGCATTATCATGAAGGGGCTGGCCCGAAGCAAGATCATCATCGCCTTTCCCCTGCCGATTGCGACCATATTCCGGATTTTCAAATTCCTTCCGGCGGGGCTGGCGAGCCGATTGCTAAGCCGGCTGCCAGGCAAATAGGGCGCTACCGCTGGTAGTGGCGCTACCGCTGGGAAGCCCTGATCTTGCGCCATTTGGCGACGTTTCTATTGTGCTCTTTCAGGGTCCTGGCGAACAGGTGTCCACCGCCGCCGTCGGCGACGAAGTACAGGTCCGTGGTTTTTTCAGGATTCAGTACGGCGGCGATAGCGGCGACGCCGGGATTGGCGATAGGAGCCGGCGGCAGGCCATATATCCGGTATGTATTATAGGGCGTTTGCCGTTTCAGATCGGCCCGGCTCAGGGGCCGGCCCAGGGGTCCCGCGCCAGCCGTCAGGCCGTAGGCAACGGTCGGGTCCGATTGCAACCGCATGTTGTTGTTCAGGCGGTTGATAAAAACGCCGGCGATGTGGGGTCGCTCGGCAGCCAGCGCCGTTTCTTTTTCAACTATAGAGGCCAGCACCAGGGCTTCGGCGGGTGTATCAAAAGGCAGGTCCGGCGCCCGGGATGCCCATAATTTTGCGACTAGTTCGGTCATCGAAGCGGCCATCCGCCCGGCCATTTTATCGCGGCTGTCGCCATAGGAAAAATGATACGTTTCCGGCAACAGATCTCCCTCTCCGTAAGGAGTAACGATATCCCCTTCGAGACCGTCCGTCGCCGACAGTTGTCGCAGCACCTGTCTGGTGGTCAGGCCCTCGGCGATAGTCAGGCGGCGAACCACGGTTTTGCCGCCGCTCAGGATGGCGGCGGCCTGTTGCGGGCTCAGGCGGGCCGGGAAAACATATTCCCCGGCCCGCAGCTTTTTATCCGACCCGCTCAACCGCACGCCGAGGCGAAAAATCAGCGCGTCGCTGACGATCCCGGCGCTAACCAACGCATTGGCGATGCCCTCGACCCCCCGGCCCCGGGGAATGATAACCGTACTTTCGGCCGCAGCCGGACCGGGTTTCACGTATTGCCCATAGCCCCAGGCGAAAACCCCGGCGCCCAGCAGGCCAAGCAGGAAAGAAAGGACAATCAGGCGGTAAATAAAGCGACCCATGCCGCCGTCTCCGGCTAGCCGTATTGTTTAAAAATAAGCGTCGCGTTGGTGCCGCCGAATCCGAAGGAATTAGTCAACACGGCGCGAACCGGGCGTTCCTTGGCCTGATGGGGGACCAGATCGATATCGCAACCTTCGTCCGGGTTGTCGAGGTTGAGCGTCGGCGGCACGACGCCGTTATTCATGGCCAGGATCGAAAAGATCGATTCCACCGCGCCGGCGGCCCCCAGCAAATGGCCAATGGCCGATTTGGTCGACGACATCGACAGCGAATTGACGGCCGCGCCGAAGGCCCGCTTGACCGCCGCTAGTTCGATCACGTCGGCCATGGTCGAGGTGCCGTGGGCGTTAACGTAATCGATGTCTTCGGGATTCATCCCGGCCCGCTTCAGGGCCGCTATCATGCAGCGATAGGCGCCATTGCCGTCGGGCGTAGGGGCCGTAATGTGATAGGCGTCGCCGGTCAGTCCGTAGCCGACTATTTCGCCGTAAATTTTAGCCCCGCGCTTCTTCGCGTGTTCCAGTTCTTCGAGCACCACGACACCCGCGCCCTCGCCCATGACGAATCCGTCCCGGTCCCGGTCCCATGGTCTGGAGGCCTTTTCCGGAGTATCGTTGAATTTGGTTGATAATGCCTTGGATTGCGAGAAACCGGCCATGCCGACCCGGCAACAGGCGGCTTCGGCGCCACCGGCCACCATCACGTCGGCATCTTCCCACATGATCAGGCGGGCCGCATCGCCGATAGCGTGGGCGCCGGTCGAACACGCCGTAACCACCGCATGATTGGGACCCTTGAAGCCGTATCTCATGGAAACATGGCCGGAAATCAGGTTAATCAGGCTGGCCGGTATAAAGAACGGCGACAGTCGCCGGACCCCGCCGCCGGATTCGCAATCGACGGTCAGTGCGCCACGGGAAATTTCGGGCAGCCCGCCAATGCCCGAACCGATCAGCACACCGGTGCGGAATTGATCCTCTTCATGTTCCGCCTGCCAGCCGGAATCGGCAACCGCTTCCTGGGCCGCGGCCAGACCATAGACAATAAAATCATCGACCCGGCGTCGCTCTTTCGGGCTCAGAACATCATCGACGTTGAAATTTCCATCGCCCGGTCCAAGCGGTATTTGCCCGGCCACCTTGGCCGGAATATCCGACACGTCAAACGATTCGATTGCGCCAATGCCGGACTGGGCATTAATCAGGCGACGCCAACTCTCGTCAACTCCGTTGGCAAGGGGGGTAACCAGACCCAGACCGGTAACAACCACACGTCTCATGGGATTCCGCATTCAGATCAGGACAGCAATCTTGAGTATCAGGCGTTGGCGCTGATGAAATCAATGGCGTCCTTGATTGTCAGGATTTTTTCCGCCGCGTCGTCGGGAATTTCCACGCCGAATTCTTCCTCGAAAGCCATCACCAGTTCTACGGTGTCCAGGCTGTCGGCGCCCAGGTCGTCTATAAAGCTGGCGTTTTCGGTGACTTTCGCCTCGTCAACACCAAGATGTTCAAGAACGATCTTTTTCACGCGATCGGCAACATCACTCATGTCAATTTCCTTAAAATCTATGTTGGTCTAGAGCAGTACATTAGCGATTTACCGGCCAGGGCTGGGTGATATGCGCCTGGGCGGCAAAAGGTTTCGTTACCTATCACACTTTTTTTGGCCTGACTAGAACTTCAAATCATCGCCATGCCGCCATTAACATGCAGGGTTTGCCCGGTAACATAGGCGGCCTCGTCGCTGGCCAGGTAGACGACGCCGGCGGCAATATCCCCGGGTTGTCCCAGGTGGCCGTTCGGGATGGCCGCCAGCAGGGCCTGTTTCCTGTCATCGCCCAGAACATCGGTCATCGGCGTTTCGATAAATCCCGGCGCCAGACAGTTGACCGTTACCCCGCGACTGGCGATTTCCTGGGCCAGCGATTTCGACATGCCGATCAACCCGGCCTTGGACGCCGCGTAGTTGGCCTGACCGGCATTGCCGGTCACCCCGACGATAGAGGTAATCGAAACGATTCGCCCCCAGCGGCCCTTCATCATTCCCTTCAGGCAGGCCCGCGACAACCGGAAGGCGGCGGTAAGATTCACATCCAGCACTTCTTGCCAGTCGTCGTCTTTCATCCGAAGGGCCAGGGTGTCGCGGGTCAGGCCGGCGTTGTTGACCAGAATATCAATCCCGCCCATGGCCGCGATGGCATCCCTGACCAGACCAGCGGGTCCGTCGGCGGCGGCCAGATCGCACGGTGTAACATGCGCCCGTTCGCCAAGTTCCGCCCTGGTATTTTCCAACGCTTCCAGGCGGGTGCCCGACAGCGCCACTTCGGCGCCCTGACCGTGCAAGGCGGCGGCGATGGCCCCGCCAATGCCGCCCGAGGCACCGGTCACCAGCGCCCGTTTACCGGTCAGATCAAACATTTTCGGCGTCCTCCAGGAATGCGGTAATATCTTCCGGCGTGCCTATGCTAAGCGCCGGCAAATCGCGATCGATACGCCGAGTCAGGCCGGACAGCACCTTGCCCGCACCGACTTCGACAAGCTTGCCGATGCCTTCGCCTTTCATATACAGGACACTTTCACGCCAGCGCACCATGCCGGTGACCTGTTCCACCAGCAGCCGCCTTATTTCCGGGGCATTGACCACCGGTCCGGCGGTAATGTTGGCGACCAGCGGCACTTTTGGCGATTCCATGCGCACGATGGCCAAGGCATCGGCCATGATTTCGGCGGCCGGAGCCATCAAGGCGCAATGAAAAGGGGCGCTTACGGGCAACAGTATGCAACGTTTGGCGCCGTGTTCCCTGGCGATATCGACGGCCCGCCCGATGGCCTCCCTGGCGCCGCTGATTACCACCTGACCCGGCGCATTATCGTTGGCCGTCGTGCAAATTTCACCTTCGGCGGCTTCATCGGCGACGATCCTGGCGGTATCCATATCAAGGCCCAGCAGCGCCGCCATGGCCCCGTCGCCGACCGGCACGGCCCGTTGCATGGCCTGGCCCCGGGTCTTCAGCAACCGGGCGCCATCGGCCAGGCCGAATGTTCCCGCCGCCACCAGCGCCGAATACTCGCCCAGCGAATGGCCGGCGACAAAAGCGGCGCGTTCGAGCGCGTCGAAACCGTTTTCCGCCAGCACCCGAAGCACCGCGATGCTAACCGCCATCAGCGCCGGTTGGGCGTTTTCGGTCAGTGTCAGGGTGTCTTCCGGGCCTTCGAACATCAACTGCGACAGGTTCTGGCCCAGCGCCTCATCCACTTCGGCGAAGACCTGCGCTGCGGCGCCATATGTCTCAGCCAGCCGACGCCCCATACCGACAGACTGAGAACCTTGCCCCGGAAAAACTATGGCGAGCGGATTCGGATTTAGCGCCATCGGAAGGATTGTCCCGTCATTGTTGTGGCCGAGAGGCGGCGAGTCATAACGGCTTTAAAAGGCATGTCAAGAAAACCCCGACCGCCCGCCGCAATTATTTGCCGCGAAAGGCCCGCCAGGCCTTTATCACCAGCCACACCGGCACCACCACGATGGCGCCGATCAGGATATATTCAACGGCCCATTCCATAATGCCGGCGATGGCGTCAAAAATTTCAAGGGCAGTACTGCCCAGCCCCTTCAGCAGATTGCGCGGGCTGACCGAAAAAGCCGACAGCAACAGCCCCAGCAACAACGAGCCGATAACCAGCCTGGTGAGTGTGGAGATAATATTTTTGTTCATGCCGACTTATACAAAATTCAGGCCCCGAGTAAAACCTCGCGTTATGCCGGGAAGCGCAGGTAGAATCCTGATGAGGCTATAATCCGTGTCCTTGGTATTATCCTTGCGCAGCGATCCTTTTCATGTATATTGCGCGACTTCTTAAACTCCTTGCCGGACCATGTGGTTCGGCTATGCCCTGACCGGGTTGGCCGGAACGGGATGAGAAAAGCCAGAGGGAGACACTTGTATTGGCTTATTACGAAAGCGTGTTTATCGCACGTCAGGATGTATCTGCGGCCCAGGTCGAAGAACTTACCGAGGCCTTCGGCAAAATCATCACCGATGAAGGCGGCAAGGTCGCCCAGGTCGAGAGCTGGGGTCTTCGCAGCCTCGCCTATCGAATCAAGAAGAACCGCAAGGGGCATTACGTTATGCTGCACCTTGACGCCCCCGCCGCCGCCATTCACGAAATGGAACGGCAGATGGGCATTAACGAAAATGTTCTTCGCCAGTTGACTATCAAAATCGACGAATTACCCGAAGGCCCGTCGGTAATGATGCGCGCCAACACCCGCGATGATCGCCCCCGCCGTCCTTTCGGCGGTGACAACCGGCCCCGCCCGGCCCCTGCCGCCGTGGCCCCTAAAGCCAAGGTAGAAGAAAAAGCAGGAGAAAGCGCATGAGCGAGCCCACAACCGCAAGGCCCGCCGGCGGTCGACGCCCCTTTTTCAGGCGACGCAAGAGCTGCCCCTTCAAGGGCGCCAAGGCTCCTAAAATCGATTACAAGGATACCCGCCTGTTGCAGCGTTACACGTCTGAACGCGGCAAGATCGTGCCCAGCCGCATAACTTCGGTTTCCGCAAAGAACCAGCGGGCGCTGGCCAAGGCGATCAAGCGGGCGCGATTCCTGGCTTTGATTCCCTACGTCGTCAAGTAGGGCTGTTTATTTTCGGGGAACGGGTCGGCGATGTCCTGTTTTCCCCAAAAGCCGTCGAGGAGAGGCATATGTCCAAGGACATGATGATCGCCCTCGGTGGCGGCGCGTTAAGTGGCTTGATCTCGCTAGCCTTCGTCGCCGGTTTTCCGGGCGCCATGGTGGCGGTGTATCTGACCCCGCTGCCGCTGTTTATGATTGGCCTGGGCCTTGGGCTTAACTCGGGAACGGTGGCCGGCATCAGCGGTCTGGTTACCGCCACGGTGATCGGCGGGTTGTTGCCGGGCCTGCTGTTCGCGCTTATGTACGCGCTGCCGGTGTGGCTGGTCGTGCGGCTGGCGTTGGCCCGCCGGCTGGTCGGCGACATCGCGGGCGCCACCGCAGAAGAATGGGTCCCGGCCGGGACTATTCTGGGGATGCTGTCCCTGTTTGCTGCGGCGTTGTTCGCGCTGGCTTATTCCCTGGCGTTGAGCCAGGATGGCGGATTGCAGGGAATGATCCATTCCGTATTGGAACGGGTCTTTTCCTTCCTGATGCCGGGACTGCAAGATAGCGATCAGGCCAACATGCTGGATGCCATGTCGGCCCTGTTCCCAGGGTATCTGGGAATATCGTGGATCGTGATGACAATCATTAACGCAACGATTGCGTTAGCGGTATTACACAGGATGAAGGCTTCGGTCAGGCCCAAATCCACAATATGGAAGCTGACCCTGCCGGACTGGATGTCCAGATTTTTGGTTGGTGCGGCGGCCCTGGCCCTGGCCGGGAGCCTGTCGGAATTAGGAGAAATAGCGTATATCGGTCGAAATCTGGTGATGATATCGGGTTTGCCGTTTTTCTTTTTGGGGCTCGCGGTAATCCATCATCTGGCCCGCATGGTTCCTTTTCCGGGCATGCTGCTGGTGGTGCTTTATGTGTTTTTGCTGATTTCGGGATGGGCCGCAATGCTCATCGTTGCCGCCGGACTGATCGAGCAATGGGCCGGCATCAGGCGGCATTTCAAGGTGCCTGATTCTGGTCAGGTGTAAAATTCAGGTGTACCCGATAGTCGGGTCAGGAGAATGAAGATGCAAGTGATACTGCTGGAACGAATTGAAAAACTGGGCCAAATGGGCGATGAAGTTAACGTCAAGCCGGGCTATGCACGCAATTTTCTGTTGCCGAAACATAAGGCGTTGCGGGCAACGGATACCAACCGAAGCCATTTCGAATCGGAACGCGCTCAGCTTGAAGCCGCCAACCTGGAACAACGCGGTGAAGCTGAAAAGGTCGGCGAAAAACTTGATGGCCTGAGCGTTATCCTGGTTCGTCAGGCCGGCGAATCGGGTCAGCTTTACGGGTCGGTCAATGCCCGCGACATCGCCGCGGCCGTTACCGAGGCGGGCTTTACGATAACCCGCCAGCAAATCGATCTGGCCCAGCCGATCAAGTCCCTTGGCCTGTTTGACGTCAGCGCCAGTCTGCATCCGGAAGTATCCGTCTCCGTCATGGTCAACGTCGCCCGCTCGCAGGAAGAAGCCAGGGTTCAGCAGCAAACCGGCAGGGCCGTTACCGGCATGGAAGAAGAAGAAGACCTGGTGCCGGAAACCGAAGAAGTTTTCGAGAATATTGAGGACGCCGCAGCCGCCGACATGGCCGCCGATGAACTGGCCACCGGCGAAACGTCCGCCGAAACGGATGAATCCGATGACGAGGATAAATCGTAGGGCCGACCCCGATCAGTTTTCCGAACCGCATCGGAAGAAAACGGCGCCACCGAATTTTGGGGCGCCGTTTTTTTGTGCTATAATAGCCGCCGATTGAATTTGTATAAATTATTGGAGAAACAATACGGACCTGAACCGATGTTGCTGTCAAAAATGTTGAACCATCTGATCGGGATGGGCTCTTTGACCGTCATCGACGCCAACGGCGAGACTCACCGTTTTGGCGTAAGCGAGGCCGGGCGGCCCGCGCTTACCGTTCGGCTGCACGACAAATCGCTGCATTCCGGCTTGTTCCTGCACACTCAGACCGCCGCCGGCGAGGCCTATACCGATGGCACGATGACCATCGAAAATGGCGATATCTTCGATCTTCTGATGTTAATAGGCCGCAACGTGGAGGTCGCCGACTGGCATGCCTTCAACAAGTTCACCGAAGCCTGCCACAGGCTTTTCCGGCGCGCCTACCAGTTCAACCCGCTCGGCAGATCACGGCGCAATGTAGCCCATCATTACGACCTGTCGGGGCGGCTCTATGATCTGTTCCTCGACGCCGACCGGCAATATTCCTGCGCCTATTTCCACTCTCCGGATGACAGCCTGGAAACCGCCCAGGAAAACAAGAAACGGCTGATCGCGAAAAAGCTGCTGGTCGAACCGGGCCAGCGTATCCTCGATATCGGTTCGGGCTGGGGCGGTCTGGCGCTGTATCTGGCGCAAACGGTCGACGGTGTCCGGGTCGATGGCCTGACGCTGTCTCGCGAACAATTGAAAATCAGCCGCGAAAAGGCCCGGCAGGCGGGTTTGCAGGACCGGGTGCGGTTTTATTTGCGTGATTACCGGAAACATTCGGGTAGTTATGATCGCATCGTTTCGGTCGGCATGTTCGAACACGTGGGCCTGGGCCACTACCCGGCCTATTTCGGCAGGATACACGACCTGCTGAGCGAGGATGGCGTCGCCCTGCTGCATACCATAGGCCGCAGTGATGGCCCCGGCCTTACCGATCCGTGGATACGCAAATATATTTTCCCCGGCGGATACAGCCCGGCGCTGTCGGAAATTGTCCGGGTCTCGGAGAAAACCGACCTGATCACCACCGACATCGAAGTCCTGCGCCTGCATTACGCCCATACACTGAGACACTGGCGGCGGCGATTCATGGCCAACCGCGACGAAATCAGGGATCTTTATGACGAGCGCTTCTGCCGTATGTGGGAATACTATCTGGCCGCCAGCGAGATGTCATTTTGGCATATGGGCAGTGTCGTTTTCCAAATTCAACTGGCCAGACGCCAGGACGCCGTGCCTCTGACCCGTGACTACCTGCTTGATTATGACCGGAACAAATCCAGCCGATCCAAGGCGGGTCGGCGGGCCGCTTGAAAGTTTGGCATTTGTCCCCGTAGTCAAAAATATCCACAGGCAAAAGCGGCCTAACATTTTTCCTTCGATAGTCTATTACTGTCGAACCCGCCGCTTTCTTGAAAAGTTTATGAACGATGCCGACCACCGTCCCGTTTCCGCCCACCGACAATCACGAAGACCCTTCCCCTGACAGCAGCCATAGCGCCTTTCGCACCCTGCCCTATAATATCGAGGCCGAAAAATCTCTGCTTGGAGCCATCTTCGCCAACAACAGGGCGCATGAAAAAGTATCGGAATTCCTGCGCTCCGAGCATTTCGCCATGGCCGAACACGGGCTTATTTACCAGGCCGCCAGCAAGCTGATAGAACGCGGCCAGATTGCCGATGCGGTAACCCTGAAGCGCTATTTCGAACAGGACGCCGGCCTGGCCGAGATCGGCGGCGGCGCCTATCTGGTGGATCTGGTGGGTTCTGTCGTATCGATCATCAACGCCGGCGAATACGGCCGCATCATTTACGATCTTTACCTCAAGCGCGAATTGATCGGCCTTGGCGAAGAGGTGGTCAACCGGGCCTACGGCGGCGCTGTCGAAGATACCGCGGCAAACCAGATCGAGGAAGCCGAACAGACCCTGTACGACCTGGCCACCAAAGGCGAATCCGATCGCGGTTTCAGGCCGTTCAAGGAATCGATTATCGAGGCCATCAAAATGGCCGAGGCGGCGCATAAACGCGACGGCGCCCTGGCCGGGGTGACCTCGGGCCTGACCGATATGGACGCCATGTTGGGCGGCATGCACCGTTCCGACCTGATTATCCTGGCCGGTCGGCCATCCATGGGCAAGACCGCGCTGGCCACCAATATCGCCTATAACGCGGCCTATTCCCATTATCAGTCGGGCGGCGCCGAAGGCGCTATCGTCGGCTTTTTCTCTCTGGAAATGTCGGCCGAACAACTGGCCACGCGAATTATATCGGAACAGACGCAGACACCATCCGACAGCATCCGCAAGGGCAAGATCACGACTCCCGAATTCGACCGCCTGGCGGCCATGAGCCAAACCCTGCACGACCTGCCTATTTTTATCGACGATACCCCGGCGTTGACCGTCAGCGCGCTTCGCACCCGCGCCCGCCGCTTGCAGCGCCAGCACGGCCTGAGCATGATCGTCGT
>VAPL010916428.1_pt1 | contig 31319 bp, 25 predicted proteins | sample 3395061 | NCBI WGS metagenome assembly VAPL01 (sample SAMN08290444, study PRJNA428436) | hydrothermal vent metagenome | isolation source: Deep-sea hydrothermal vent chimney 2 | place: Pacific Ocean: Juan De Fuca Ridge | depth 2182 m m | reverse complement strand
AATTCAATTTTTTGTTCCATAGTTGTCGTTTCTTTCCAAGGCATAGTAATTTGATTTTTATCTCAAATTACAACCTAAAAAGTGTAAACTATGTCCCTTTATCATACCTAATTAATGCTAACGTCTAGTGTATGAAGCGTAGTTTTTTGTGTTGCGCCTGCGGCAAAAAACTATGATTTCATACACATTGTTAGCAAATGTTTCTTTTAAATTTACGGTTTATCTTTTATTAATTTATAGATATTATTAGATAGTTCATAAACATTACTGTTTTTTTGATTTGTCAAAATCGTAATGATTATTTTTTCTTTTTTAAAATATCTAACAATACATTCGTAATTAGCCATTGAACCGTGATGAGTATGTTCAATTAAGTCATCATTTTCCCATATTACTTGACCCAATGGTGATTCATATTTATTATTATCTTTTACTTTTTCAGACAGGAACTTTACAGATTTCTTCTTGAGGATATTGGGGGAATTCAGCTTAACAAACCAATTACTTAAATCTTGAGTAGTCGTGGTAAAAAGCATACCTGAAACGTTCAAGCTATATTCATCTTCCTTAAAATCACTATTAAAAGGAATAGCCATATTGGTTTTATCCATATACGGAAATTCCTTTTTTATACTCGTATTGAATAAATCAGCCACTGGAAATATATTTTCAGTAACATATTGAGAAAATGATTGTTGGGAAATTTTCTCTACAATCATTTTTAATAAAAACGGACTGTTATTAGAGTATAAATAATTTGTTCCTGGTTCAAATTCAAGTTTTCTTATATTGAGTAAGTCATTTAAAATTGTTGTATCATTTATGGTTTTACCTTTTCCAAAATATTCATCCCAACGAATCATTGGCAATCCAGATGAATACTGAAGTAAATTTTTTATTAATATTTTCTGTGACCAAATTGGTAAATTAGTGATATAAATTGAGAGGCTGTCATTTAAATTTAATAATCCTTTTTCTTTAAGTTGCATGATAGCAACCGCAGGAAATTCTTTATAAATCGAACCTATCCCAAATTGATATTCTTTCGTCAATAATGTCTCTTTTGAACCATTAGAATATCCAAAAGAATTTTCATAAAGAATTTTTCCTTTTTGAATTACTAATACGTTACCATTAAGTTTACCATTATGATGTTGTTCAGTTAGATACCCTTCAATATTCACAGGTTTTTGGCAGCCCATAAGTACTAAGATTAGTATAAATAGGCTTAATATGGATTTGATTTTATTCATTGTTTTTTAATATTTGCTAACGTTTGGTATAAGATTAGTAATTGCATATGCAAGCGGCTGATTTTCCGTTAGGAAAATCCGTTGCTAAATAAACAATTACCATTGAATTTATACACAAACCAAAATTATTAATTTTATACCGTGTTGTGCATAGTTTTTAATTTTCCCAAACAGAATAGTCAAGAATTTTCCATACTCTATTTTCTTTCAAAAATTTTCCACTGCAACCAGCACCTTCTATTTTATAAGATAGTTTAAAATCAGTCGTGTCTTTTCTGATTTCTATTTTGTCAATTATTACATAGTCTTTAATTCCTTCTTTTTCTAATTCCGAAAGGGAAAGTATTCTAACTTTTTGCCCGAACTTATTAAGATTAAAGTTTTTTTTAATCAGTTCCGTTTCCAATACTTTCACAGGTAATCTCTCTTTCAATTCAGGATGATAAATCCATTGAAGTTTAGGTAGGTCAAGTATTTTTTGAGTAATCAGTTCGGTTTGATTTGATTCCGATTTTATTAATTCTGATTGAGTGATTGTCTTTTCAGATTTAGACTCATTTTCCGCTTTTGTTTTCTGTGAATTCTTGCAGGAAGTCAAAAAGAAAATTATCAATAAAATTCCGACTATTTTTTTCATTTCGTGAGTTTTCTCAAATTATGCACAACGTAGGAATATAGTTAATATTAACTATATATATCTTATATAATTTATAAATTAATTAGGATACCAATTCCGTAATCGTACCTCAATTTTAGAGTTCTTTGTATTTACCAATTTTTTAAATGCTTTGGTATCACTCATAGTTGGTTTCCCTCTATAATGATACGGGTATACAATTTTTGGTTTAAAATCTAATACGGCATCAGCAGCTTGATTGATATCCATAGTATAAGGTAAGTTCATACACACAAAAGCGATATCAATTTTCCGTAAATTACGCATTTCATTAATATCTTCAGTATCACCACTTATATAAATATTTTTTCCGCCAAGGTTTAAAAGATATCCATTGCCTCTACCTCTTGGGTGTTTTGAATTAGTATTCTCCGGTAGATTGTACATTGGTAAAGCGCTGATAAAAATATCATTTTGAGAAGACATACCACCATTTTTTATAACGATAATTTGCTTTTCAAAGTCTTGTTTAAGCATATCTGCAACAGCAGATGGGACAATAAATGTTGCATTTTTAGTATCCAACTCTTTTAAAGTTTTTAAATTGGTATGGTCGCCATGTATATCGGTTATTAAAATAAGGTCAGGAGCGTCAATCTCTTTAAAAGCTTCAGCACCTCCATAAGGATCTACATAAATTGTTTTACCATTCCATTGTAATACCAATGTACCGTGTAAAATTGGTTGAATAGTAATTGAACCTTTATCAGTTTCAATAATATCAGGAGTTGCTCTTTGAGCAATTGCTAAAGAGAAACACAATGTTAATATGAATGTAAATAATTGTGTTTTCATGGTTTAATCTAAAGAATTCCTCGACGCTTTGCGTCGGGGTTTCCGATTTACCTCTCCTTGGGAGAGGTCGGAACTGCTTTTCGCAGTTCCGGGTGAGGTAAAATACAATCCCGACCGTTCGGGACAAGAAATTTTGTATTTTAAAATATTTTATGCACTTCGTTTTTAATAAAAGTCAAAGCAGTATTTGATGGAGACTCATTTTCCGCCATTCTTTCTATAATGACTTTGCGCATAGCTCTGGCATCTTTTATTTCACCTTCTAACATCGTATCTCTAATAATGTTGATAGTCGAATTTTTTGCAGTTTTTATAACATTCCAACACTGATCTGTTACATAGATCTGCTGTGCTAAATTATGTTCAAACTCTTTTTCAACGGTTGTCAATAATTTTTTAAAGTATGCAGGCTTGTCATTACCTGTAGGAGGAACTCTAACTAACAAATTTGAAGGCGAAAGGCGTTCTAAAAATAAAGACATACGTTCATAAGCTTGTAAGCGTAATGGTAAAGCAACACTTTGCTTTTCTTTACGGAGTAAAAAATTACGTCGGCTATTTTCATTTTTAGTGTGTAGTTTAAAAAAATAGTAAGCAATGATACCAGTAACAATAGTAGGAATGGTATAGCTTAAAAGTTCTAGAATTTTTGTAGTATTCATTAAAGGATGATTTTAGAATTTCAAAGTTAACTTTTGTATTTAATTTCTCATAATTTTTTTGTGCATAAAAAACAAATAAATTTATTGTTTCAATACAACAAGCATTGTATTTTTGAAATTCTAAAAAACTTGTTAGTGAATAATTACCTAGACCAATTAAATGAAGTTCAAAAAAAGGCCGTTTTACATAAAGACGGACCTATGCTTATTATTGCGGGTGCAGGCTCAGGTAAAACCAGAGTTTTAACTTATCGCATAGCTCATTTAATGAATCAAGGTGTAGATGCTTTTAGCATTTTAGCATTGACTTTTACCAATAAAGCAGCTCGCGAAATGAAAAAGAGAATTGCTCAAATGGTTGGTAAGAGTGAAGCCAAAAATTTATGGATGGGTACTTTTCACTCAGTATTTGCCAGAATTCTACGTTCTGAAGCCAATAAATTAGGTTATCCTTCAAACTTTACAATTTACGACACGCAAGATTCTGTACGATTGTTAACCTCAATCATTAAAGAAATGCAATTAGATAAAGACAGGTATAAGCCCAAGCAGGTTTTGAGTCGTATTTCATCTTTTAAGAATAGCTTAATTACTGTAAAAGCATATTATAGTAATTCTGATTTGATTGAAGCTGATAAAATGGCTAGTCGCCCTAAAGTAGGAGAGATATATCGTCAATATGTAGAACGTTGTTTTAAAGCCGGAGCAATGGATTTTGATGATCTATTATTGAGAACCAATGAGTTGTTGACACGTTTTCCGGAAGTATTGGCAAAATATCAAGACAGGTTTAGATATATTTTAGTCGATGAGTATCAAGATACCAATCATTCACAATATTTAATCGTTAGAGCATTGGCTGACAGGTTCCAAAATATTTGTGTGGTAGGTGACGATTCACAAAGTATTTATGCATTTAGAGGTGCAAATATTCAGAATATACTTAATTTTCAAAGAGATTATGACGAAGTAAAAACCTTTAAATTAGAACAGAATTATCGTTCAACAAGTAATATAGTACAAGCAGCTAATAGTGTTATTGAAAAGAATAAAACAAAACTTGATAAAGAAATTTGGACAGACAATATTAGTGGAGAAAAAGTAAAAGTAATGCGTACCTTATCTGATGGAGAGGAAGGACGTTTTGTCGCAAATTCAATTTTTGATAATAAAATGAATTTGCAATTAAAAAATAATGAATTTGCTGTTTTATATAGAACCAATGCACAATCAAGAGCTATAGAAGATGCTTTGCGAAAAAAAGATATTTCCTATAGAATTTATGGAGGTTTGTCATTTTATCAACGCAAAGAAATAAAAGATGTATTGTCTTATTTGCGCTTGTTGATAAATTCTAATGATGAAGAAGCATTAAAAAGAGTGATCAATTATCCTGCAAGAGGTATCGGTCAGACTACTGTCGAAAAGTTGACGGTTGCAGCGAATCATTATAAAAAATCAATTTTTGAAGTATTAGAGAATCTTGATAAAATTGACTTAAAATTAAATGCTGGCACAAAAAGTAAATTACATGATTTTGTAATGATGATCAAGAGCTTTCAAATTGAAGCACAAACAAAAAATGCTTTTGAAGTTGCAGATCATGTGATAAAGAAAACTCAAGTAATTAAAGAGTTAGAAAAAGATGCAGCACCAGAAGCTATTAGTAGAGTTGAAAATGTTCAAGAGCTTCTCAACGGAATAAAAGATTTTATAGAAGAACAAAAAGTAAAAGAAGAAGATGCTTCACTGGCCTTTTTTTTAGAAGACGTTGCCTTAGCTACCGATCTAGATAATGAAAAAAGTAATGATAAGGATAGCGTTTCTTTAATGACCATCCATTTAGCAAAAGGTTTAGAGTTTCAATATGTTTATATTGTTGGTTTAGAAGAGAACTTATTTCCTTCTGCAATGAGTATGAGTACCCGTAGTGAACTGGAAGAAGAGCGTAGATTATTCTATGTTGCTTTGACCAGAGCTGAAAAACAAGCATATTTAACCTATGCGTATTCTCGATATAGATGGGGTAAATTAATTGATTGTGAACCTAGCAGATTTTTAGAAGAAATTGATGAAAAATTTATTGAGCATCTGGCACCTAAGGTTTCGCCACAAATTAATAAATTTATCAACGAAGATATTTTTGGTACTGTGCCTCAAGATAAAATACGTTTTAAGAAACCGAGTACTAAAAATACGTACAAACCTAAGACAATACAAATAAGTACTCCAAAAAATCTAAAAAAAGTAACAAGAGTAAGTACTAACTTGTTCGATAGTAATATAGTCATTGGTAATGTAGTTGAGCATGCCAAATTTGGAAAAGGAGAAGTTGTAAAACTAGAAGGAACAGGTTCAAATAAAAAAGCTGAGATAAAATTTAATTCTGTAGGAACAAAAAAATTATTACTACAGTTTGCAAAACTTAAAATTTTAGGCTAAACAATTACGTTTTACATAATATAATTGTTTCTTTGCATTTACAATTTAACTAAACCACTATGAACTTAAAATCTATGGGTTTAGATAAGTTGCAATTATTTTAGTTACTGAGTTATTAGTTATTTAGTTTGAATGAAAAAAAATTATTGACTCAATAACTATTTGCATTAAAAAATATTTTTAGAAATTAAAAGCTTTATGCTAAACTTACAAAGATGGTAAGCAGTGTACAGTTTTTAACTAACAATTGAGACCAATAAATTATGACGGAGTTTGATTTAGAATACAATTCAGAAAGAGAACATTTAATTATACCTGAATATGGTAGACATTTACAGAAATTAGTGAATCATTGTATAAAGTTAGAGACTAAAGAAGAACGTAATAAAATGGCAAATGCCATTGTAGATGTGATGGGTAATTTACAACCACATTTACGTGATGTACCAGATTTTAAACATAAATTGTGGGATCAGTTATTTATTATGTCAAATTTTGAATTAGATGCAGATTCCCCTTACCCACAACCATCAAAAGAAGAGTTAACTGCAAAGCCTGATAAATTAGGATACCCTAAATCTGCTTCAAAATATAAGTTCTATGGTAATAATATTCAAATAATGATCGATACTGCTTTAACTTGGGAAGAAGGAGATCTTAAAGATGCCTTACTGTACACTATTGCGAATCACATGAAAAAATGTTATTTAAATTGGAATAAAGATACAGTTGAAGATAATGTCATTTTTAAACATTTAGCAGAACTTTCTGATGGTAAAATAAGCCTTACTTCTGAAGATGAAACATTATCAGAAATTAAGAATTTATTACGGAAGAAGCCAAGCGGTAAACATACTGGTAGCAGTAATAAACATAAAAATAAGACCAGTAAATCAAATAAAAACTATAGAAGGCGATAAGTATATCAATTTCAACCAACTATATGGCTACATTTAAAATTGAAGGAGGTCACCAACTAAAAGGAGAAATTACTCCACAAGGGGCAAAAAATGAAGCACTACAAATACTATGTGCTGTTTTATTAACTCCTGAAAAAGTTACCATTTCTAATATACCCGATATCCGAGATGTAAATAAACTCATTAACCTTTTAGAAAATTTAGGAGTAAAAGTTAGGAAGAATGGAAAGGGATCTTATACATTTCAAGCAGACAATGTCAATCTTAAATATTTAGAATCCCCTCAGTTTAAAGAAGAAGGGAAAGGACTTAGAGGTTCTATTATGATTGTTGGTCCGTTACTATCACGTTTTGGTAAAGGATATATTCCAAAACCGGGCGGTGATAAAATAGGAAGAAGACGTTTAGATACCCATTTTGAAGGATTTATAAACCTTGGAGCTAAGTTTCGTTATAATAAAGATGATCATTTTTATGGTGTAGAAGCAAATAGGCTGAAAGGTACATTTATGTTACTTGATGAAGCTTCAGTAACTGGTACAGCTAATATTGTAATGGCTGCTGTTTTAGCAGAAGGAAAAACAACTATTTATAATGCTGCCTGTGAACCTTATTTACAACAGTTATGCAAAATGCTCAATAGAATGGGCGCAAATATTACAGGTATTGGTTCTAATATGTTGCATATTGAAGGTGTTGATGCTTTAAAAGGAACTGAACATACGATGTTGCCAGATATGGTTGAAATTGGTAGTTGGATTGGTTTAGCAGCAATGACTAGAAGTGAATTGACCATTAAAAATGTAAGTTGGGATAATTTGGGACAGATTCCAAATGTATTTAGAAAATTAGGAATCACAGTAGAACGAAAAGGAAATGATATTCACATTCCTGAACATAAAGACGGATATGAAATTCAAAGTTATATTGACGGTTCAATCTTAACTATAGCAGATGCACCATGGCCGGGCTTTACACCAGATCTATTGAGTATTATTTTAGTAGTTGCTTCACAGGCAAGAGGTAGTGTTCTGATACATCAAAAAATGTTTGAAAGCCGTCTGTTTTTTGTAGATAAATTAATTGATATGGGCGCTAAAATTATTTTATGTGATCCACATAGAGCTACAGTTATAGGTCATGATTTTCAATCGCAGCTAAAAGCAACCACTATGACCTCACCTGATATTAGAGCAGGTATTTCTTTATTGATTGCTGCACTTTCTGCTGATGGAACATCAACTATACACAATATAGAGCAAATAGATAGGGGTTATGAAAATATTGATGAACGTTTGCAAGCTATAGGAGCTAAAATAATAAGAGTAAACTGATTTTAGAGTAACAATTTCTTCCATTTGGGCTTTGTCTTTTATTGATCCATTCCTGTTAAATTTTAAAGTATTATAAGATATTTGTTATAATAATTCGTAACTCATAAATCTACAATCGTAAATCAAGAAAGGTGTCATTTTGGCACTAGTATTAAGTTGGCAGTACTTTTGCTATTTAAAATAGGAAATAAAATATTCAGTTATATGAGTAAAAAAGAAAACGCAAAGAAAGAAGATATTGAAGACATGGAACAAGATGTTGTTGAAGAAAAAATAGAAGAAGTAGTTGTAGAACCTACTGCTGAAGAACTATTACAGCAAGAAAAGGATAAATATTTACGCTTGTTTGCAGAATTTGAAAATTATAAAAAAAGAACATCTAAAGAAAGGATAGAGCTTTTTAAGACTGCCAATCAGGAATTAATGACAGTTTTGTTGCCAATTTTAGATGATTTTGATAGAGGCTTAGCTGAAATTAAAAAAGTAAAAGATAAAAATGTATTGAAAGGAATGGAACTTATCAATAATAAACTTAAGTCTATACTTACACAACAAGGGCTTTCTCAGATAGAGATAAAACAAGGTGATGTTTTTGATGCTGAAATTCATGAAGCAATTACTCAAATTCCTGCACCTTCTGACAAATTAAAAGGAAAAATTATTGATATCATTGAACAAGGATACAAATTAGGTGATAGAATTATTCGTTTTCCAAAAGTTATTATTGGTCAATAAATTTTAAAAATGTGAAAGAAGACTATTACAAAATATTAGGTGTTGATAAGAATGCTACAGCTGCTGAAATAAAAAAGGCATATCGTAAAAAAGCTATTAAATATCATCCTGATAAAAACCCGGATGATAAAACGGCTGAAGAAAAATTTAAAAAAGCTGCAGAAGCATATGAAGTATTGAATAATTCTGATAAAAAAGCACGTTATGATCAATTTGGTCATGCTGCTTTTGAAGGTGGTGGTGCTGGTGGTTTTAGTGCTGGTGGCATGAATATGGAAGATATCTTTAGTCAGTTTGGCGATATTTTTGGCGGTGGCGGCTTTGGTGGAGGTGGTTTCTCAGGTTTTGGTGGTAGCCATGGTAGAGCTCGCGTAAAAGGAAACAACCTTCGTATTAGAGTAAAATTAACACTAGAGGAAATATTAAATGGTGTTGAGAAGAAGGTAATGGTGAAGCGTTTGGTAAAAGCTGAAGGTGTTACTTATAAAACATGTACAGCATGTAATGGGCAAGGTCAGGTTACCAGAATTACGAATACTATTTTAGGGCGTATGCAAACAGCTACAACTTGCCCTACCTGTCATGGTGCTGGTGAAATGATTGATAATAGACCTAGTGGAGCAAATGCACAGGGTTTAATAACTAAAGAAGAAAAAGTCACTATTAAAATTCCTGCCGGTGTAGTAGATAGTGTTCAGTTAAAGGTTTCTGGTAAAGGTAATGAAGCGCCGGGTAATAGTATTTCGGGTGATTTATTAGTAGTAATTCAAGAAGAACCTCATAATAAACTGAAACGAGAAGGAAATAATTTACATTATGATATGTATATAAGTTTTCCTGAAGCTATTTTAGGTGTTGGTAAAGAAATTGATACATTAACAGGTAAAGTTAGAGTAAAAATAGATGCAGGAACACAATCAGGTAAAGTATTGCGCTTACGCGGAAAAGGGCTACCGAATTTAGATGGTTATGGTAAAGGAGATTTGTTAGTACATATTAATTTATGGACACCAAAAGAATTATCTAAAGATCAAAAAACCTTTTTTGAACAAATGAAAGATGATGAACATTTCAAACCAAATCCTTCAAATTCTGATAAATCATTTTTTGAAAAAGTGAAAGATATGTTTTCATAAACTTTTTATTGAAAAAGTAATTAATTTATATAATCTACAAATTTAACATCGGTATTAATAAATTTTTTATATATTTGTACCGTTGTAATGATTAAATTCATTCAACACTTTTTCTTTTTCATAGCAATTTTCCCACTCTATTTTTAGGGTGGGTTTTTTTATTTTTCAAATTCAATATCTTCTTTTATACGTATATTGCTTATATTTAATAAGTTATAGTTTAATCTAAAATAATTCTAAATAATTTTATTTAGATAACAATAAATAAATGTCACTGCCGTTATAATATTGTATTACTGAGTTTAAATGCAGTAATATTTCTTTTTCATAGCAATTTTCCCACTCTCTTTACTGAGAGTGGGATTTTTTATTTAAAAACATTTTTATATATTAATTTGAACTATTTTTGCAATCAAGCAGGTGCCTTATCGTTGCATCCCGAACTTGTTTCGGGACCTTGCCAACTATCGTTATGATTTTGTAAAGGTGCTGAAACAAGTTCAGCATGTAAAGGAAAGTCCGGACACCACAGAGTATTGTAGCGGATAACATCCGTCATCCGCTTTTAGCGGAAAGGACAAGTGCAACAGAAAGCAAGTACAGTTCGGCTGTAGTGAAATCAGGTAAACTCTACGAGGTGAAATGTTACGTATATTAGAGTCCCGATCTCGATTGCTCGGGATGGGAGAGGGCTACTCGTCCGATTCTAAGGGGTAAACAGCTAAAGTTATATAGTAATATATGACGTAGATAAATGATAAGGATATTTTGACTTTTTTAGGAGAGATCCTGAAACTCCCGAATACTCGGGACAAAATAAACAGAATCCGGCTTATAGCCTGCTTTTTTATTTAATTTCATTGTTGTCTAATAAAAACATATAGAGGTCATTAGACAGTTTCTATTATTAATTTACTAATTCTCTCTGTTAGTGTCTGGTCGAGTGCAGTCGAGACCTTTTATATGTTAAATAGTTTTCGACTTTAGTTTATCTTGAGCATTACTAAATAGTAAAACATGTTTCACTGTGAAAGTAGCAAGCAAAGCTTAGCGAAAGGCTCGACTTGTAAATGTCAGGTAATTCGAGGACAGTTTTGGTTAAATTTATTAGGAGTCATTCCATTCAAACTTTGATGGTTTCTTTCTTGTATATAACAATCTACTGACCTTTAAAAATATATAAAAGAAATAAAGAGACTCCTTATTTTAAAAAAGCCTGTCAGTTAGTTATATTAAGTCTTGACTCTTGACTCTTTTAGCGTAGCAGTATTTTATCTCCAAAAAATTGTACTTAAAAATTTCTTTAGATTTTGTTTTTACTTTTAAGCAAAACAAAAAACAATTTTTATTAAAACCTTTAAAAGGTACGGCGGGTAATGATATAGCTCCGGCAGTGAATGATTTAACTTTTGACGATACTTCCTTCCCTACTGGAACAGTTACTAGATAATTTATTAGTAATTGAGACAGTTATAAGGTGCAGCATAATTGCTGCACCTTTTTTTGACTATTTTTGTAAGATTATTTGTTATTATACAACTAAAAGCAAAATATTAAAAACAGATGAAGTTTAATAAAAAAGTATTAGGAAACATATTATTTTTAGGATTTTTTATTTTCCTTTTTACACCTTATGGGTTAAATACAAGAGCTAAATTAACCCAAGGGGTTACCTATATTAAAACATTGATTTTACCACCAAAAACTGAAACCGTTGAAAATAGAGCAGACGTTGATACAGATTTTCAGTTAAGAGGGATAGTTAATGCTACCGATATAAATTTAAGTGAATTGAACGAAAAAGTAGTTTTTATTAATTATTGGGCAACATGGTGCCCTCCGTGTAGAGCTGAAATGCCTTCAATTCAATCATTGTATGATGATTATAAAGATAGAATTGAATTTATATTTATTACTTCTGATAATAAGTCTAAAGTCGAGAAATTTTATTCAAATCATAACTATAATTTACCAACCTACAATATGTTGTCAAATGCCCCTCAAGAAATCAATACAAGAAGTATTCCGGCTACATTCATACTAGACAAACAAGCTAAAGTAGCTTTGTCCGAATTTGGACCGGCTGATTGGAATAATGATAAGGTAAGAAAACTGTTAGATGAATTATTAGCTGAATAAAAGCCCATCCTTTTTATTAGTTTCGTTGGCTAAGTTCTAGTTATAACAGCATTTCGTTTGTATAATTTTGACGAAATTCTAAACCAAACAATAATTGATACTTGTAGGATATTCTGTTTTATATTAAAATGTTCCTGGCAAGGTGTCTAAGACCTTGCAGGAATAATTCCTTTATTATTTTTAGAGTCATATCACTATAGTTAATGCTGTAATAACTAGAACTTAGCTGTTTCGTTTAGTAATGAAACAAAAAAAGTTAGTCAATAAACTACCATAAAAACTCTAAACTCTAATTTAATAACGATTAATATTAATTTGATTTATTAAACGTCAAATGATAGTTTTTCTATCATTCAAAAAAAATTATGGCATTGTTTATTAACTAACTATGCCTAATCAAAAGAAAAATTTATTATATCTAGAAAACTCCTAATTAGATGACTAATATAAATAAAAGAATTGAGCAACAATATTTAAATTATTAACATATCATTTTAAAGAGTATGATTAATCGATTATAATTAACTGATATTATTCGTTTTAATACAATTTTTTTATACTTTTGAGATTCACATAGTAGGAGTTTTTTATTCTAATTTGTTATATATTAAAATCGCTAAACATGAATAACCCAACAGAAAATATTGCAACCTATGTACTTTTCGGAGATGAGGCCGTATCTATATATAGAGTTTCCATGAAACAGCTTTTAAAGGTTCATGATATTGAGTATACGGTTGGTGAATACCAATCTGTAAAAGAATTTTTTAAAGAAAAAGATAAGTGGGGAAATTATATAGAAATTGATTATTCTGACTATAAAGTGATTAAAACACATTTAGATACTAAATTTAATAAGAATAAAAAACGAAAAAAACGATTTTCGTTATTTAATTTATTCGAATAAAATATTGAGGTATTACAAGCTATATCATTTAGCTAACCACATATTTCTTCAATAATATCTAATAAAATTTTACAACCTTTTTTTATTTCATTTTTAGAGATGGTAAGAGGAGGCGTAATTCGTATTGCTTTTCCTTCAAAAAGCAACCAGAATAATAACAATCCTTTTTCAATAGCTTTCAAAATAATTTTAGAGGCAATTTCCGGGCTTTCTACCATAATGGCTAGCATTAATCCTTTACCTCTAATTTCTTGTATCGCATTGTGTTGTAATAGGTTTCTGAATAACTTTTCTTTTTCTAACACTTCAGTCATCAGATTATTACCGGTAATTTCTTTTAAAGTTGCCAATGCTGCAGCTGCAACTACAGGATGACCTCCAAAAGTGGTGATGTGACCTAATTTTGGATTTTGTTTCAGTAAAGCCATCATTTCCGTGGAAGCGATGAAAGCACCTATTGGCATTCCGCCACCCAATCCTTTACCCGTAATGAGAATATCTGGAACAACATTATAATTTTCAAAACCAAATAATTTTCCTGTTCTGCCAATACCTGTTTGAATTTCATCTAATAACAATAATGCACCAACTTTTTCACAACGTTGTTTAACTTTTAGTAAGTAGTCATTTTCAGGAACGATGAATCCGGCACCACCTTGAATGGTTTCTAAAATTACTGCTGCTGTTCTTGTAGTGATCTTTTGAAGCTCATTCTCTTCATTAAATGTTATAAATTTAACTCCCGGAATCAAAGGTCTAAAAGCAGCATTTTGTTGTTCGTTACCACACACGCTCATTGCACCTTGTGTGTTGCCATGATAGCCATTTTTTGCAGCAATAATTTCACTTTTTTCTGTAGTTCTCTTAGCTAATTTTAAGGCACCTTCGGTAGCTTCAGTACCTGAATTTGTAAGATATACTGATTGTAACTGTGATGGTAGTAATTTACAAAGTAATTTACTTAAATCTAATTGCGGTTGTTGTACAAATTCACCATACACCATAACATGTGTATATTTTTCTAATTGCTTAAGAATTGCTTTTTTAACGTTGGGATGGTTATGACCCAAGCTATTTGCAGAAACACCGGCTATAAAATCTAAATATTCTTTTCCATTTGTATCATAAACATAGTTACCATTTGCATGAGAAATTTCTAACCCTAAAGGATGAGGAGAAGTTTGTGCTTGATATTTAAAAAAGTCAGATTTCATGCATCTTTTATTTACCCTTCTTTTCAGGTTTTTCTTTACTGCTAATTATTGATTTCAATGTTTTTTTAGGTTTGATTCCTAACACATTTGAATTGTTTGTTTTTTGAACTCTTTTTGGAGTTACAGCAAGTTTTTTGTTATTTTTCTTGTTATTTTTTGTAACTACTTTTTTATCTGCTATAGAAGGCTTTTCTTTAACCTTTTCAGGTAAGACACTATCTTTAGTGAAAATATCATCTTTGGTTAAAGGACGTTCCTCTTCACGCCAAATAAATCCTCTAAGTATTCGAACATTCTCAGGAAATTCAGAGAGGGGATAGGTACCTCCATCAGGTTTGGTAATTGACTTTGAAGATTGTATTTGACTATCTTTAAATTTAAAATTGATAGAACTTGAAGTAGTTTTATCTATGCCAATAAGGCTATTATCTGAATCATTTCTTACATAGAAAATACTTTCGGCATTACCAATTACATTTACATCTTGTAGATCATTGTCAATAAATTTTCCCAAAATATTCCTTCCCTTAATTTGATTATAACCGGCAGAATCTTTTTGAACAATAAAAGCATTTCGTAACACTTTCAAGCTATCTAATTTTTCTGTTTTAGGATTGGAAATCAAATGAATGGTATCTCCTGTAATTTGACTGCCTTGTGACCATAATACAGGGTCTTTAAATAATTGGGTCAACCCTGTTTGTTGATCAGTATGAATGGAATCACACTTCCCACTTAAATCATTTTTAAAAAATTTGACATGATGGTAAGCTCTAATAATTCTTTTTTCCGGTTTGCCTGTTACCAATAGTGTATCACCATGCACATACATTGAATCTTTATCCATTTCAGTAATTGCAACAGCCCGCCCAATTACAAAAGCTGAATCTAATTTTTGAAAAATTTCACCATAATTCCCCCGTATTACAGAATTATTGAGGGTATCTTTCATTTGAATATGTTGAGTAGCTGACGCAAATTCAGTATTGCGATCATAATATAAACTATCAGCTTTTATAATCCTGTCTTTATATTCAATTCTTGAATTCTTTGTAAAGTGTGAGATATTATTTTTAGTGTCATAAAACCCTTTTTCGGTATAAATAAAGTTATCTTTTCCTGTAATTGTTGAAGGACCATGTAAAAAAGCTTGTCCGTTATTGGTATAATAATCTAAATGATTAGACTTTAATATATACTCTGGATTGGTCAACACAACATCTGATAAGGCTTGAAATTTTGACGTTTCTAAAAAATAATTACCCTCTTTACTTTCTAGCACATTCTCATCATCTTTAATAGTTGCCCCACTTTTATAATATAATAGTTGTTTTAATCTATCAAAATATAGAGTGTCAGTAGTAAGTGTTATTAACTGATCCTTCAAAATAACATTACCCCAAGAGGTTGCTTTTTTTGTATTGCCGTTATACTGAACATATCTACTGGTTTGAGTTATTGTATCTCCTTGATTTAACACTACATTGCCAAAAGCTTTTAAAATATTACTTTTTTTATAGTGAATTGCTTTTTTGCTTCGCATAGAAATACCTTCATGCTCTATATAGACATTGCCTAATAAGATTGTAGCATCGGGATACTTTTCTTCATCAATAGTAGAATTATCAGCATGTACAATATTGATACGCTTTTGTTGTGCGTTAACAACAAATGAAATGATTAAGAATATGATAAACAAAAATCTAGAATGCATCAATATAATTTAGCTACAAAACTAATCAAAAAGAGCGTAGTAAATTTTTAAATTTTTGTTAAACCCAAATTATGGAATTAGAGAATTTATTTTGAGGTACTTCGTTTCACTCTGGATGACATGAAAATAATTAATTAAGACATTTAGGCACTGTTAAGAAATAACTGATACATTTTAGCTTGTTCTTTTGCCCCTTTACTGCGTTAAAATCTTCAACTATAGCAATGCTATGCTTGAAAATTTTGCCTTGAAAAAGAATAAAATTACTTCGCTAATTCTGCACCATTTATTCCTTAACAGTGCCTTAGTCAAGAAAAGCAACACTTAATTTAATATCATCATAACTTATTTTTTCATTTAAACCCTCAAATATAGCCTTCAAACTGATAGGTTTATCTTTAGGTTGTTTGTCATAAACCTTTTTTACTTTTTCAAGGATAGATTTTTCTGGTTTATAAAAACTTAAATCTTCTTTAGGATAATCTTTACAGATCTTGATAAGATGACTAGAAATAGTCCCGGGCGACAATCCACGCTCGTCTGCAATCTCTTTAATTGACTTTTTTTGTTTTAAATAAGATAAAGTAATGACATAGGTAGACTGTTTTACAGATTTCTTTTCTTTGATTTTCTTTTTATTTTTTTTGATTTCATTGGTATTGGTTATGCCTCCACAGCTTTTAATAAATAATGGAGCAACAGCTTCTAATTCTGATACTGTTTGACTTTGATCAATTTCATTTGAAAGTTCTTGAAAACGAATATCTGCTTTGTGAGCCAAACTATCAACCATTAAAGCCATGTCATTGATACCTTTTAGCTGCAAACTTTCTATATTTTTTAATCGAGATAAAGCAACATAGCCTTGACCTCTTTCAAATGTTTTAGAGAGATCAATTTCGGCTTCATCTAAGGTCATTCCCTGACATTTATGTATGGTTATTGCCCATGCTAACCGCAACGGAAATTGATTAAAGCTTGCCAGTACTTTACTATGATCATCTTGTATGGTCCAATTTTCTTGTTCAACAATAATTACTTTTCCATTTATTATTTTAACTATTGGTGAACCTTCTTCGCTAAAATCTATTACCTTACCTAAGGTACCATTTACATATCCTTTTTCAACATTATTTTTTACAAACATTACTTTAGCTCCAATTTTCAATTCTAGTTTTTCACCTGCTAAAACAGAATTTTTAAGTGTTGCTATGAGTTTGATATTACCTTTGGTTGAAGCTTTAAATATTTTCGTTTTTCCTTCTAATGTTGATAGATGTTGGGCGTTTAGAGTGTCAACATCATAATTATGGGTAAATAATTTAGTGGGATTCTCTTTGTTCTCCAGTTTATTTTTTGCAGTAGTTTTTAGCAGGTCTAAACTGTTTTTAGAAATTTCCCCTGCCCTTATTTCATTGAGAATATGATTTAAACTGGTATCACTTTGTCTGTATTGTTCAGTTAAATAGCACACTTTTAAATTGGCATTTACCCAAGCTTCAGACATAAAAGAAAATTTATCTTTACTTTTCTCTCCCGATTTACCAATAGGAGGTAATTGAAAAAAATCACCACTTAAAACAATTTGAATACCACCAAAGGGCTTATTGTTATTTTTAAAATATTGCAGCACCATATTGACTAAATTCAGCTGATTTTTATGCAGCATTGATATTTCATCAATAATTAAAATTTTAGCTTTTTCAAGATGTTTTTTTAGATATTTTTTGGTTTTCATTGTCACCAAATTACCTTGTGTAAGGTGTTCTTTTACGCCTATGCCTGCCCATGAATGTATAGTCATACCATTCATATGTGTAGCGGCAATGCCAGTTGAAGCTGTAATGGCTACAGGTACTTTTCTAACTTTTAAATAATTGATATATTGATTGATAACATAGGTTTTACCTGTACCGGCAGAACCCGTTAAAAAAACATTTTTACCTGATTTTAATATGACTAAGGCCTTTTCTTGTTGCATAGTGTGAAGATAAGAAAAATAGGTAATGGTTTATATAAAGTTATGCTTTATAAGTTTTGGCTTTGAGCCAGTATTATGTGACGTTTTTCCTAAACTGGATTATACCAAAAAGGGCAAGAATAAATTCAGCAAATAATCCAATTACAAATGCAGTAGATGGCAACCCGTCTACAAGCAAACTTATAGTTCTGCCTAAAGCCAAACTTGCCATAAACACAATATTTATAATTGTTGCTGTTTGCCAGAATTTAGGTTTAATAATTCCTAAAAACCAAATAATTGAAATTCCTAAATACAAACACATAATCGCTCTGAAAACATTTGTCAAATCGATTGTGTCAACATTAAAATCAAATAGTTTAGGTAAAGTAAAAGCAGGAAATAAGCCATAAACAAAAGCAGTAGGAACTACAATAATTAAAGAGATTAATAAATGTAAATTTCTGAATTTCAGATATTTATTGGTTTGCATTTCATTTATCTTTGTATTCCATATCCCAGAGTAGCATTACCTAAACATACAAATATATCAAACTGGTGATATTTCTTAAATATTTAAAAAAGTAAAATTCTTCATTTAGCTGCCTATCTGAAAATAGTTTGTTTTCTATCCGGGCCAACCGAAACAATCTTAATTGGGATTTCTAACTCTTTTTCGATGAAATCAATATAAGTAATTAGATTTTCAGGAAGTTGTTCAGCAGATTCCATTTGGGTTAGATCCTCTTGCCACCCTTTAAATTCAGTATATTTTACACTTACATTTTCCGGGTCGATATTATAAGGAAAATGATTTATTTCGTTGCCTTTATACATATAAGAAGTACAAACTTTTAGGGTATCAAAACCTGATAAGACATCACCTTTCATCATATTCAATTGAGTAACACCATTTACTTGAACAGCATATTTTAAAGCCACTAAATCTAACCATCCACAACGGCGTGGTCTTCCTGTAGTTGCACCAAATTCATGTCCTACTTTTGCCATTGTTGCACCATCTTCATCAAAAAGTTCAGTAGGGAAAGGGCCAGAACCAACACGTGTAGTATAGGCTTTAAATATACCGAATACCTCACCAATTTTGTTCGGAGCAACTCCTAAACCCGTACAGGCTCCGGCAGCAGTAGTATTTGAGGATGTTACAAACGGATAAGTACCAAAATCAATATCTAAAAGTGATCCTTGTGCACCTTCAGCTAAAATAGTTTTATTATTTTTAATTGCTTGGTTTAAATACTCTTCACTATCAATAAACGATAATTGTCTAAGTCTGTCAACTGCTTTAAAAAACGCTGTTTCTAATTCAACAATATCATATTGAATATCAACATCAAAAAAAGCTATCATTTTTAAATGCTTTTTTGTCAATGCCTGATATTTTTCTTTCCAGTTAGAGAGTTCTAGATCGCCAACTCTCATTCCGTTTCTGCCGGTTTTATCCATATATGTTGGACCTATTCCTTTTAAGGTAGAGCCTATTTTAGCTTTTCCTTTTGAAATTTCTGAGGCAGCATCTAGTAAACGATGTGTAGGTAAAATTAAATGCGCTTTACGTGAGATGAGAAGTTTTGATTTAAAATCAATATTATATGCTGATAAATTATCTAACTCTTTTTCAAATATTACAGGATCAATTACTACCCCATTACCTACTATATTAATAGCAGTTTCATGAAAAATACCTGAAGGAATAGTGTGCAAGACATGTTTATTTCCATCAAAAATCAATGTATGTCCTGCATTTGGACCACCTTGAAAGCGAGCTATAATATCATAATTTTTTGTGAGTACATCTACAATTTTCCCTTTACCTTCATCTCCCCATTGTAAACCTAGTAATAAATCAACCATTAATAATTTTTTAAATTTTAGTTTTTTATTATTTTAAAGACTCATTTATGAATCTTTAGTTGTTTTTTTTTGTCCGTAAAAATATAATGAGTGTTTTTGAACAGTAATATCAAAAACTTCTTCAATTGTTCTTTTAATGAGTTGAATTCTTGGATCACAAAATTCAATAACTTCACCAGTATCAGTTAAAATAATATGATCATGTTGTTTATTAAAATACGATTTTTCATAATGTGATTGATTTTGACCAAATTGATGGCGTCTTACCAAACCGCATTCTAATAATAATTCTATTGTGTTATAAAGCGTTGCACGACTTACACGATAATTTTTATTTTTCATATCAATATATAATGACTCAATATCGAAATGATCGTTATGGTCATATATTTCTTGAAGAATAGCATACCGTTCAGGTGTTTTTCTATGATTATTAATTTCAAGAAATTTTGTAAAAACATTTTTTACGATCTCCTGATTTTTAGAATTTTCCGTACCCATTATCAATAACTAATTGTGACACAAATTTACATTTAAAATAGAAATTTTAGTTACCTGTTTACTAAAACAATTAACAACTTTTAAACAACTTAGAACTTTTATTTATTTAATCTTAAAACCTTATCAATACCTTCTACTTTATTAAGTCGACCTATTAATTTTTTAAGTTGATCATTATTTTTTATTCCAACAATAATCTTTCCTTCAAAAACCCCTTCTTCACTAGAGATATTTAGGCTGTGTATACTTACATGCATATTGTTAGAAATAATTTGTGTGACCCTATTAACCAACCCTTCATTATCTATGCCCGTAAGCTTGAGTAATACTTTGAACTCTTGTTGTGATGAATCTATCCATTTTGCAGTCATAATTCTATAAGCAAACTGTGACTGCATACTTATTGCATTGGGGCAATTCTGTTTGTGAATTTTAATTCCATCAGAAACTGTTACAAAACCAAATACTTTGTCTCCGGGAATAGGGCTACAACATTGAGCTAATTTATAATCTAATTTTTCTTCATCTTTACCAAAAACAAGTAAATCATATTTATTAGTAACTTCATCATTCTTTATTGCTAATTCATCATTTTTATTTCTCTTGATCCTATTTCTAAAAAAACTATAAAAAGCATTACTTCTTTGACTTACAAAATTTTTAAGTTGTTGATTGTCAATTGAACCATTACCAAATCTATAAAACAGATCATGGCTTGTTTTTAGTTTAAAATGACTGACTAATTCATTAATTGTTTTTTCATTAAGCGTTATTTTTAAATGCCTTAGTTTCCGTCCAAGTACTTCTTTTCCGTCATTTGCTATTTGCTTTTGCTCTTCTTTAAGAATTGTCTTAATTTTTGATTTAGCCCGAGCTGTTTTTACAATATCTAACCAGCTTAATTTGGGTTTTTGAGCATTGGATGTAATGATTTCAACTTGATCACCACTTTTAAGTTCAAAGCCTAAAGGAACTAATTTACCGTTGACTCTGGCACCTCTACATTTCATACCTACTTCGGTATGTATAGCAAAAGCAAAATCTATGGGTGTTGAACCTTTAGGAAGTGATTTTATATCACCATTAGGTGTAAAAATATAAATCTCTTTAGCATATAAATTAAGTTTAAACTGTTCAACAAAATCTACAGCATTTACATCAGGATTTTCCAGCGTTTCTTTGAGTTTATTTAGCCAATTTTCTAAGCCGCTTTCAGATTCGCCACTGTGTTTATATTTAAAATGTGCTGCATACCCTTTTTCAGCAATTTCATCCATTCTTTCTGAGCGAATTTGAACTTCAATCCACCTGCCTTTGGGTCCCATTACAGTGATATGTAATGATTCATATCCGGTTGATTTTGGCTGGGAAATCCAGTCCCTTAATCGGTTGGGATTCGGATTAAAACTATCAGTAACTATAGAGTAGATCTTCCAGGCATTGAACTTTTCTTGAGATAGTTCTGAACTGTAAATAATACGAATGGCAAATTTGTCATATACTTCATCAAAAGTGACATTTTGATTACGCATTTTCCTCCTTATGGAATAAATAGATTTGGGCCTTCCTTTAATTGCATAACTAAAATTTTCTTTATTTAAGGAAGTTTTTATACTGTTAGCAAATTCTTTTATATACTTATTTTGTTCTTCTTTACTTTCTTTTATTTTGGCAAGAATATCATTGTAAACTTCTGGTTCAGTATATTTTAATCCTAGGTCTTCTAATTCGCTCTTTATATTATATAAACCTAATCTATGTGCCAGAGGCGCATATATATATAATGTTTCTGAAGCAATTTTCACTTGCTTATGTTGTGGCATAGCCTCCATAGTTTGCATATTGTGCAAACGGTCAGCAATTTTTATCAAAATAACTCTTACATCATCATTTAATGTTAAGAGCATCTTTCTAAAATTTTCAGCTTGAATAGATATTTTTTGATCGCTTTTTAATCTTGAAATTTTTGTAAGACCATTGACAATTCTAGCCACAGTTTCTCCGAAAAGCCTTTCAATGTCTTCAAAGGTATAATCATCAGAATCTTCAACAACATCATGCAATAATGCGCACATTATAGAGGTAGCACCTAGTCCAATTTCATTTGCAACAATTTTTGCAACCGCAATAGGATGAAAAATATAGGGTTCTCCAGATTTTCTTCGTTGGTTTTTATGAGCATCAACAGCAGTTTCAAATGCTTTGCGTATTTGTAGCTTATCCTTTTTTGAAAGTGTCTGATAAGTAATGCGCAACATAGCTCTATAGCGCTTAGCTATTTCTTTATTTTCTTCTTCTATTGTTGCAACGTATGCCATAGTTTAAAAATAGCTTAAAGATTTTTACTGAACAAACCTTATGTTTGTTTTTTTAGAGTGAGGGTTTAAACCCTCACTAAAATTTAAGAATTTAAATTTTGTATACGCTGTAATAATGTAGGATGCGAATAATGCATAAATACATATGCTTTATGAGGCGTCAAATTACTCAAGCTATTTTTTGATAGTTTTTTTAAAGAAGCAATTAATGGAGTTGCTCCAAAATTGGTTTTGGCATAATTATCAGCCTGATATTCAAATTTTCTGGAGACATAGTTCATTATCAATCCTGTAATTTCAGAAATAGGTGTATATAGTACGCCAAAAGCAATCAAACCGATGTGAAAACAGGGTTTTGTAACGGATAAAGCATTAGAGAGTAACTCATTATCAATAAAAAATGAAAAAATATATAGCGTCAATCCTGTTAATAATATGGATGAAACAATATTAAAAATAACATGCTTTTTTTTATAATGCCCTACTTCATGTGCTAATACCGCAACAATTTCATCGGTTTCTAAATCGTTAATGAGTGTGTCGTATAATACAATTCTTTTCTTTTTTCCAAAACCGGTAAAATAGGCATTCGCTTTGGTAGATCGTTTGGAGCCATCAATCACAAAAATCTTATCAAGGTTAAAGCCTACTTTTTTAGCAAAAGTTTCTAATTGGGTTTTGAGTTCACCTTCTGGCAAGGGAGTTTGCTTGTTAAATAGGGGAACAATTAACGATGAATAGAAGAGGGTCATAAATATAGAAAAAGCGGCTATGAAAATCCATGTATAGATCCAAAAATTTTTACCTGTTTGTTGATAAAACCAAACAATGAGTGCTAATATACTTCCACCAAGAAGTATCATTAATAACCACCCTTTTATTTTATCTATAAAAAACAATGTTTTAGTAGATTTATTGAATCCGTATTTTTCTTCAATTACAAAAGTTTGATAATAAGAGAAAGGTGTCGTCAAAATATCACTACCTAACATAATAATACCAAAAAAGATAAGAGTTACCACAATTTGATTGTTACTTAAACTTTTCGCGAGTTCATCAACATAAGCAAATCCTTCAAAAAAGAAAAATGCTAGTGTTAAGAGGAATACAAAAATTGAAGTAATAGTAGAGAATTTAAAATTTTCTTTTTTATAATCTTGTGACTTATAATACTCTTTATCTTCATATACATCTTCTAAAATCACAGGAATTTCATCGTCAAAATGTTTTGAGTTTAAATAGTCTAAGTATTTATCGACTAAAAAATTAATTGTTAAGATTGCGATGATGATATAAAATAAAAGTTGTGGAGTCATTTTTTTAAAATTCGTTTTGCAAATCTATATTTCTTTTTCCAATATGTATTATCTAATTTAGATTTAATGATACCTTTTGAGGTTGAACTGTGCATAAATGTATTATTTCCAATAAAAACACCAACATGTCGATATCTTTTTGAAGGTCTGAAAAATACTAGATCACCTAGTTTTAATTTATTTTTAGAAATTTTTCTACCTAATTTACCCATTTCTGCAGTAGTTCTGGGCAACTGAATATTAAAAGCATTACTATAAACTGTTTGTACAAAACCGGAACAATCAAAACCTCTTTTGTCAGTACCACCATACTTGTATTTTATGCCTTTATAATGTTGATATTGAGTTTCGAGTTTGTCTTTAGTAGTTCTGGTAGATGATGCTCTTTTAGATGCACCGCAACTACTCATTAATATAAGTAATATCAAACTAAAAAGTAGTCCTGTTTTTTTCATCGTTTATTTAAAATTACGCTGTCTTTTGGCTTCAAAAATAAGAATTGCAGCTGAAACGGATAGATTTAAAGAATCTATTTGACCTTGCATAGGGATAATAATGTTTTGTGTTGAATTTTGCAGCCAAAGATCGCTTAATCCCGTGGCTTCTGTACCAACTACAATAGCTGTAGGTGTAGTAAAATTTTGCACATTATAATTAGAGGAAGCTTGTAATGCGGCACAATATATCGCGATTTTCTTTTCTTTTAAAAAGGATAAAATTTCTGAGGTACTGCCCGTAGCAATCTGATTTGTAAACACACACCCAACACTAGACCTAATAATATTAGGATTATATATATCTGTTTTAGGATTAGCAATAAATACTGCGTCAACATTAGCGGCATCTGCGGTTCTCAATAAAGCACCAATATTACCGGGTTTTTCGGGTGCTTCGGCTACTAATATTAAGGGATTCTTATTTTTCAATGTGATGTTTTTTATAGCTAACTCTTTACTCTCTGCAATAGCAATAACACCTTCAGTAGAATCTCTTTGTGCAATTTTTTGATAGATCAAGGTGTCTATTTTTATAATTTCAACTGAATCGTCAATAAAAGAATCTAATTCATTTTCATTAAAAATAGTATCACAAAATAGCAGTTTGTTAAGTGTGTAGTTTCCTTTTAATGCCAGTGCGATTTCACGCTTACCTTCAATAATAAAAAGACCTGACTTTTTTCTAGTTCTAGATTTTTCTTGAAGTTGTAAAATTTCCTTTATTAAAGAATTTTGTATGCTTGTAATTTCTTTATACACAGTGAAAGTTTGTCAAAAATATAAAAAGCTTTCGATATGCACTAAATTCCAAACTAGAACCTTTGGAATTTGTTATTTGAGTTTTTATTGGTCTCAAATGTAGTTAAAACTATGTACTTTAGTGCATTTCGCTTTAACTTCTAAAAATTTTGATACGAATTTCACAGATTTACACGGATTTTCTCCCGAAGATTGCGCAGATTTCTTTGTATCCTCTGTACTCTCTGTAGTTAAACAGATACGAATTGTCATGAATTAATTACAGTAATTTCACAAAGCAGACTTTCAGTCTGCCAACCAGACCTATGGACTGGAAGTCCATAGTGGTTTATTTTTTTACATACTTATCCATATACCGCTTATATAATTTGGTTTGATGTGTTTCTAAACTTATAGCTCTACCATCAATAAAGGCATGAGTTAGCTTATTTGTACGCATATCTAATGCATCACCTTCACTAATAAATAAAGTGGCACTTTTACCAACTTCTAAGGTTCCATAATTATCATCAATGCCTAAAATTTTTGCGGTATTAAATGTAATGAGTTGTAATGCTTTTTCCCTATCTAATCCTTGTCCAACTACTTGACCTGCATAAAAAGGTAAATTACGACTGTTCATCCGTTCCATACCACCACTATTTTCTAGTCCGACAAGAATACCATTATCAGTTAAAATTTTAGGTAATTTGTAGGGTAGATCATAATCATCATCATTGCTAAATGGTAAACTGTGTGTACGTTGTATCAATACCGGCACATTGTATTTTTTTAATACAGCAATGGTTTTATCGGCTTGATAAGCGCCAACCAATACAATATGTTTCACACCAATTTCTTTCATAGAACTAATGGCATCGGTAATTTCTCTTGCTGCATTTGCATGAATGTATAATTTTTGTTTACCACTAAAAAGTTCTTGAGTGGCTTCAAAAGGTAAATGTCTATTATTTTTAGTACCAGAACCGTACGCTTTTGCTTCTTGCATAAAGTTCTTGATCTTATTTACTTGTTTTGTATAGTCTTTATTTGGGCTAAAACCTCTGGGCTCACCTAACCACCATTTACCTTGTTTAAAAGAATTTGGCCAATTTAAATGAATACCATCATCAATTTTTATTGCTGCATCTTCCCAATTCCAAGCATCTAATTGTACTACGGATGAAGTCCCGGAAATAGTACCACCTCTTGGTGTAACTTGTGCCAATAATACACCATTTGGTCGTAAGCTTTCAACAATTTTTGACTCGGCATTATAAGCAATTAAGCTTCTAATATGCGGAATCATTTCGCCTATTTCATCTTGATCTATGGTTGCTCGAACTGCACTGATCTCACCCAAGCCTAAGGTAGAATTAGGTATGATAAATCCGGGATATACATGTTTACCTTCAGCGTTAATTACTTTTCCTTTAGATTGTACTCCAGCAGCAGCCACGGTTGTTAGTTTTCCATTTTCAAAAATGAGAACACTATTTTCGATAATTTTCCCATTACCGAGATGAGCGATTGCTCCTATAATGGTTATTGCTTCTTGTTGTTTAGGAGCTGGAGTTTGTTGTGCTGTTATAGCTTCAATCATAAATAACAGTAAACTTATTGCGATATATGTAATTTTTTTGTTCATGTTGTATTTTTAATATAATTTTTTCTGTAAACTTTTACCTTTAATAATCAACTGAATCACAGTGTAATTCTTTTTTTACATGCTTTTTGGGAGCTTGCGTTGGCGCTCCTTTACTTTTTTCCTTAAGCATCATATTGATCAATTGGTTTCGTTCTTTTTTAATGGCTTTTCGTTTTTGTTTATCCTTTTCAATATCAAAATATACTTTTCCATCAATCAAGGTTTTTTCCGCTTTAGCATAAACAGACAATGGATGATCGCTCCACAACACCAAATCAGCATCTTTGCCAACTTTTATACTGCCAACTCTATCATCTATATGCAATAGTTTAGCAGGATTTAAAGTGACAAATTTCCAGGCATCTTCTTCTGATACATTGCCATATTTAACAGACTTAGCAGCTTCCTGATTTAGACGTCTTGACATTTCTCTACTATCAGAATTGATAGCAGTGACTACACCGACACTATGCATGATTGCAGCATTATATGGAATAGCATCATTAACTTCATATTTGTATGCCCACCAGTCTGAAAACGTTGAACCGCCTACACCATGTGCTTTCATTTTATCGGCAACTTTATAACCTTCTAAAATATGAGTGAATGTATTGATATTGAAATCAAACTTTTCTGCAACTTTCATTAACATATTTATTTCACTTTGTACATAAGAGTGGCAAGAAATAAAACGTTCTTTATTTAAAATTTCTGCCAAGACCTCCATCTCTATATCTTTTCTATAGGGTTTGCCATTCTTTTTAAGTGCATCATATTCTTTTGCTCTTTGAAAATAATCCATATAGACCTGTTCAACACCCATTCTAGTTTGAGGAAAACGAATTGTTTGTGCGCTTCCCCAGTTTGATTGTTTTACATTTTCACCCAAGGCAAACTTTATAAATTTTGGAGAATTGCTATAGATCATATTATCACCAATTTCGCCCCATTTTAATTTTATGATAGCTGATCTGCCTCCAATAGGGTTTGCTGAACCATGTAAGATTTGACTAGTAGTTACGCCACCGGCTAAATTTCTATAAATATTTATGTCTTCACTGTCAATATTGTCTTCTATGGTTACTTCAGCAGAAGAATTATGCCCGGCTTCATTAATAGAAGCTGCTGCAATATGTGAATGTTCATCAACAATACCTGAAGTTAAATGTTTACCGGTCGCATCAACAATTTTAGCTTTTTTATCAGATAAATTTGTACCAACCTTTGCAATTTTTCCGTTTTTAACAAGGACATCAGTATTTTTTAGAATACCATCTTTTTCATTGGTCCAAACAGTAGCATTTTTAAAAAGAATGGTTTCTTGTTTAGGCTTTTCTTTAAAGCCATATCCTATATTAGGAAATGTAATTGGCAGAATTGTTAGAGTATCTTTATTGTCCTTATCGGTTTTTTCATCATCTTTCTTGTCAGCTATTTTTTTAATGGCTGTCCAGTTTACCGTATTTCCATTTAGTAGGATGGCTTCACCGCTTATATTATCTGAATCTGATGAAACTTTTGCATTTAACCTTTTAGGCTTGTCATCTTCAATTAGTATAATACTAAGCCAATCATCACTATAATGAATCTTAGAGTTGATCTTTACGGTATCTTTTTTAACTTTTATATTGAGTTTAGCAGGTTTACCATTAATCGTTAAATCATAATTATTTCCTGCTAAAGAAAGGGTGTAATCTCCTCTAATATCTTTAATATTCATATCATTGATGATATTTTTTGAGCCTTGAATCCAGTTTTCATGCAAAGTAGTTTTCTTGTCAAAAATATCGCCGGAAGTAATTAAAAAATTAGCAAGCATTCCCTTTTTAAGAGAACCGATTTGATTACTTTTTCTCAAAATCTGAGCCGGAACTGTAGTCAATGCTTCTAATGCTTTTGTTTTATCCAATCCATACTCAATTGCTTTTTGTAAATTTTTATTAAAATCATTCAGCGATTTTAAATGATGCGTAGTAAATGAAAATGAGACTCCGTTTTTAGCAAGCACGCCTGGGTTAGAAGGCGCTTGATTCCAGTATCGCATAGCTGACAGATTTACATAATCGGCCTGAAAAGGATTTTCAACATCATAAGCCTTAGGAAAGTTTACCGGTAGTATAAAAGTAGCATTGGTATTTTTTATTTCATTAATTAATTGATATTCATTTCCTTTTCCTACAATGGTGTATTGAATGTTAAATAGATCACCAATTTTATCAGCTCGTAAGGCATTCACTTTATCATTGGCATAAAAAATTTGTGCTAAATTTTTATTAGTATTCAATGCTTCAAGTGACATATCTTTTGTAGATACATTCCCTTTTGCATACCAATCAGCATCGTAATAAACTTGTCGTAACAAAGCCATGGCTCCCATTAAAGATGTAGGATATCCTTGATTGGAAACTTTACTTTTGGTAAATGATAAATATTGAGCTGATGTATCATCTAATAATCTGTCAGCATTTGTTCCATCAGCTTTTAAGGTTACTAAAAGTCCGGCACCTCTGATAATACCATCTTGAAGATGTGTATTTACAATACCGAAGCCTGCTTTACGTAATTCGATGGCTTTTTTATTATCATATTTAAATTTATCGACAGCATTTGTTTCCGGACGGATATGTTCATTCCAATAATATCCTTTGCGTTTAGAATCGTATTGAGGTTTTTGTCTAAATCTGACACTTTTAGATTTAGGAATTGCAATTCCGAAATTGGAATATACATCTATAAAGGATGGATAGATACTCTTTCCGTCAAGATTAATTACAGTTGTGTTTTTAGGAATACTAACACTAATACCTGCATTGACAACTTTACCCTCTTTAATAAGCATAGTACCTTTCTCAATAATTTGAGTAGGTGTAATATAAATTTTTGCATTGGTAAAAGCAGTATAATTTGTGTTCTTGCTTTTTACGCCGTCATTTTTAGGAAAATACTCTTGTGCAGATATATTAATGAAACTGAAAAGTGTACATAAAAATAGTATCCTCAAATAAAGTTTTGAGTTTTTGTAGATCATGGTTAGATGAATTGAGTTAAGAAAAGCTAAAGTTATTATTATTAATGATATAGTATCGTGTAAATCAATAATATTAACATTTCTTTAAGAATTTTTGTTGTTTCGCAGAGATATACCCAAACCACACAGCCTTTCGGTTTTTTGACTCGTTCTTTCTCCCTTTAAATGCGTTAAAAAATAAAACCATAACAAAGGCTATGGTTGAACTTTTCGCCTTTTTAAAGAAAAAAATAACTTTCGCCAAAACTCCCGAAAACCTAAATGGTTAGGGTATACACGCAGCTTCTTAGAGGTGTCCTAAACTTATAAACCATGCTTTTCATTATAAGCAACCAATAAATTTACCATTTTGCTATAGCTTTGCATTCCGTCTTTTTGTTGATTTGCCTTTAAGTAATTATCATAAAATAATTTAAAGAAGGGTTCTGCAGCATTTTGATATGCTTGCCAGAATTCTTGAGATTCTTTAATGTTTTTTAGAATGCCTACTGGTATTTTTTTAATAATCTCTTTTGACGCTAATGAGTCTCTGAAATGGACGGCAGAAACAGAATATCTTAAAGCTGTTATATAAGCGGAATAGTTAAAATTTTTATCTTCACTCTTTGTAGCAGCTAAAAAACCAATAAAATTAGCTTCGCTTTCTGAAGCTATACCTAATTGATGGGCAACTTCATGACTGGAAATCATTGGCAGACTAACCTTTGGTACTAAATAGTCTACTTGTGCTTCACCTGAAAGTGGATTATAATATCCTGAAAACCCCATATAGGTGAGTGGCAGACTAAAGAGTGATTTTTTTAATGATACTTTTTTATAGGTATATTCAGGATATTCTTTTGATAGAGCTTCATAACCCAACACAGTTTTTGTGATAATTTCATTTCTAGAATACGGAATATCAACTTTTAAAGTATCATTAGATACCAGTTGTAAATGTGTTTGTTTTAATTTATTTAATAAGTTATGGGTCAGGTTGGTTAATTCTTCTAAAGTGTATTCTTTTTGTTCTAGTTCAAGTGTTTTGAACAATGAATTTCTATGATAATTCATTCCCCATAATAAGTGAAATAAAAAATAGAAAACTGATAGATAGGCACCAAATTTGAATAGATGCTGTTTAGCATCTCTACCTTTGTTTTTGATAAATTTATAGATAGAGATCAGAAGTATTAATCCTAAAAGAAAGTAATAAATATCTCCTATAGAAAATGGGAGCCATCCAAAAATGCTTCTGAATAATTTAGAAATGAAGGGATATATTCCATTAGAATAATAATGTTCAATAAAATTTGGAAAATAGGATACTAACTTCACTAAAAGTAATTGTATAACTAATAAGAGGGTAAGTATTTGATAGACGGTTAGTTTCTTCATTGCTCAAAAATAATAAAAATAATATTTTAAAAATACTCTTTATAACTTATTAACAAAATTATTGCTTATTAACAATTTGTGTACAAATTTAATTGTAACTTATAAGTTGATTTTTGGTTTAAAAAATTACATTT
>VAPL010707859.1_pt1 | contig 31671 bp, 33 predicted proteins | sample 3395061 | NCBI WGS metagenome assembly VAPL01 (sample SAMN08290444, study PRJNA428436) | hydrothermal vent metagenome | isolation source: Deep-sea hydrothermal vent chimney 2 | place: Pacific Ocean: Juan De Fuca Ridge | depth 2182 m m | reverse complement strand
TTGATTGCGGAGAGGAAGGGATTCGAACCCCCGGTACCCGTAAAGGTACAACTCCTTAGCAGGGAGCCCCGATCGACCACTCTGGCACCTCTCCAAAATTTTAATGAACTTCACTTCTAAAAGTGCGTGCCTACCCGACAAAATAGCGTCTTTATGTAGGCGGGTGCAAATGTAATAATTTGATGATTTACTACCTACTATTTTTTAAATTTTTATTCTAAAATTTATAGAGTAAATCTTAATTAAATAAGATTTAACATCTTATACCTATTATATCTTATGAAATTATTATAAATTTAGAGTCAAATCATTATAAAATAATCAAATTAATATATGGCAACACTTACAATTAATAACAAAGTATATCAGGTAAATACTGACTCAGATATGCCATTACTTTGGGTAATTAGAGATTTAGTCGGATTAACAGGTACAAAATATGGATGTGGTAAAGGACTCTGTGGATCATGTACTGTATTAGTTGATGGTAATCCAGTTCGATCATGTTTAACTCCTGCTTCAACAGCAGAAGGTAAAAAGATTTTAACCATTGAAGGCGTTGAAAATGAGAATAAAGTATTACAGGAAGTTTGGGAAGATCTAAATGTACCCCAATGCGGATATTGTCAATCTGGTCAAATTATATCAGCAGTAGCTTTGTTAAATAAAAATATAAACCCAACTGATGATGATATTGATGAAGCTATGAGTGGTAATATATGTAGATGTGGTACTTATCAAAGAATAAGAAGTGCTATTCATAAAACAGCTGAATTAACTAATTCTAAAACTAAATAATTATGAGCTCAATTCAAATAATAACAAGAAGAAGCTTTATTCGTGGTTTAGGATTAGCTTCAGGAGGATTAATCATTGCTTGTAATTTTCCATCTTCTGACGAAAAAGACCCTGTAAAAAGACCTTTTAATGGAGAAACCTTTGAACCCAATTTATTTATTCAGTTAAAGGATAATGGCGAGTTGGTATTATTAGCTTCCCGTTCTGAGATGGGTAATGGTGTACGTACTTCATTGACTTCTGTAATTGCTGATGAAATGGATGCTGATTGGAAAATGGTAAGTGTGAAACAAGCAACAGGGAATCCTAAATTTATGGATCAGAATACTGATGGATCACGTAGCATACGGTCTCTTTTTAAACCTATGCGTAAAATGGGCGCGACTGCCAGAGCAATGTTAATTACTGCTGCTGCAACAAAATGGCAAGTTGACGAATCAGTGTTAAAAACAGAAAATCATTATGTACTTAACACAACAAATAATAAAAAAGTTTTTTATGGAGATTTAATAAAAGAAGCTGCTGAAGTAGCCATTCCTGAAAATCCACCATTAAAAGATCCTAAAGATTTCAAATATATAGGTACAGACCTAAAAAGTATTGATGGAGCTGGGTTTGCATCGGGTAAACCAAAATATGGTATGGACATTAAGTTACCCGACATGAAATATGTGGCTATTGCCAGATGTCCTGTTACATTTGGTACCGTAAAAAGTTTTAAAAGAGATAAAGCTCTAAAAATTGCCGGAGTAACTGATATCATTGAAATACCAAGAATTACAAAACCTTTTGGTGCATTAGGAGGTATCGTAGTCATTGCAGATAACACCTGGGCTGCCTTTAAAGGAAAAGAAGCATTGGAAATTGAATGGAATTATGGCGATAATAAAGGGTATAACAGTGAACATTACGATAAAATGATTACTGATAATGTCCATAAAAAAGGAAAAGAAGTAAAAAACGACGGCAATGTAACTAAAGCATTCAAAAATGCTGAACACATTGTTGAAAGCACTTTTCAATTACCACACTTAGTACATGCACCTATGGAAGTGCCTAATGCAACTGCTTGGGTTAAAAACGATGGTACTTGTGAAGTTTGGGCTCCTGTTCAATCACCACAAACAGCTAGAAAAGTAGTAGCTGCTTTTTTAGAGACAGATGCTGAAAATGTGACTATTAACGTCACTTTTTTAGGCGGTGGCTTTGGCAGAAAATCGAAACCTGACTTTGTAGTTGAAGCCGTTGTCGTTTCAAAAATTGTAAATGCACCGGTGCAGGTAGTTTGGACACGTGAAGACGATATACACCATAGTTTTTACCATGCGGTGAGTGCACAATATATGAAAGGAGCTTTAGATAAAGAGGGTAATGTTACAGGTTGGCTACATAGGGTAGCCTATCCGTCTATTGCTTCAACTTTTGCGCCTGATTCTGGCTATGCGGCAGGATTCGAATTTGGACAAGGATTAATTAATATTCCATATCAAATAGATAATGTAAGATGTGAAAATGGTAAAGCACCTGCACATTTACGTATTGGTTGGTTTCGTTCAGTTATTAATATTGTTCAAAGTTTTTCTGTAAATATCTTTGTGGATGAATTGGCTGTTAAAGCAAAAAAAGATCCGCTACAATTCAGATTAGATCTGATAGGCAATGACCGTATTGAAGAATCTAAATCTGGCTATCATTTTGATAGTGCCAAGCTAAAAAATGTATTGAAAATTGCTGCGAAAAATGCTAATTATGGTAAAGATCTACCGGAAGGACACGGAATGGGAATAGCAATGCATTATAGTTTTTTATCATATATAGCTTCTGTAATAGAAGTTTCCGTAATCAATGGTAAATTGAAAGTACATAATATACATTCCGTTATTGACTGTGGTATAGCAGTTAATACAGATACAGTAAAATCTCAAATGCAAGGTGCGGCTATTTTCGGGATGTCATTAGCCTATTATGGTAAAATTACAGCTAAAGACGGTGCTGTTGAACAGAGTAATTACCACGATTATCAGATGATACGCATGAATGAAGCACCAGAAGTTCAGGTTGAAATTGTAAATAGTACTGATAAGCCTACCGGAGTGGGAGAGCCCGGTGTACCACCAATTGCTCCGGCAATCATCAATGCTATTTATAATGCTACGGGTAAACGTTATTATTCATTGCCATTAATGGATCACGGACTAGTGTAGGTTAAATTTCAAATCTCAAGCACCAAATTCCATTTTTTAATTATTACCCATTTGGAATTTTAATATTGGAACTTTTTAAAGTATGGATTCTCCAATTTTAATTCTCCTTGCTGGAGGAAAATCTACTAGGATGGGCTATCCGAAAGGATTATTAGATTATCATGGTACATTATGGATATTAGAGCAAGTATCTCGCTATAAACATGTTGAAAACCTTAAGGTTTATATAGGATTGGGATATGATTATGAGCAATATTTAGAAACTATACCTTGGTTTAAAGACGCTATTGAAAATTCATATAATTATAATGGAGTAGAAGTGAAGGTTGTTATTAATGATCAACCAGAGTTAGGTTCTTTTTCTACACTTCAGACTGTTATGAGAAATATTAATGTTGATTCTACTATTATAGTACAACCAATTGATGTTCCATTACTAAATAAACAAAGCTTAGCAGCTATTATCAATGAAAATAATACAATTGTAATCCCTAAATGTAATGGTAAGAATGGACACCCTGTAAAGTTAAAGTCTGAATTTTGGAAGCCATTATTGACATTAGATTCATTTTCAAGTGATGCCCGACTTGATACACAAATTAAATTATTTAATACTTCAAGTATTACTTACCTTAAAGTTCATGATAAGTCTGTTTATCAAAACTTTAATACTAAAGATAATTGGAATGATTATTTAAGTATCAGTAATAACTTGATCTAATTATCTTGTACTACCCAACACGTAGAAAGAAAGTTACATTATACTTTTGTATAGACCTCACAGGTTTTTTGAAACCTGTGAGGTCTTTTATATAAAACTTACAAAACCTTGTTAATAACTAGGCAATAAATATATTCATGTAAAATTTGGATTTTAACAAGGTTTTGTATTTTTACAACTTCCGAATTATCGGAACTAAAACAATACTAAATGCCCTCAATTCAAGAGTTACAAGATTTTTCTACACAAGTAAGACGCGATATTTTAAGAATGGTTCACGCCGTTAATTCAGGACATCCGGGAGGTTCTTTAGGATGTACAGAGTTTTTAACGGTACTTTATCAAGAAATATTAAATTATTCAACTGATTTTACCATGGATGGAGAAGGAGAAGATCTATTCTTTTTGTCTAACGGACATATCTCTCCGGTATATTATAGTGTGTTGGCCAGAAGTGGTTTTTTTTCCGTAAAGGAATTAGCTACATTTAGAAAGTTAAACACACGCTTACAAGGACATCCTACAACACATGAAGGCTTACCGGGAATTAGAATAGCTTCAGGTTCTTTAGGACAAGGCATGTCTGTAGCCATTGGTGCAGCACAAGCAAAAAAATTAAATAATGACACTTCAATTGTATATAGTTTACATGGTGATGGAGAACTACAAGAAGGACAAGCTTGGGAAGCAATAATGTATGCTGCCGGAAAAAAAGTAGATAATTTAATTTCAACAGTTGATTATAACAAACAACAAATAGATGGTGCAACAGATGATGTAATGCCTTTAGGAGATCTAAAATCAAAATTTGAAGCATTTGGTTGGGATGTACTTGAAATACAAGAAGGAAATTCTATTGAAGCCATTATTTCAGGCATAAAGGAAGCAAAATCTAGAACAGGTAAAGGTAAACCAGTTTGTATTCTATTGCATACTATTATGGGCAATGGCATTGACTTTATGATGCATACACATGCTTGGCATGGTAAAGCGCCTAACGATGAGCAACTGGCAATTGGTTTATCCCAAAATGCAGAAACATTGGGCGATTATTAGTGAGACTTTATTTTTAAGAGATTACAAAGAAATCGAATAAAAAATAATTAGTCGTCCCGATAGCTATCGGGATAATCCTGCTACAGAGCGGGATCTCATGATGTATATCATTTGAAAATAAAATTCTCCGTGAATCTCTGCGAAAATACTCTGTGCACCTCTGTGGTACAGTTATTACACTGGGAATTCGCAAAGTTGCACAGAGAAAATTCCAAAAACCAGTATTTTATCATTGAGAGCGAAACAGAGTAAAGCGTGACAATCTCTCTGTTAACACACTAATACTAAACCTTAAAATATCAATTTAAATTACTAAAATTTTCCCCTTCGGGGAAATGTCCGAAGGACAAAGGGGTCTATTGTTGCGTATAATAATTATAGTCTTTAATAACAATATCAACAAACTCAATAGGTTTCAATTTGGTTTTAATATCTGTGATACCAATTATTTTATTGTGTAATTTCACTATGACACTATGATTTCCTTTTCGTTTGGCATTTCTATATAATTCTTTAATGGTTTGAATATCAGTATCAGATAGCATAGTAACCTGAGGAAAAGTAGGTGTGTAATCTAAAGGTATATCTACAACTAATGTGTCTGCAATAGTAATCCGTTTTTTCTCAGTGATTACTGTAGTTCCAGCAGCAATATCACCCAAGCGCTGCCCTTTCCCATTCAATAAAATAGTTAATAAAGCTATAGAACCTGAAGCTAAACTTAGATCGATTAAACGTAACATCCACCGCAATACATAACTTCCAAAAGTGGGTTTTGAACCATCAATTTTTACAACTCTAATTTTATTGATATATTTCCCCGGTGTTTGACCATTCATCAATACTTCAAATAGTAAACTGTAGAAAAACACAGGCAATCCTAGTAATAAATAGACCACCCAAAGATCCATGCTCATAGGTAAATCTAACGCATTCATTATCAAAATTACTATAATGTAATATCCAACAATTATAAATCCGTCAATAAGGTAAGCTCCAATTCTTGTTCCAACATTGGCAACATTTTGTTGAATACTTACATTTTGTGCAGTTTCTATTTGAAAATTATCCATTTTTATGTTTATTTGTAGAGCTAGATTAGCAGAATATAAACGGGCTAATATAAAAAATATTCTTTTTTATTTAAATGAATAAGTTGAAATAAATGCGAGAAGCAGCTTTTGTAAAAATACATAAAGAAAGATGGCAGTTATTTGAAGATGTATTGGGTAATAAACAGCAAATATCTCCAGATAAATTATCTGATCTATATATTGAAATTACTGATGATCTAAGTTATGCAAAAACTTTTTATCCTAATAGTAACACCGCAGTCTATTTAAATTCTATAGCATCAAGTGCTCATCAAAAAATATATAAAACTAAAAAAGAAGGTAAAAATAGAATTGTTACTTTCTTTAAGACTGAATTTCCGTTAGAATTTTATAAATACCATAAACAGTTACTAATTGCATTTTTGGTGTTTGCCTTTTTTACGCTAGTAGGTGCGTTTTCAGCTTCTGAAGATGGAAACTTCGTTAGATTAATTCTAGGAGATACGTATGTAAATATGACACTTGAAAATATTGAGAAAGGCGACCCGATGGCAGTATATAAAGATGCAGATGAAACTAAAATGTTCATCGCAATTACTTTAAATAATATAAAAGTAGCAATGTATGCCTTTATATTAGGTATTTTATTTTCTGTAGGCACATTATATGTTATGATGCAAAACGGAATCATGCTTGGTTCTTTTTTATATATGTTTTTTGAAAAAGGCTTATTGTGGGAGTCATCACGTACTATATGGATACATGGCACTATAGAAATATCAGTTATCATTATTGCCGGTTGTGCCGGACTGGTATTAGGTAATGGTTTGTTGTTTCCTAAAACTTATTCAAGACTGGATTCTTTTAAAAGAAGTATCAAAGCAGGATTAAAAATAATGGTAAGTACCATTCCGTTTTTTATTGTCGCAGGTTTTTTAGAAGGCTATGTTACCCGCCATACCGAAATGCCTGATTGGCTGGCAATTTTTATCATATTAATTTCATTAGCAATCATCATATTTTATTACGTCATATATCCCATACAATTAACCAAAAAATTACAACCAAATGGAGAACAATAGTTTTATAGAATTCAAAAAAACACGAGATTTAGGAGCCATCATCACAGATACTTTTAAATTTATCAGACATAATTGGAAAGGATATTTCGGTACAGTTGCTAGAATTGCCGGACCTGCATTTATTATTTTTATTATTGCAATGGCAATGTATATGAGGTCACTTGGAGGAATGATGAATGATTTTTTACCTGAAAGCACTTCAGCTAATACACCTGAATTTGGGTTTGATTTAGTATTATATATAATTCTAGCCATGTTTGCAGGTTTAGCATTTTTTGTATTGATGCAAATGGCATCTTTATATTTTATTAAGAGTTATATCAATAATAATGGAGCTGTAGATAGAAGTGAAATTATTACCAATGTTAAACAAAATTTTTGGAAATTTTTAGGCTTTGGTTTTTTGATGATATTAATGGTTATGTTCGGAGTAATGTTATGTTTTTTTCCTGGAATTTACCTGGGAGTCGTTTTGGGGTTAGGAACTTCCATTTTAGTGTTTGAAGGAAAAAGTATTGGTGATACTATAAGTTATTGTTTTACTTTAATTAAAGACCATTGGTGGGAAACTTTTGGAGTTGTATTTGTAATTGGATTTTTAGTCGGAATTTTAGGACAGATCTTTGGCGTTCCGGCTCTCATATATTATTTTGTTAAACTAGGAACCTCATTATCTAATGAAGACCCAACGGCTGTTCTTGGACTATTTTCAGACCCTATATATTTGTTGCTAACAGTATTGTCTTATGTGGGGCAATTTTTATTATCATCAATCACATTAATTGCTTCTGTATTTATTTATTATGACTTAAATGAACAAAAAAACTTAACAGGAACCATCGAAAAAATAGACAGTTTAGGTCAATAATACATTGAAATACATTTTACTCTATATACTAGTTACCTTTTTTACTCTCGGAGTTTTTGCTCAGCAAGATTCTCTTAAAGTGAAGTATGATACATCAGAAATTAAACAGAAAAAATTTGATGCCGATAATTTAGATACTTATAAAAGTGACAAGGATTTTAATTACAATGTAAAAAAACGCAAAATAACCTTTATAGAACGTATTTGGGATTGGTTTAAACGAGTGTTTTTTAAATTTCTATCTTGGCTTTTTGGTAATAAAGCTGCTACGGGAATTTTAGCAGTGATCGTTCGAGTATTACCTTATCTTATTGCTGCAATTGTGCTGTTCTTACTTTTAAAATTTTTCTTAAAAGTCGATATGAATAGTATTATATCCGGTAAAACTGATAAGGCTGTAGTTAGTTTAACAGATGAAGAAGAACTCATAAAAAATGAAGACTTGACAAAATTAATACAAAAAGCAATTGAACAAAAAAATTACCGATTGGCTATTAGATATTATTACCTGTTAGCATTACAAAAGCTGTCAAAGCATGAGTTTATAGAATGGCAGCAAGAAAAAACAAATGAAGATTATATCAAAGAAATAAAACAAGAACTTTTAAAAAGCAAATTCGCCTCAAGTACCTATTTATACGATTTTGTATGGTATGGTAATTTTGATATTAATGAACTTGAATTTGTAAAAGTTGAAGCTGAATTTAATGAATTGAATAAACTAATTAAATAGGCGCAATTGGATAAAAAAATAAAAATATATCTGGGTCTTTTTTCGCTATTACTCATATCGATCATCTATATGGAAAGTGTGAAACCAAAACCTATCAATTGGTTTCCTTCTTATGTAAGTAAACACAAAATACCCTATGGTACTTATGTGTTACATAATGAATTGAAGAGTATATTTTCAACTACACAAATTGATGAAATTAAAATTCCGCCTTATCTGTTTTTACAAGATAGCACCAAACTAGGAACCTATGTGTTTATTGACGATGCTATTAACTTTGGTGAAGACGAATTTAATAAGCTTTTGCAATTTGTAAAAAGGGGGAATGATGTCTTTATCTCTACTCATGGTATTACAATCGACACCTTGAATATAGAAACCGAAGGAATTTTTTCTACTGCTATTGAACAGACACCCTTTTTTAAATTAATGAACAGAAATTTAAGCTCAAAAGAGTTTAATTTTGATAGGGAGTTTCACAATACTTCATTTGTAAAAATAGATACTGCTTCAACTATTGTATTAGGCAAAACAGGTTATATAAATCAAAATGAGAATCGGGTAGCAGAAGGTATTAATTTTGTCAAACAACCTTATGGAAAAGGAAATTTATATTTACATACTTTTCCCGAAGCATTTACTAATTATTTTATCTTGAAATCTTCAAATAATCAATATACAGCATCTGTTTTATCATACTTAGATGATTCTAAACCTATTTTTTTGGATGCATATTATAAAACGGGTAAAAGCAGAATTACTTCACCTATGCATTATTTATTAAGTTCTAAAAGTTTAAAATGGGCTTATTATATAGCATTGATCGGTATAATGTTTTTTGTAATTTTTGAAGGAAAACGTAAACAACGCTATATTCCTATAATTACTCCGTTAAAAAATCAAACATTGGCATTTACCAGAACAATTGCCAATATGTATTATGAAAAATCTGAACATAAAAATATTGCAGAACATAAGATCAGTTATTTATTAGAATATATCAGAGCTAAATTACATGTACCTACAGTAACAATAAATGATCAATTTTATACTTATGTGGCATCACGGAGCAGTATTGATAAAGAGAAAGTTATATCGCTTTTTAATTATATAGATCAGGTACATTTAAAAAATACAATTACAAAAGAAGAATTGATAAAACTGAATACATTAATTGAAGAATTTAAAAATCCTATATAAAAAATGGAGAATCAAGAGACAAACCCTCAAGATGAAGGGTTACAATTTAATAATAGAATAGATCTAAGCAAACTCAAAAATGCTATTTCACAGATCAAAGAGCAATTACACAAAGTTATTATAGGTCAGGATGACTTTATGGAGTTACTTATGGTTGCATTATTAGCTGATGGACATGTATTGATCGAAGGAGTACCCGGGGTAGCAAAAACCATCACAGCAAAACTTTTAGCAAAAACCATTAGTACAGGTTTTAGCAGAATACAATTCACACCAGATTTGATGCCTTCAGATGTACTAGGAACATCAGTTTTAAATATGAAAACATCTGATTTTGAATTTAAAAAAGGCCCTATTTTTTCAAATTTGGTATTGATAGATGAGATCAATCGTGCACCTGCCAAGACTCAGGCGGCATTATTTGAAGTGATGGAAGAACGTCAGGCAACGATTGATGGTAAGAGATATGAAATGCCTCCACCATTTATGGTGTTGGCAACACAAAATCCGATTGATCAAGAAGGTACCTATGCTTTACCGGAAGCACAATTAGATCGTTTTTTATTTAAAATTAGTGTCGACTATCCGAGTTTGGAAGAAGAAGTGCTTATTATTCAATCACATAATGACCGTAAAGGTGCTTTACCGCAAACAATGGTAAAAGAAGTGCTTTCAGAAAAAGATCTGGCTGAATATAGAAGTAAGATTTTTGAAATTTTAGTAGAAGAAAAGATCGTGAAATACATTGCTGAAATTATTTCTAAAACAAGAAATCATCCTCATTTATATTTAGGAGGTTCCCCAAGAGCAAGTATAGCAGTGTTAATGGCTTCAAAAGGATTTGCAGCGTTGAATGATCGAGATTTTGTAATACCTGAAGATGTTAAAAAAAGTATGTATCCGGTATTGAGGCATAGAGTTATTTTAACTCCCGAACGTGAAATGGAAGGGATGACCACCGATAAAGTTATTGAAATGATCATCCAATCTGTGGAAGTACCGAGATAATGAGAAGGTCTTGACTGCACTCGACCAGACACTATAATGATTATCTATGTCTCCTCGAGCAGTTTATGCTGAACTTGTTTCAGTACAGTCGAGAGGTTAACAATAGTATATTTCAATTTAAGAAATGAACCTAATTAAAAAATTATACATACACGAACGCTTTTTTATTTATATCAGCACCATTGCTGCTATATTTCTAATTTCATTCTGGATTGATATTTTATATACTGTTGCTTGGTTGTTACTACTTATATTGATAGTTCTCTTTGTTTTTGATTTAATACTTCTGTTTCGCTTTAAAAATGGAATTAAAGCAAGACGCTTATTACCGGAGAAGTTTTCAAATTCAGATGAAAATCCTGTACCAATAACATTAACAAATAACTACCCTTTTAAAACATATTTAAAAATTATTGATGAATTACCGGCGCAATTCCAAAAAAGAGATTTTGATTATGAAACGGCTTTAGAACAGTCAGGCACTCACAATTTTGAGTATCAGGTAAAACCAGTAGAGCGTGGTGAATATCATTTCGGCACTTTGAATGTATATGTATCATCAGCTTTGCAAATGATTGCTAAGCGATATCGTTTTAATGCTTCACAAATGGTTGCTGTGTATCCATCCTATATACAAATGCGTAAATATGAGTTTTTAGCTATGAATAATCGGTTGACTGAGTTTGGACTCAAAAAAATTCGCAGGATAGGACATACTATGGAGTTTGAGCAGATAAAAAATTATGTGCCTGGTGATGATGTTAGAACTATTAATTGGAAAGCTACAGCTAAGCGTGCTCAATTAATGGTGAATCAATATCAGGATGAAAAATCTCAACCAATTTATTCAATTATAGATTTAGGGCGAGTTATGAAAATGCCTTTTGAAGAACTAAAATTATTAGATTATGCCATCAATTCAACCTTGGCTTTTTCAAATATTGCTTTACTTAAAAATGATAAAGCCGGAATGTTGGCTTTTTCAAAAAAAGTTGATACTATTATTCCTGCCAGTAATAAAAGAACGCATATCAATGTGTTAAATGAGGCATTGTATAATATTGACACTCAGTTTACTGATTCAGATTACGGTTATTTGTATGCAACTATCAAACGAAAAATTACACATAGAAGCTTATTGATTTTATACACAAATTTTGAACATATATCAGCTTTAAAAAGGCAATTACCATTTTTAAAAGCCATTGCAAAACAACATTTATTAGTAACTGTATTTTTTGAAAATACCGAATTAGATGAACTCATAACAGAAAATGTTGAAGACTTACAAAGTGTTTATCATAAAACAATTGCTGAGAAATTTGCTTATGAAAAACGACTCATTGTAAAAGAATTAGAAAATAGAGGAGTACATGCTATTTTAACAAAACCACAACAATTAACAGTGAATGTTATTAACAAATACTTAGAATTTAAAGCTAAAGGGTTTATTTAATATTAGGTCTTGTTTCTTTTTTGTTACCCAAAATTCAATCAAAAATATATCAATTTTTAAACACCTGATTTAACGCTAGTTAACAGACATTCTTCAAGCAACTATTAATTTTTCTCTATAATTTTTTTTGAATTCCATAATAAATTATATAACTTAGTCCCTTATTTATATATAATTATAAGTTATTTTTTATTAACATTTAAATTTTATTATTATGTCTTTTAAAGCAAAATTAAAAGTAGCAGGGAAAGAAGTGAACGTACTTCACTGCAGTTATGATCTACATCAAGAAGTAGATCCAACAGGAAGGCCATCATCTGTAACAAGAGGTGGTAGAATCAATTTAACCGTAGAATCTAATGGAGAAACTGGTTTCTTCGAATGGATGACAAACAACTTTGAACGTAAAGATGGAAGTATTGTTTTCGTTAAAAGAGATACCAATGCTACATTAAAAGAAATAAATTTCAAAGAAGGATACTTAGTGAAGTATAAAGAAAGCTTTGATTCTTCAGGTGAAAATCCACTTAAAGAGACCTTTACGATCTCTGCCAAAGAAATTGGTAGTGGTAGTGGAGAGCATATTAATGAGTGGGTGTAGTTCACTTAATAATTATAAATTTAAAAAAATGAGGTATAAACTTATACCTCATTTTTTTATAGTAATAGCATATATTTCAATTATTATTTTGTAGATACAGCTAGTATTATTACATTTAGTCAATAAAAAAAATAACACTATGAATTCAAACTTAGGTATAGGTGGTAACGAAGTTAAAGGTGATGCTAATGAAGCACTTAACGAAATACCAAAAAACAGAACATTACTTACAGGAAAACTAACCCCAAATACACCGATAAAACCGGAAGTAGTAGAAGGGTTACAAACAGTTGAAGATGTTTTCGAACATTTTGATCCTAAAATAAAAATAGGATTTGAAAATAAAGATGGTGGGGTAGTACATGAAGATTTAAAATTTACCAATCTAGGTGATTTTGGTAAAAAAGGACTTACAAATAATAGTGCTTTTTTAAAAGACCTAGAAATAGAAAGTGATCATTATAAAAAAATGATGAAACAATTAAAAACAAATAAAATTCTTAAAATGGCATTGCAAGACCCTCAGGCCAAGCAATCAGTTTTAGAAACTATTAATGCACTTATTGAGGAGATTAAAAGCTCTCAAAAATAACCTTAAAAAGTAAAAAAAAATGGCAGGATCTTCAGCGAAAAAAACGGATGCAGGATTACAAAAGAAATTATCACAAAATGTAAAAGAAAAATCAGAATCATTTGCTAAATATGGCGGATTTGATTTATTAGAATCTTCTATAGATGGTGTACAAAATTTAAATCCTGATCGTAAAGCAAGACGAAATATTTTCTTAACAGAAAATAATAAAAAAGAAGAACGTAGTGAATTATTAAAAGTATTAAACCTTTGGGCAGATTTATTGAAAAATCAAGGCGATGTTATTGATTTGGTAAATATAGCTAATGATAAAGCCGAAGATGCTGAAAAAACACTCAAGAAAAACCTTAAAACTGCATTAGATGAGACTAAAGATTTAGAAACATCATATCGTACAGTAGCTTTATTCTTTAGAAATACTGATTTACCGGCAGTTAAAAATGTATCTATTATTAATGCTGAATTAGATCAACTTTCTGATTTAGATAATACACGGTTTTTTGATCATATTAGAGATGAAATTCTAGCCAAATATGATAGATTAGACCTAAGAGAAAACTATTCTTTAATGATAGTGCCGGGTTATTTAGGCTCAAAAGCAGTAGTAGATAAATGGGCAAAATTGGCTCATGACAATAAAATAATGTTGATTACTGACTTCTTGCATCTTGATGAACCGGATGATGTAATGGAAATGTTTGAATCTGCAAATTTAAGTAGTGGAGATATGTATCTTTCTAATACTATTATGACCTGTAACTGGTTAGTAGGTAGAAATAAACATGCTGAATTAGGAGAAGAAGATAATTTGTATATACCACCATCTGGAGCATTAGCCGGTAGAATTTATAACACACTAATGTCACAAGTAACTGCCGGTAAAAAGCACGGTGGACTCAATGAAATTAGTGGTGTAAAATTTGATCTAAAGAAAAGTGAAATTGCAAACCTTGAGAGCTTAGGTGTTGTGCCTATGGTGAACGAATATGGTAAAGTAATGGCATTTTCAGCCAAAACACTTTTTAATGGAGACAACTTAGGCTTACAAACCTATTCAGTAGTTCGTGTATTTGATTATGTTACCAAAGTGTTGATGGACTTTTTAAACCGTCGTGCATTTGAAAACTTTAATGCAAAAACACGTAAAGAAATTCAACAACAAATTGTGCGCTTTTTAGATAGCGTTACCGGTCCGGATAAATTAATTGAGAATTTTGAAATCAAACGTTTTGAACAAGATTATAATCAGAAGGACAGAATATATCTTGACGTAAATTTAAAACCATATTTTCCGGCTAAAAACTTTTTGATCAAAATGGATGGACAAAAAGGGGATGATGGAAATGAATGGGAGTCTGAGTATGAACAACAATAATTAATAGAAAAGAAAAAGTATGTCATTTTTAGCAAAATTTATCATTGATGGTAAAGACTACAATGTATTAGAAAGTGCTTATGCACTACACCAACCTACAGATGAAGTAGGTAAACCTATCGGAAGACCAAGAGGAGGAAAAATAACACTTAAGTTAGAATCTGATGGTAACACAGATTTATTTCATTGGATGAAAGAACCCTCTGTAACTAAAGGAGGTTCAATTATCTTTTTTAAGAGAGATGCCATGGCAAAACAAATGGTTATTGAATTTGAAAATGCCTTTTGTGTAGATTTTATAGAACGCTTTGTTGCTGACAATAATGCACCTATGATAACATCTATTGTAATTTCAGCGCAATCAATAAAAGTTGGAAGTGTTGATTTTAAAAATCTTTGGGGCGTAGAATCTTAGGAAAAGCATAAATACTTAGATTATAAATATTTAAAAGTAGTAGTTAACATTACTCCTTTTTAATAGTATTTTAATTTTAAACAGCTTAAATTTTAAAAAAATGGACGATTATCCAAATGACTTATACTTTGGAATCGGAATTTCATACGGAACAGGTGGTTTTAAAGCAAATGTAAACCTTACAGTAAATCACGATTTTGGTAATGATTTTACAGGTTCTTATGGGTTAGGTGTCACTTATCACCAAGATTTTTATGAAACTGGAAGAAGTGGTTTTGAATTTAGAAACTCTTTGATGGTTAATTATGATGATGGGCATACAGGAGGAAGTCTTGGAACCAATTTCTGGAATGGCTTTGGCGAAATGAAAGAGTTCGATCAGCGTACAGGAATGTTAAATTTCAGAAGTAATGATTTTAAATTTTCTTATGAAAATGATGGAACTCCATTTCAATTAATAGGTTTAGGTGATGGAGATGATAGTTATAGAACAGCTGCTGCTAGTATTGGCTATGGTGATTTTTCAGTAGATATGAACCTACTTACTGGTCGAAGAGATAAAAGTAGACCAGGAGGTTATATTGGAAGCTTCGAGCAAGAAAAAACTTTAGCTGGAGGTGAAAAAGGAATACCTATGGGTATAGGACAATTTGGTGAGAATTATAAACATGGTTTTGTGGTTGAAAAAGGACCAAGTTACCGTTACGGAGGTTTAACTTTAAATTATCAAGGAATTAGTGCCGGTGTGAATTCTGAATGGGTAAGACATGGGTTTCAAAATGTTTTGGCACATGATATTATCAAACCCCAAAGACAATTCCCTATGCTAAGTGATGACTGGGATACTGTTTTTAATCTATCCAATCAAGGGACTTCAAAGTTCACAATATGGGGACAATAAAATTTCAAAATTTTTTGACACTTCTTTGTTTTAGTATTCTTTCTTGTGGTTCATTTGATAAAGGCTTTACTGATCATAACGGTCAATATGTTCCGAAAAACCCTAACTTTAAGTTAAAAGATAAGCCTAATAATAATATTCCTAGTAATTTAGACACGTCTAATGTATATAGATTATCAGAGCGTTATGAAGGAGGTAAACTTATTTACCCAAAGAAAAACTTAACAAAAGAGGAGTATTATAGTTTTCTTCGAGAATTACAAATGGGTAATCAATACATCAAATTTTATCCGAATGGTAGATGCTTAAGCTTTACAGTTAAGGTGAAAGACTCATTAATGATTGATACTAATATACTAACGAAAGCTGATTTAAATCCTAATAACCCCAATTGTAGCAAAGAATATTACCATAGTAAAGATGGTAAAGAAGTTTATAAAGAGAGTTTTGTATACGGTGAAGGTTATGGAATGTATTCAATGACAAGTTTTGTTTTAACAAAAAAAGGTGATACTTTGACCTTTGATAACTACAAAGGCTCCAAGTCAATATATGTCAAAGAAATACTTCCTATAGATTGGCAGAAATATAAAGCTGACTGGTAAGAGTAATCAATATCTTCAAAAGATTACTACATGAGAATAACAAAAATAATATCTGTTACATTAATTTTATCATTAATTATAAGTTCATGTAATTTGTTAGGTATAAATGGCTTATTTGAAAAAGGATATCGAAATGATAATGGACAATATGTTCCAAAAAATCCAAACTTTAAGTTAAAAGATAAACCTAATAATCATATTCCAAGTAATTTGGATTTTGTAAATATTTATAGACTTTATCAAAGGTATTATCAAGGTAAACTTGAATATCCTTCCCTTGAAAATAGATATTCGGGACTAAATAAAATATTAAGTTATATAAAATTTTACCCTAATGGTAGATGTTTAGATATTGCAATCTTAACAAAGGATGAATTAGGCAACCCCAATCAACTTAAAGAAGAGAACTTAGATCCTAATAATTCTTATTGTAGCAAAGAATATTACCATAGTAAAGATGGTAAAGAAGTATATAAAGAGAGTTTTGTTTATGGGGAAGGTTATGGCATGTATTCAATGACAAGTTTTGTTTTAAACAAAACAGGAGATACATTGACAATAGCTGATAAAAAAGGATCTAAAACTATATATGTAAAGGAAATATTACCAATAAATTGGAAGGAATATAAAGTTGACTGGTAATTTTATATAATCCGGTTTATAGACAAATATAAATGATTGATAAATCTACTTTTTAATATTTACTTATCTCCACGTTTGTTTTTACACCCTATTTTTAGTAGCTTTATCGTTAGAACTATTTGAGTAATAGACAGGTTCTAATGAATAAGTTAGATTAAATAGAATAATCTTTTACTTTACCCGTTTTTGTTTTAATGAACGATAATAGGAGTTAAAAGTTGAAATAATAATTTTATTGATTATAATAAAAATGAAAGATTTAACAAAAGAACAAATAAAAGATAGACTCATTGCTCGTACAGCAGAAATTTGGGGCGTTGATGAGTTGGAATTAGAACACTCTTTTGACCCTATTATTTCATTATTATATGATGCCTTTTCTCATGAGTTGATACGAATTTCAAACTCTATTAAGTCAAGTAGAACCCGTATCACAGAGCGCTTAGTAGACTTGTTAACTCCGGAAGTTTCAACACTGGCAAAACCGGCACACGCTATTTTACACAGTGTACCAATAGAAACCAATGAAGTTGTAAGTGCATATAATCAGTTTATTTTTAGAAAAAGATCAACAGGTATTGATGTAAATGCAAATAAATCGGTTGATGAATTCTATTTCAGCCCTACTGGAAATTTTGACATTTCTAATTGTGATATTAAATATATTGTAGGGCAAAAAAAGATAAGTGTCGTTGAAAATTTACGAATCAATGATTTTCTAACTGCTGAAGAGCATTATAATAAACCTAGTGAATACAATACTTTTTGGATTGGTTTAAAAACACATAAAGAGCTAGACTCATTACAAAATTTAATGTTTTATTTTAATACAACCAGCCATACAAAAAAAGAACTTTTTTTAAATAATTTAGTGAATTCTAAGTGGGAAATTAATGATGAAAAGATTACTATCAAACAAGGTTATAATACAGATATAAGGTCGATAGAAAATTATGAAAGTTTTATCAATGAAAGTGTACAAACTAAATTAAAATTCTATCAGACAACTATTAATTCACTTTATGAAAAATATTTTATAACTATAACAGATGATCGTCCTATCAATAAAATAAAAAAACGATATCCTGATGAATTTAAAACTTTTTTATATCCTGAAAATCTTAAAAAATTTGATGAAGACTTAGTTTGGATAAAAGTTACCATGTCTTCAATTATAAGTCCGCAGATCATTGATAACATGTATTGTTATGCAAATTGTTTTCCGGTAATTAATAAAAAATTAGCACATAAAATTCAACGCTCTCAAAAGCATTTGAATATAATTCCATTAGATATTGAAAATAATTTTTTTCTAGACCTCCAACAAATAGATACCAGTAATGGTAATGAATACTTGATGCAAAACGGTACAGCTTCTAAAACAAATAAAGATTTAAGAGCCTATTTAAGATATGGTGGAGTAGCTAGATTTGATGAAAGAGACGCTTCAGAATTGTTGCACTTTTTATTAGATGTGTTAAAAGAAGATACAGTTGCCTACAATGCTATAGGTGGTGACTTTATCAATTCTAATGTTACAGAATTACAACAAATAATATCGAAGGTAGAGCAAAAAATTGAACATAATAGTTTTACAAAAAGTAAAGCACCTTATTTAATTATAGAAAACGATAAGACAAAACATAATGCCTTAGAAACTTTTTTTGTTTCTTATTGGACAACCAATGGTGATAAGGCAAATAAAATACATCCTTTCGTTAGATTATCTCAATTTAAAGGTACTTCTTTTAAAACAGATTCATTGATGTTTGTTACAGGTACAGTTGGAGGAGAGAACGAACCTAAAGCAAGCGATAAAATATATGCATATAGAGAAAATATTTTATCTAGAGGACGTATAGTCACTAAGCAAGATATTATTAACCATTGTTTTAATCATTACAAATCAAGTATTTCAAAAGTTTCAGTTAAAAAAGGAATACAAGTACAACAAGGTAGTGCAGTAGGTTATACACCAACTATGGATGTTTATATAACCAAAAGTACTGATGCTGTATATGAAGATGCAGACTGGCAATATTTAAAAGAAAGTTTAGAAAATAGCTTGCTTTTAAACTCAGCAAATGTTTTGCCCTTTAGAATTATGTATAATTAATATATGTCCTATCTAATTTAATGAGGATGTCATTCAGTCCGAGTACTCGGGAAGGGGGAAGAGTCTCTAATTTGAGATTCCTTATTCGTTCCTCTTTCGGAATGACAGAAGTATTCTGGGATAGACATAACATCTATATTAATGTAAGTGATAATTATATTAAACTCGTATTAATAAAAAAATAATCAATAAAAATTATTTAAAAACTATGAACCCATCTTGATTTTTTATATCTTGGTCAAATATTTAAGGGTTTTGCTCGATAAACAACTTATTTTTATTTCTTCAACCCGTTAAAAATGAGTTATATAGTAAATATTGGGTCATATTTGAATCTATTATCCTTAGATTGAGAAAACCAAATGATTAAAATGATTGGTTTTAATTGATTATAAATTTTTGGAATTAACTGCACCTTACTTGTCTACTTTTTAGAGAGGTAAACTTGGCTTAGCCAAATTTTTAAATAGTGGTATTGTTTGAGAAGTATTTTAAATTTCTTGACAATGTCAACCAATTTGATTTTATTGAGATGTAAAGTTAAATTGAAACATTGTCCCCATGGAAGCCAGTATTGATCGGAGCCGAAGTGGGACTATAGGGGTGTAATTCCTCTATTTAAAATATTAAAAACAGGAGTGTACCTAATCAAGTTTAAGACAATTATAAAAACAAAAAAATAAGCTATGTCCAAAAATTCATCTAAGGTCTTTATAGACGGTTCAGAAGTATTAGCAGATGCCACTTTTCAGGTAGAGATCACTCAAGTTATGGGAACGCATAATCATTTTGCTGTAAGCTTCCCCACAAGTTCAAAAGAGGGGTACGGAGCATCCTTGATGGATGATTCTATCAATTATATTGGTAAAAAGATCAGTATCTCTTATGAAGATAGCTTAGAGTTTGTAGGTTTGGTCAATGATGTACAATTACTTAAGAACAATGCAGCTACAGGAGTGATCACTATTAGTGGTTTTAGTTCAGATATCGTATTGTCACAACGTTATGATTGTATGAGTTTTGAAGAAGGTTTTACCTTACAAGATGTGATAAGTGAAGCCATAGGTGACCATAGTGATCTAAAAAAGAATTTCGGTCATCAAATGGGTACAACCCTGCCATATACTGTACAATATAATGAGAGTGATTATAACTTTGTATATCGTATGTGTTCTCGTTATGGTAAATGGTTATATAATAACGGTAAGGAATTCTGTATTGGTAGAATAGGAGAAAAAACAGTAGAAGGTACTTATGGAAAAGAGCTCAGAACTTTCGGATTGCATAGTTCATTACAAGAACAAGCTTTTAGTATCAATCAACACGATTGGGTAAACAATGCTCCTTTTGACGGACAGTCAAGCAGTTCGAGTCCCACAGCAAACCATCCATATATACAAACGGTAAAACAAAATTCAGATTTTTTATATAAAACACAAGGCTATTACAATTGGGTGCATGGTCAGCCTGAATTTAGCAGTCAACAAGGCATAGATGAAGCCACCAAGGCACACACTTTGGCAAGAACCTCAAATATGTTAAAAGCAGTTGGTACCTCCATTCTATATAAATTACGATTGGCTGATACTTTAAAGATACAGGGTTTTAATTTTAGTGATGATAGTAAAAAAGATACTTATGGTAGTTATATGATCACTAAGATCACCCATAGATTTAAAAGCTCAGGTAATTATGTAAACAGTTTTGAAGGCGTACCCGAAGGCACAGAATATCCGGCTTATAGTAATGCTTTTAGTTTTCCGAGGGCAGAAAGTCAAAGAGCCATAGTAAAAGACAACGCAGATCCTGAAGGTTTAGGCAGAATAAAAGTACAATTTCCATGGCAGCAAAAAAATGGCGACAGAACCACCCCATGGATAAAAATGGCAACCCCTTATGCAGGAGCTGACAAAGGTTTTTATTTTATTCCGGAAGTTGACGAAGAAGTATTGGTAGGTTTTGAAGGCGGTAATGCAGAAAGGCCCTTTGTACTCAGTGCAGGTTTTAATAAAACAGCAAATAGTTCTTTTGCAGATCCTGATAATAATATTAAGGCTATTCAAACCAGAAGTGGACATATCATTAAAATGGATGATACCAACGGAGAAGAAAGTATTACCATTACCGATAAGAACGGAAATAAAATATTGTTAAATACCAAAGATTCAAGCATACATATACATGCCCCGGCAAATATGACCTTTACGGCAGATACCATTGATATCAAAGCAACAAATGCCTTGACAATGTCTTCAGCAGAAAGTACAATTGCTATAGAAGCAAAAGAAGATATAGGCATGCATAGCAAAGAAGCCAAAATGCAAATTAGCGGAAAGCAAAGTGTAGATATGCGTAGTCATGAAGCAGAAGTTAAAATAAAAGCCAAAACCAATACCAATATTGTAGGCAATGAAGTGGTAGATATTCTTGGAGGCAGTGAACTTAAAATGCACGGTAAAGGTACCAGTAAATTAACAGGAGGCGAAGTATATGTAAACAAAGGCTAATATGGAAAGGATCTTAAAATTTGATGCCTTTGTATCTGATAGCCGTAGGTATAAACACAAAGCATCTTCAATTGTGGCTACAGAAAAAATGATGATGAAAACATCATCAGAAACACTTATTGAAAAAAAATACCTTGAAAAAAGTTTGGATAAAAGCGGACATGTATTCAATATAAAAACACTTTCAGAAACCTATGGTAAAGAGAGTGCTACACAAAAGATAGGTAGTGATATGAATTCTCTTGTTAGTGATATAGATGTCATAACTGATGCCAAAGGAAAATTAAAACAAATTTATAATATGCCCGATGTCATAAAAAGATGGGATGGTGTAAAGAAAAAATGGGAAAAAGAAGCCACTAACAAAAACAGAGAACAAGTGCATAAAACCATTGCTACTGTTGAAGATAATCTTAAAAATGGCACTTTTGTAGATGATATTAGCAACCAAGGCGTCTTATATTTTTTATTGAATGGTCTGTATGGAAGTTATGATGATAAAGAAGAACTACAATTAAAAAGAGACCTCAATAAGTTTTTAGTGACTCAACCATTACCCTTAAAAATAAAATATAAAGTTGTTGATTATAACCGTTTCACCAAAGAAATGGTCATTGAAGGTTTGGGTGAAGTTGACGAAGAGCGTTTAGACAAAAAAACACTGACCAAACTCATACGTACCCTAAAAGACAAGGTAAATCTTAAAGTAGATCTACAAGTAGCCTATAAAGAGCGTTTTGAATTTGACCAATATCATTGGCTTATAAAAGGAGAGCAAGAGGTAAAAGTAAAGATACCGGGTTTTTATATGGTAGAAAGTAAGCAAAGTATCATTCAAACAGATAGCGATGGCTGATAAAAAATACGTACCGCAAGGCGTGTATTTAGCTTGCGATAAGGGTACTACTCCTACAGAGTTTAAAATAACAAACAATAACAATGTCTTTTTGTTTGAAGAACCCGTTGCCAATACTGGCGACATGGCGCCTAATGTAAACATACTTCCTTTCGGAAGTTGCAGTGTTAAGAACGGAAGTTCGTGTATGCCTGTACCTACACCTTGGCAAGGTTTTGAAGACGGTATATTTATTGGTAACTTTAACCCCTTGTTAGAAGATTCTGTAATGCAGTGTGGTGTAGGCGGTAAAATAGAGATACATTATTCACTGGAAGAAGCAGAAGCTGCCTGTGATGACGGCGGAATGAGCTTTTGGGAAATAGTAGGTGCTGCCGTTTTGGTAGTAGCGGCGGTAGCGTTGATAGTTGTTACAGGTGGTGCAGCGTTGGCAGCCATGGGTGCAATGGCAGCAGCAGCTGGGGCAGGTACATTAACTGTAGGAGCGGCTATTGTGGGAGGTGCCGGTGTACTTGCAGAGGTTGCAGGCATCTATTTTACCGCAAGAGCATTATATGATTATTCTCAAGATGGTAATGAAGAAGCACTTTTCAAAGAAGTCACTCTTGGATTTTTATTTTTAGGAGTTGGGAAAGTTCTTGAAAAGGGAGCTAAATTTTTAATGGCAACTCGAACTGGTGAAAAGGCTATGAAAGTAGTGGGTGAAGTTGCTGAAGCTGTAGAGGACTTGCCTATATTAAAATTTAGTAGAAAGAAAATACCCAATATTTCACAAAATATTGATGAGGCATTTGAAGCAGGGCAATCAAATATATTGACTAGAGAAACATCTAAAAGTGCCATTAGATCAAATAGAAGGGCAGCATTACGGGGAGCTGATGATGCTGTTCCAGGAAATTCATTGGATGAATATCCATTTGCTTCTGCAAAAGAAGGAGGAGCAGGTTCCACAGTAAAATCTGTTCCTGTTGGAGAACAAAATATTCAGGGTGGTACAATGTCGAGTTTTTATAAAAATAACGGGGTACAAGATGGTGATAGGTTTATAGTAGAAATAATAGATTAAATAAATATGAAAAAAATATTTGATAACATAATTAGTTGGTTGGAAAATCATAATCGAAATGTATTATTAAATCATTTGTTAGATGGAAGTGATATAGTGTACAATAAAATACTAAAAGATACTGGTTTAAAAATTCCAAATGAGTTAGTTGAGTTATATAAAATATGTCAAGGTTCTGCTATTAAAACGGGTGATAAGCTAGATGATTTTCATTTTTTTCCTGGGTTTTATTTTATACCAATTGAAAGAGCAATATTTTTCTATAATAATTATAAGGATGATAAACGGTGGAATAAAAATTGGTTTCCTATTTTTGCCAATGGAGGTGGTGATTTTTATTGTGTAAATTGCTCTGATGAGGATAAATCCCCTATTATTGAATTTATGCTTGATTATGATATCGAAGTTGTACATGAAAGTGTGACCAATATGTTGAAAACTATAGATACATGTTATAAAAATGAAATTTACTATTTAGATGATGAAAATTATCTTGAAATGGATTATGATAAAGAAGAAATTATACGAAAAAAAATAAACGAATATGCTTAAGCAAAAAGCATTATTTATTTTGAAGTAAAGACCAATGGTATAGTAAATATAGGTCATAGTTTAAATTTTTAATTTTAAAATACTAAAACCAATAACTAACATTTACTTAGTTGTTGGTTTTTAATATTCTTTGGTATATTTTTAAAAACTTCTAAAAAGGACTAGATTATAATTTTTAGTAAAAAATTATAAAAAAATACGTACCGGAAGGCGTTTATTTAATTTGTGATAAAGGAACCAAACCTTCAGAGCTCAAAAGTCTGTCATATAGAGAAACTACCTTGTTTGGTGAGCATATGACTACCAAGGTCGATAAGATGCTCAATATTAACTTTGATCCTTTTGGTCCCTGTTCTATGATGAATGGTTCAACATGTACTGCACCGGTAACAGATTGGACAAATCTCACAGATAGTATTACCCTTGGCGGTAATGAACTCTTATTAGAAAATAGTGAATTACCCTGTACTTTGGGTGGTAAGATCAAGATTTTTTATTCTATGCAAGTGGCAATGGCTGCCAGCCCCAAACCAAAAAAAGGCTTTTGGGCTACGGTTTTTGGTATTCATAAAAAATATGAGGAATTCAAAGTGGGTGTTGCCAAAGGTCTATGGAAAGGACTGAAAGGTACGGTAACAGGTATTGCAGACCTCGCAGTTTGGGCAGGTAAACATACTTCTATATATGCAACCTTGAACCCTCATTGCAGAGCAATTACAAAAGGACAAAGAAACATTAAAATCATTAGGTAACTTAGCCAAAAAAGAAATACTTGGGTCTATAGAAATTCTGTAGTGAATATGGCTTTAAATCCGGATGATTATGTTGCTGCTCAGGTAGAAAATAAGATCATGATGGATAAGTTGATAGAAAAGGCAAAAATCATGGATGCTGAAGATTGGGGTGAAGTAGCTGTGAGCTTCCCTCATTTTATAGGACAGGTTTTAGTTTGAATTAAGTTCTGATCTTTACGAACACTCACTTTTTCACTAATAAACACTTCTTTTGAAGGCTTTACGTTGGTGGCATTAATTTTTATATGACCTTTTTACAAGCAACAGTAGCTAGATTACGCGTTTTAAAATAACAAACAAACAGTCCATAGATATTTATCTATTCTCATAATGAATTAATAACATTAAGAAACAAAGATATTAAATATGAAAATAAAAAAGCCTGAATGATCATTCAGGCTTTTGGGTCTTAAAGAAATTAACTTACTTTTTAACATACACTTTTCTACTTCCATTTATACTATTTAAAATATAAAGTCCATTGGGTAAACATCTAATAGACTCCCTTTCATCATTTTCATTTTTTATTACAACTTTATCAATCAGTCGTCCATAAAAATTATAAATATATAGATTATAGAACTTTTTATCCAGAGTATCGTCAAAAGTTCTTTTTAGGTCGTCAATAGGTTTAAAAGGCCCTCCAGGTTTATTTATAGATTGTCTAAACGTAATAGGTATTTTAAAAATATTATTGTTCTCATTTGATTCTGATACCTGATTGTCACCATCAATTTTCATAATTAGAGTATAATTACCGTAAGGTTGAAGGTTATCAAAGTCAGATCCAAAAATTGAATGTGAAAATACTGTATATGAACCCGACTGAATTACGGGAATATTAGTTGAAGTTGGAAATTTATAATCGCCAACACTTAAAGCACCATCTACTGAAAGATAGTAATTTATTTTAGCATTACTTGAAGCTACAGTACCATCATTTTCAACAACAATCTGTTGAAATGACAAAATACCTCCGTTTCTTGATATAATATGTTTTTTTATTCCTAACAGACTTAAAGCAATTGGACACGATGAGCATTCACTGATTATTGAAATATTTGATTTATCAGATGTTAAGTCAGGTTTGCCGTTTGTGGTATCACACACATCTCCAATGCCATCTCCATCAGTATCTGCTTGATCCGGGTTAGGGTTGTTTGGACAGTTATCAGATGAATCTGGAATGCCGTCTGAATCTTGATCACTAAATGAACTACAAAGATCAAACCTATAATCGTCAGTATGTAAGGATGGAGTATTATAGAGAAGTGTATAAAAATCGTCAATGTAGTAGACACAATTTCGCGTTTTTACATGTGTAATTTTAGCTTTTAAATTTTTAATATCTTCAATAGGCAAATTTGACAAATCGAATTCAATACTATATCCGTAATCATCAAAACTGCTATTATGTTGCCAATTACTTTTGTAATAATAATTTGATGACTCAATTGTATTAGAAGCACGCAAACTATTAGGGAATTTTCTATCATATAAATCTATCTTATAATACTTACCGCTACCGGCTACATACCTATCTGTTCTATTTGATAATATGGAAAATTTAAATGAAAAATTGGTACAACTTTCAGAAGAAACATTATGCGTTGTTGTGAGTACAAAATCTTCACTTTCTCTATTAAGATTAATACCAGGACAAAAATCAATTTGAGAAGTTACATTAATGCTAACAAATGATAATAGCAAACTTAAAATTAAGTGATTTTTTTTTATAAAATTTTTATTAAAATTAATAATATTCACAATATATAATATTACTATAAAATAAAAAATAACGAAAATGGGTGTTTTTAAAAATACCTAGAAACCATGAGTTTAGTAAAATTTTTAAGAGCTTATATTATTTTGTTAAAATAACAAATTGTCTAATTAAGGTATTTACTTATTATTAATTCATAAACTTTAATTTCTCAATGATAAAAGGTTTATCAACATACATTGTATTGTTAAATTGATTAAAAGATTTTGAATGCGCTATTATACTGGTTTTTAATGATGTTTTTTTTGTAGCGCTTTTTGTTGATACACCAGTGATGTCTTCTAGAGCTCTTGCTAATAAAGGTTCATTGTTGTCGCCCAACGTACCTAAATTTATAAAATCTTCTTCTAAAATGATATCTGGATTAAAGCCGTCTTTATCATTTTCGCCTAAATTATTAATCTCTTCTAACACAATTAGCTGCATAGCATATGCATGATTTGTACTAGCACCAGAGCGTGTAAAATCATGAGAGTCATATAATGTTATAGAGGCCACATACTTCCCTTCTGTTCTTGTACCAATCAATTTTACATCTATATATGGATTTAATCCGTTAATAACCAATTCACTCGCCGAAGCCGAACTACCGGTTACCAATACATATAACTTTGTTAAGTTTAAACTATTTATCAGTGTGCCATCACTTAATTTATCTGTAAAATTATTGACAAGGGCAGCTGGATTTTGATTTTCAAATGCTTCTTGTAATTTAGCATTCCAACGTTCTCTGGTAAATAAGTCACCATTAAATTGGCCTGTTATCATACTTGATAATTGGATAGCAGACCGAACTGATCCTCCACCATTATATCTTAAATCCAGCACTAAATTGGTAACACCATTAGCTTTTAATTGCCCGAAAGCATCATTTAATTGTTGATCAAAATTTGCAGTAAAGGCATTATACATTAAATAGCCAATCTTTTGCCCTGAAATATCTAAGGCTTTAGTAAGAAAAACAGGATTCTCAGTATATTCTTCTTTTGTAAGGTCAATTGTTTCATTAGTTAAAGAAATCACATTATTATCTATTTTTGCTAAACCTAAACTATATGAATCATTATCGTCAAATAGTAAATCTCTAAAATTATCAATGGTTAATTGTTGTCCGTCAACTTCTAAAAATAGATCTCCACGTTCAATATTCTTATTAGAAGCATCAGAATTTGGCAAAATATAACGTACATATCCAAAAACATCGTCACTACCAGATAATCTTACCAAGCCAAATTCTACTCCATTATTTTTTGTCACACCCTGAAACCTTTGCTCTAATTCAGTAAAATCTTTTACTATAATACTATATTTATCTGTGTTTTGAGTATCAAATAACAGGTTATCAAACAAGTCCTCAGATTCAGTATAGGTATTTAAAAGAGAGTTCAATTCTTCTTGATTCGCAAATCTGTTATCTGCTAAGTTTGGAACATTAGCTTGCCAGAAATAATATAGATTTAAACCTTTCCAAATAAAATCATTGACTTCTAAATTTTGAGGAACGCTACCATCATCTTTCGTACAGCTAACAAATAGAAAGGAAAGAATAGTAATCGCTAAGAAGATATTTTTTTTCATGTGATCTATAAATATTTAATAATTCGGTCATCCCGATAGTCCCGATAACTATCGGGATCGGGACTGTCTCGAGGTTTCCCGGGTGAGGTAAAATACAATCCCGACCGTTCGGGACAAGATTTTTTTATTAAGTCGCAAATTACTAAAAATAATTACTGATTTATGACGCAATGTAACAAATTGTTATCTTGTTCGTCGTAATGTTGTATCAGATATATTAAAAGTATCAAGAACCAAACCAAATGAAGCAAACTGATTTTTTAAATACAGTTTTACCCTTTAAAGATAAAGTGTTCAGACTTGCCAAAAGACTACTTGTTTCAACAGATGAAGCTGAAGATGCAACGCAAGAATTGTATTTAAAATTATGGAAAAATAAAAATAAATTAGAGAACTATAATAATATTGAAGCTTTTGCAATGACCATGACCAAGAATTATTGTCTGGATCAGTTAAAAGCAAAGCGTTCAAATAATCTGTCTATAGTTCATAGTAATTATAAAGATAATAATATATCATTACAACGTGATATTGAATTAAAGGATAGTGTTTCAAAAGTGCATGAACTCATTGAGGCATTACCGGAAAAACAAAAATTAATTATACAGTTAAGAGATGTTGAGAGTTATGAATATGAAGAAATTGGTAAGATTCTTGACTTACAACCAACAGCAGTGCGTGTAGCATTGTCTAGAGCAAGAAAAACAATAAGAGAACAATTAATAAAACAACACAACTATGGAATTAGCTAGCATAGAAAAACTCATTGAAAGATATGAAAATGCTGAAACTTCTTTAACAGAAGAACAAATGCTAAAAGAATATTTTCAACAAGAAAATGTTCCTGCTCATTTGCTAGAATATAAAGCATATTTCAATTATTTTAGTGTAAGTAGTACAGAGCGCTATACTAAAACCCTTCCTATAAAACCTAGAAGAACGAATTGGAAGTGGTTATCAGTAGCAGCTGCAGTAGTATTGGTGGTTAGCATTTATTCCATTAATAATTCAGGTAAATTGAGTGTTGAAGAACGCCATGAAGCCGAACTAGCTTATCAAGAAACTCAAAAAGCATTCCAACTCATATCTCAAAATCTAAATAAAGGGAATAGTGTTGCAATGGCTGGTTTACAAGAGTTTAACAAAGCACAAAACAAGATATTTAAAACAAAAAAATAGAACTTATGAACACAATAAATAAAAATATAAAAATGAGAACTAAAACATTAATAATTGCCGTAGCATTGGCGGTATTACCATTATTCACTTTTGCGCAATCTGTATTCGATAAATTTGAAGATATGGATGAAGTCTCAACAGTGATAGTCAATAAAAGAGCATTTGATTTAATGGGTAGAGTTGGCGGTGATTCTCCGGAGGCTAAAGAATATATAAACATGGTTAAAAGCTTGGAAAGTTTAAAGGTTTTTGCAACCGAAAATACTTCTATAGCAGCTGACATGAAAGCTAAAGTGAATGCGTATTTAAAATCAGCAAAATTATCTGAATTAATGCGTATAAAAGATAAAGAAGGGAATGTGAAGATTTATATCAAGGAAGGCAAAGATGCAGATCATGTAAGCGAACTGTTTATGTTTATAGAAGGGATTAGCAAACATATGGGCGGTGAAGAACGTAACCCAGAAGCTGTAATTGTTTCAATTACCGGAGATATTGATTTGAATAAAATATCTGAGTTGACAAAACAGATGAACATTAAAGGTGGTGAGCATCTGAAAAATGTAAAGAAAAAATAATAAAAATTTAAACTTATGAAGAGAGTTATAATTTATTTTGGAGCATTATTAATGCTAATAGTTAATATAGCATGTAGTAGTGAAGCATCGCTACAGAAGTATTATATAGATAATCAAGAAAATAAAAACTTTATTTCTTTAGATGTACCTGCAAGTGTATTAAAATTAAAGGATAATGTAACACCAGAGGAAGAAGAAGCCCTAGCATCACTTAAAAAGTTCAATATTTTAGCTTTTAAAAAGGATAATACCAATGATGCAGAATATACGCTGGAAAAACAGAAAGTAAAAACTATTTTAAAGAACTCTAAATTTAAAGAGTTAATGCGTATCAAAGATAAAGGCAGAAATATTGTTATAAAATATGAAGGTAGTGATGATTATATGGATGAAGTAATTATATATGCTTCTGATAAAGAACAAGGCTTTGCCTTAGTAAGAGTACTAGGAGATAAAATGAATCCTGCGAAAATAATGAAACTGGCAAATAGTATAAAAGATATAGATTCTGACGGATTTAAACAACTAGAAGGTATATTTAAATAATAACATCTATTTTAGATAATACAGAAAATCCTGGATATGTAGCGTATTCAGGATTTTTTTTGATAATTTTTAAAAGTACCATCTTTATAAAAGATAATGATACGATCTATTTCAGTATCCTTAAGCTCATCATCAGAAATATTACTTGAAGTAGGAGTAGAGGAACTACCTTCAGGCTTTGGGAATGATCCTTTTCCATTTAACAGCCAATAAAGTTCTACGCCTTTAAACTCATCCAGTACTTTTAAAACAAAATCTAAACTAGGCCTATTTCTACCGGAGAGTAAATGTGAAATACTAGAACGCTGTACTTGAATTCTATCAGCAAATGTAGCAGCAGATAATTGATAATAATCCATTACTTTTTTTAACCTTTCAGAGAATTCTAAATTATTGATCATGATCAAAATATTATTTACAAATGTAATCAAATATACTGATGCACATATGTAAATCAATTCAAACATTAAAACATAGTTGAATGTTTTACTTTAAATAAGTACATTTATATAACTGATTATTAGTAAAATAAATATTATAATTAATTACGAGTTACATTTGTAATTAAATTAGCCTTAACTATACAAAATCAGTATCAATTTCAATTTACATATGTAAACTTATTGATCTCTTCAACAAATTTAAGTTTTAATTATTGGCTAGTTTATCTTAAGGGCACCTCGATTAATTCATGCCTTTTATCGAAAAGAATTCCCCTATCCCGAGTGCTCGGGATGCCTCGGGGTTTCCGATTTACCTCTCCTTGGGAGAGGTCGGAACTGCTTTTCGCAGTTCCGGGTGAGG
>VAPL010195514.1_pt1 | contig 31880 bp, 28 predicted proteins | sample 3395061 | NCBI WGS metagenome assembly VAPL01 (sample SAMN08290444, study PRJNA428436) | hydrothermal vent metagenome | isolation source: Deep-sea hydrothermal vent chimney 2 | place: Pacific Ocean: Juan De Fuca Ridge | depth 2182 m m | reverse complement strand
GGCTCTATATCCGCTGAAGGCTCTATATCCGCTGAAGGCTCTACACCCGCCGCTGGCTCCATTCCCACCAGCAACTCATCACCAATCTCTGCCGCCTCCTCGTGGGCGGTAAGCCCTTCGTCTTCAGCGGTCAAAGGTTCTTCGCCGACCGAGGATTCCTCGAGAGAGGGTTCGTCTGCCGCAAACGATGTTGACAGGTCTTCGGGAGGTTCCTCAGCGGCTTCGGGCTCAAGCACCGCTTCAGGTTCGGCTGCTGTCTCGTCGGAGACGGTGCTCAGCTCTGTCACCGGGGCCTCAGCGGCCGTACCCGGCAGGTCGGCCAGAGACACTTCGCCACCCTCGGCCAGGGTGTTGGCCAGTGCTATCAGGCGCTTCACCGGTGGGCGCTGTTCGGCCTCTCCTTTGAGATGGGCCAGCAGGCCGTGTAGCACAGGCTCCGACAGTTCCAGCAGCCGGAACAGGGTAGGTGTAGGTTCGAGCTTGCCTTCCATCACCCGGTTGAGCATGCCTTCAAAGGCCCAGGCATATTCGCCGGTTACCATCGCGCCGGCAAGACGGCCACTGCCTTTCAGGGTGTGATAGGAGCGTCGCAGGGTTTCCAGGGGCTTGTGGTCTTCGGGGTCCGCCCGCCAGGCGTGCAGACAGTCGGTCATGGTGCCCAGCACCTCGTCCGCTTCTTCGAGGAAGATTTCGAGGATCTCTTCGTCGATGTCCGCTTCGAAGTCGGCAGCGAATTCCTCATCGGTGCTTTCGGGTTCAGTTGCCGTGGGCGTCTCGTCGACGGCGTTTTCCGCAATGGTATCTGTTGCTGCTATGTCGTCGCTGATGACATCGAGATCTGCCGGCTCGGCGGGTTCGGCTTCAGCATCCTGCCATAGCCGTTCTTCGCTTTCGGCTCCGCTGCCTTCGCTCAGGCCGACGTCGAACTGGGCATCGAAATCAAGGAATGCGGCATGTGCCTCGCTGTCAGCGTCGGGCTTTCCCGGCGTGACGATATCGGCTCCCTGCGTCGAGGACAGGGGATAGCCCAGTTCTTCGACGCTGAGTTCGGCCACCGCAAGGATGGTTTCCGGGTGGGCGCGGGCCTCTTCAACGGCCTCAAGGTAGTATTCGATGCTGGTGATGACGTCGGCCAGGGCATCCAGCGCGATGGAATCCGGCACCTGCTGCCGCCCCAGCACGTCGTCACGCACATATTTGACGGTCGAGTCCAACAGCTCGGCGGCCCGCTGGAAGTTCAGTACCGCCAAGGCGCCCTTGATCTGCGCCAGCTTGGCCGGCACGTCTTCGATGGGTGCAAAAGAACGGCTGTCCACGGCGAAGGTATTGAGGCCTTCCTTGACATCGGTGAGCAGCTCGCGGGATTCGTTGATCACCAGATTGACGATCTGCGCCTGTTCGCCGGCCGGCATCAGCACCGGCGACTCCTCTTCGTCGCCAAGACTGAGGTCCGGTGCATCCGCCGCTTCGTGGCCGCCGGGTGCGGTATCGGGGTTATCCAGCGAGGCCTCGACATAGAGCAGCGAACTGGCCATCTCCATCAACAAACTGTCGTCAGGGATCTCATCGGCCTCGACAAAGGCGTCGATGTGCCCGGCCTGCTGCTGAATGACCTTGCGCAGATTTCCCAGGCCCAGCATGGCCAGGGTATCGGCAATGCGACGCAGGCTGTCGCCCAGAGGCATCAGCGTGGCGACGTCATGCTTGCTGTTGCGAACGAAGATATCCAGCTGATCCTTGACCGCCAGCAGGTCCTCCTTGATCACCGCCGAGACGCTGTCCATGAGATCGGCGCTCGATCCCTTGAGGTTGTCCATTGCCTCTTCCAGCGCGCCACTGTAGGGCAATAGCTGCTCAAGCTGGAAGGCCTGTTTCAGGCCGCTGACACGCGGGCCGCTGGACTGGGCCGTGCCGGCATAATAGAGGCAGTTCTTCAGCAGTTCGGTGGGCGGGGCGTGCTCAAACACGGCCTCGCCATCGCTGATCAGTCGCTTGATCTCCTGGTCGACGTGGCCCATGAGCAATTTGACCGAGGTGCCGGTTTCCAGTCCGCCGTCGATCAATGCCTCGACCACACCGCCGGCAATCCACCACAGGCGGCGGGCGGCATCAGTCTGCGAGGCATTTTGCAACTCGCGCAATACGGCGGCGAGTTTTTTCAGGCTGCCGATGGCATCCCGATCGCGGTACCAGCCGAGCAGGGAGACCTGGAATAGCGGGCGCAGTTTGCGTGCGTAGGCCTGGATATCCGGGTAGGTTTTGCCCGGCGGCAGCTGGGGCTGAGGCGGGGCAACACTGAGATTCGGTGCGAAGAAGGCATTTTCGCTGAGCAGGTTTTCGCCGCGCGCGGCGCGCAGATCGTTGAGTAGGGGCAACAGCACCACCGGCATGTCCATTTGCCCGTGTTCCAGCCCTTCGAGGTAGGACGGCAGCTGCAGGATGGCGCGCATCAGTACGTCGTATGCATCTTCTTTCTGGCCGATATCACCAGTGAGCAGGGCATTGACGAGTTTTTCCATCTCTTCGGCCAGCAGCGCGCCGCCGTAGATCTCCACCATCTGCAGGGTGCCATAAATCTGGTGCAGATAAGTGGCGCAGAAACGCATCTGGGTGGCATCACCCGGGTTTTCGACGAAGGTTTCCAGGGCCTGGCGCGTCTGGTTCAGGCTTTCCTGAATTTCGTCCTTGACCCATTTCAGGGTGGTGTAATCGAGTTCCTCGCCCATGTCTTTCTGCGCGCCTTGTCCAATGCTATTGGTGTTGGAATGCCAGCGTATTGGCATAGGGAAAACGTTTCATGTGCGGGTGCTTCCAGTTGAGAAGCTCCCCCACACCCAAAATCAGCATGCCGCCGGGCAGCAAATGATCGGCCAGGGTGTTGGCAATCTGTATGCGCTGCTCGCGGTCGAAGTAGATCAGCAGGTTCAGGCACAGAATGATGTTCATCTTGCCTATCGGCGCGTCATCCACCTGCAGAATGTTCAGGTGGTTGAAGCAGACCCGCTTGCGCAGCTCTTCGCTGACTTGAAACCGGCCGGCGTCGGTTTCGGTAAAATAATTTCTCAGCCATCGCGGTCCGATATCACGCACCTTCTGGTGGCTATACGAGCCCATACGCCCAGTGGCCAGCGCCGCCCGGCTGATGTCGCTCGCCATCATGCCCAGAAAATAGGGCGCGCCCAGCTGGTGCATGCGGTCATCGATGGTCATTGCCACGCTGTATGGCTCTTCACCGGTGGAGCAACCCACGCTCCAGACATCGATGCTCAGGGGCTCCGCCGGACAGTCTGCCGGATCTGTGGGCAGGCAATGCTGGACGATGAGTGCCAGCACGCTCTCATGGCGCAGAAAGCGGGTCTCGTGCACCGTGAGGTGGTGTACCAGATGCCCCCATTCCACCATCCCTTCGCGGCCGGAGGTCACATAGTCGTAATAGGTCTGAAAGTCCACGATACCCAGCTCACGCATGCGCATGCCCAGATTGGTCACCAGGAAGGACATGCGATTGTCCGGCAGGCGCATGCCCGTGCGCTGCTTCAGCAGTGCCGCCCATTGCTCGAACTGGCCCGGCTCCATCTCCGGCAGTGGCTTGATAAACAGTTCATCAAGGCCGGGTAGTTGTTCCACAGTGGCTTTCATTGGCAGCATTTCAGTGGCCCATCAATATTAACTTGATGGACCACATCGCTCCCGGGCAGTGACAGACTCACAGCACATGGATCGGCCACTGACTTATTCCGGCAGCTTGAAGCCGGCAACGGACTTGCGCAGCTCGTTGGAGAGATCCGCCAGGTTTCCGATCGAGGCGGAGGTCTCGTTGGTGCCGGCCGAGGTCTGCGTAGTGACCTCCTGGATCACGTTCATGCTTTCGGAAATACTCGACGCAGCGATGGCCTGCTGTCTTGCCGACTCGGAAATGGACTGGGTGAGCTCCGCCAGTTCATTCGATACCGTTTCGATCTCGCCCAGTGCCTCACCCGCATTGACGGCCAGATTGGCGCCCTCCACCACCTGCGTGGTGGACTGCTCCATGGAGGCCACGGCCTCGTTGGTATCGGACTGGATGGTCTTCACCAGCGCCTCGATCTGGCGGGTGGCGTCAGTGGATTTTTCCGCCAGTCGCTGCACTTCATCCGCAACCACCGCGAAACCACGACCCGATTCACCGGCCATGGCGGCCTGGATGGCGGCATTCAGGGCCAGGATGTTGGTCTGGTCGGCAATGTCATTGATCAGCTCCACCATGTCGCCGATTTCCTGCGAGCTTTCACCCAGCCGCTTGATGCGCTTGGAGGTTTCCTGAATCTGCTCGCGGATGGTGTCCATGCCACGGATGGTGTCCTGTACCGCGGTAGCGCCCTTCTTGGCGATATCCAGCGAGGTGCCGGCCACATCGGAGGAGGCATTGGCATTGCTGGAGACGGTATCGATGGAGATGGCCATCTGGTTGATGGCCGCTGAGGCAGCGGTGATCTGCTCGGCCTGGTGGTCGGAGGCCTCGGCCAGGTGCATGGCGGTGGCCTGCGTCTCCTGCGCCGCCGAGGACACCTGCACGGTGGTCTCGTTGATGGTGGAGACCAGGCGACGCAGCTGGTCGATGGTGTAGTTGATCGCGTCGGCGATGGCGCCGGTGATGTCTTCCGTCACTGTCGCTTGGGCGGTGAGGTCACCGTTGGCCAGATCACCGATTTCATCCAGCAGACGCATGATGGCGTCCTGGTTGCGGCGGTTCTGCGCGGCTGTCTCGGCGAGGCGGCGGCGGGTGTCGCCGACGATCTTGAAGCCGAGGACGATCAGCAGCAGCAGGGCCACGGCACCCAGCAGACTGCCGGTGGTGGCATTGATGGCACGGGTATCACCCAGCGAGGTATAGGCCTGCATCAGATCCGTGGTGCGGGCCAGCAGGACTTCACTCTGCTCGACCAGGGTGTTGGAGGCCTGCTGGGCCTCGAACAGGGTCGGTGTCTGTTCCAGAATACGGCCCACCAGCTCATGCACCGTCTCAAAGGAGTCGGCCACCTCCGCCAGCTTGTCGCGGGCGTCCGGGTCGCGCACGCGTTTGATGTTCATCTTGCGATTGCCGTTCAGCATGGCATCCAGCACGCGGCCGAAGAGGGCAGCATCACGGCCGAAACGCTCGGCAGAGGCCGCTGCATCATCACCACCGGCGAGGATGCGGTTGGCGTTAACGGCGATACGCGGCACCAGCATCAGTTGGCGGCTGGCGATGTAGACCTGGCTGGCGCTGGCACCCGACTCGATCATGGTGCTGACCACCTCATCCGACAGGGCCAGCAGACTGGGCATGGTGTCGTTGATGGCGCCGACGAACTCGCTCAACATGCGGATGGTGCCCTCAGCCTGCAGGATCACGTCGGCATTTCTGCCGATGGTCGTCCACAGGGATTCCACCGCGGCCAGACTGTCTTCAACGGCTGCCGGACTGGGGGGCAGGCCGGTTTGTGGATTGCCATTGCGCAAAATCTGCAGATTGCCGGCAAAATCTTCACGATTCTGCCGCAGCAGCGTAAAGGCGGCCACGTTAGTGGCGCTGGCTGACTCCACGGCGTTCTTTACGATACTCTGCGAGAGCACGCGTTCCTCGCCTGACAGGCTGATGTATTCCTTGTCGTTGGTTGCCTGTCTCTCGACGTAGATGAAAGAGGCCACCGCCGCCAGGAAGAACATCAACAGCAGGATGCCGATAATCATCAACCCCCTGTCAAAGGCGAATTTGGTGTTAGATGCTTGTCTCATGGGTTTCGGCTCCTAGCCCTTGATAGTTTTTGTTTGCATCAGGTACGCCGGTTCACGGCAGCACCTTGAAACGACAATCGCGTAATAGCACTGGTTTGTTTTGTCCTGCACCGACACCGCCTTAGACGGCCACTTGCAGAAACTGCGGATCTTCCGCCAGGGTTGCCATGTTGAAGACGTACCAGGTCTGGTTTGACTGAAAAAAGGCCCCCTGAATATACGGCTTCACCGCCTCGTTCAGTTTTTTCACCCGAGTGACGGCCTCTTTCGGGTCAAAATGCTTGAGTCCCAATACTTCATCCACCAGCAGGCCGGCGCTCAAGTTCTCTTGCTGGATCACCATGATGCGTGAATGCGCATCATGGCTGATGGCCGACTGCCCCAGATAACCGCGCAGATCCATCACAGGCAGCAGGGTGCCGCGAATATTTGCCAGCCCCTTTACCCAGCCCAGGGTACCCGGCACCAGGGTCAGCTTGGGGTAATGAAGGATTTCATTCACCTGCGTCAACGGTGCCACCAAGGTAATGTCGCCGATGCGGAAGCCAATGCCATGCCAGAGCACGCGGGTTTCGGCACGCTGCGGAAGGCCTTGCGTAGTCTGCAGGCTACGTTGCTCGATATCCTGCAACAGCGCCAACGGATGTTTACGATGATTCAAGCCGGTTTCCTGTCTTTTACTGGCTGTCCAACAGGGAATTGATGGTGGATATCAATTCCTTTTCCTGTGGAGGTTTGGTGACATAACCCTTTGCCCCCTGGCGCAGGCCCCACATCTTGTCCGTCTCCTGATCCTTGGTGCTGACAATAATGATGGGGATATTGCTGGTCTCGGGATCATTGGAAATCTGCCGTGCCGCCTGAAAGCCGTTCATGCCCGGCATCACCACATCCATCAAAATCAAATCCGGCTTGTCAGCCTTGGCCCTCTCGATCCCATCTTCGCCATTACTGGCGGAAATGACCGAGAACCCGTGTTTTTCCAGCATCGTGGTCAATACATGCAGCTCGGTAGGTGAATCATCGACAATCAAGATGTTTGCCATGGGTTAGGTCTCCAGATATTTCCCGTATTATTTTCTGAATTGAAAGAATCCGTGTAGACAGGTCTACAGTGTCGCTGCCAGATGCTCTCTGATGGCGTTCAGCAGCTCGTCTTTGGTGAAGGGTTTGGTCAGGTAGCGATCAGAACCCACGATACGGCCACGTGCACGATCAAACAGACCATCCTTACTGGTCAACAAAATGACCGGGGTGTCCCTGTAAGTGGGATTCTTCTTGATCAGCGCACAGGTCTGATAGCCGTCCAGTCGTGGCATCATGATATCCACGAAGATGAGATCCGGGCTCTGGTCGGTAATCTTTGCCAGCGCCTCAAAGCCATCGGTGGCGGTCACCACCTCACATCCGGCCTTTTTCAACAGCGTCTCCGCGGTACGGCGTATGGTCTTGCTATCATCAATGACCATCACCTTGACGCCATCAAGGCTGGCTTCCGGAGTATCGTTCGCCACCGCTACACCTCTTTATCAATTCCGTTTAACAATCATAATGGGTGAATACCCAACGGCGCGGCACACGCCAAATCCACCATGTTGGGGAAGATGATTTCCTACCTGGGAAATCTCCTCCCTGCTTATTCGCCTGAATCCGTGACTTCATGACGGCGCATAGCACAATCTCTCGATCCCATAGCGGTTCAAAAAATGCCCGCTTAACTATAGGTGAAGCTAAGATTTTTTGATCCCGCTGTGGAATCAATATCTTGCACTCTGCATCCGCCCTGAAGTCATGGATTCAGGTGTCATTCTAGGCACTATTTTCAGGTGGACAGCTATAAAGACAAAGACTGGCGCCGCAAACAGGGCTGTTGGATCAACAGCACCGCCCTGTGTATTTATCACATTATTCAAGTACAATCCATAAATGCCTGTCACTCAATAGCTTAGCCCTTTAACCGGCCATCCGTGCTCACTATCGGCCGGGGGACGGGATACTTAAAGGCCCCTGAATATCTTTATTACACCAAACACCGAGCGCGAATCATACGCGTTTTCAAAATATATCCAAATCCAGTTACCCAGGAACCTCTGACCGCCATGACCAGACTCGGCGTTGTGATGGACCCCATCGATTCCATCAAGAGCAAAAAGGACAGCAGCTTCGCCATGCTGCTGGCGGCGCAGGCGCGCGGCTGGTCACTGCACTATATGGAGCCGGCCGACCTTTGGCTACGCGACGGCCGCAGCCACGCCCGCCACCGGCTGCTGACGGTGCGCGACGATCCCGCCGACTGGTTCAGCCTCGGTGAGGCCGAAGAGACCCCGCTGGCGGAGCTGGACGTGGTGCTGATGCGCCAGGATCCGCCCTTCGACACCGAATATCTCTACACCACCCACCTGCTGAGCCTGGTCGAGGCCGAGGGCTGTCTGGTGGTCAATCGCCCCCAGGCCCTGCGCGAGGCCAACGAAAAGCTCGCCACCGCCTGGTTCCCGCAGTGCTGCGCGCCCAGTCTGGTGAGCCGCGACCAGGGCCGCCTGCGCGGCTTCCTGGCCGAGCAGGGCGACATCATCCTCAAGCCCCTGGATGCCATGGGCGGCGCCTCCATCTTCCGTGTGCGCGCAGGCGACCCCAACACCAACGTCATCCTCGAGACCCTCACCGACCACAGCCGCCGCCTGGCCATGGCGCAGCGCTTCATCCCCGAGATCCGCGACGGCGACAAGCGCATCCTGCTGGTCGACGGCGAACCCGTGCCCTACGCCCTGGCGCGGGTGCCCGCCGAGGGCGAGAACCGCGGCAATCTGGCGGTGGGCGGGCGCGGCGTGGGCGTGGAACTCTCCGAGCGCGACCGCTGGATCTGCGCCCAAGTAGCGCCGCGCCTGCGCGAGATGGGCTTGCTGTTTGTCGGCCTGGACGTGATTGGCGACTACCTCACCGAGGTCAACGTCACCAGCCCCACCTGCATCCGCGAGCTGGATGCCCTCTACGGCCTGGACATCGCCGGCGACCTGATGGATGTGATCGCTGCGCGTCTTGCGAGCAAAGCACTCCTATGAAACGCAGCCTGCCCCTCGCGGCCCTGCTGGTTGTCACCCTGCTCACCGCCTGCACCCCGCGTCCACCGGTCTATCAGGAACAGCTGCTCACCTTCGGCACCCTGGTGGACGTCACCCTGTGGAACGTGGACGAGGCCCGTGGCCGTCAGGCGGTGGCCACTCTGGGGCGTGATTTCGAGTACATGCACAACGCTTGGCATGCCTGGCATCGTGGCCCACTGGGACGCGTCAACCAACTGCTGCCGACGGGCGAATTCTTCAGCTGCCCACCCTCCATCGTACCCCTGATCCGGCGTAGCAGCGAACTGTCCGAGGCCAGCGGCGGCCTGTTCAATCCCGCCATCGGCCAGCTCATCAAGCTGTGGGGCTTCGCCAGTGATGAGGCCCCCAAGGGCCCGCCACCGGCACCCGAGGCCATCCGCGCCCTGTTGGAGAAGAATCCGCAGATGTCCGATCTGCAGCTGGATGGCATCCAGCTGCGCAGCCGCAACCCGGCGGTGCGCCTCGACTTCGGTGCCTTCGCCAAAGGCTACGCCATCGACCGGGCCATCGAACAATTGCGCGAACTGGGTATCGCCAACGCCATTGTCAACGCCGGCGGCGATCTGCGCGCCATCGGCCGTCACGGCGAACGTCCCTGGCGCATCGGTATCCGCCACCCGCGCCAGCCCGGCATGCTCGCCTCGGTGGACGTCGAAGGCGACGAAAGTGTCTTCACTTCCGGCGATTACGAACGCTATTTCGACTATGACGGCAAACGCTACCAGCACATCATCGACCCGCGCAACGGCTACCCCGCCGAGGGGCTCAGCTCGGTGACCGTGTTCGCCCCTCGGGCCGACGTGGCCGATGCCGCCGCCACCGCCCTCACCGTGGCCGGGCCGGATTCCGCCGACTGGCTGCCGGTCGCGCGCGCCCTGGGCGTCACCGGCGTAATGCTGGTGGACACTGAAGGCCGCGTGCAGATGACGCCGTCGCTGCGCGAGCGCATCTATTTCGACGTCGAGCCCAAGCCGGAAGTCCGTTTCAGTGAGCCGCTGTAAATGGGCAGCTGGCTGAACTCTTGGCTGACAAAAGGCGACTGGCTGGTGCTTGGCGCCGCCCTGTTGCTGGTGCCCGGCCTCTACGCCGCCTACTGGCACGGCAGCGGCCAGGGGTTGGAGGCGCGTGTGTGGGTGGACGGCAAACCCTGGGCGCGCCTCGACCTGTTCCACGTCCAGCACCTCGACGTACCGGGCGTGCTGGGCGTCAGCCACCTCGAAATCGGCAACGGTCAGGTACGCTTCACCGATTCCCCCTGCCTGAACCGCCAATGCATCCACACGGGCTGGCTCAGCGAGGGTGGCGATGTGGCCGCCTGCCTGCCCAACCGCGTCAGTGTGCAGATCATGGCCGATGATCCGCGTTTTGACAGTATCAATTTTTGAGGTGGCAGGCTTGAGACTTGAGGCTGCAGGGCCGGATATTTCGTCCAATCCCATGAATCCCCCCCCCCAAGCCTGCTGCCTCAAACCTGCAGTTACAGTAGGGTGGGCATTGCCCACCAAGAGCGGTCAGAAAAAGCTATCGGTGGACGGTGCCCACCCTACGGTCTTGAGGCGGGAGGCTGCAAGGGTGGATGTTTTTCCCATGCTCGCAAAGCGCACCCCTCCAGCCTCCAGCCTCGGGCCTCAAGCCTGATGACCCAAACCATTCAAACCACCCGCGACGACCACCTCATCGCCTGGTTCACCGCCCTGGCGATCACCATCCACATCGCCGAGAGTGCCCTGCCCAGCCCCCTGCCGGGGGTGAAACCCGGGCTGGCGAATGTGGTTACACTGATCGTGCTGTGCCGCTACGGCTGGCGCATGGCGGTGTGGGTGGCACTGCTGCGGGTACTGATCGGCAGTGTGCTGCTGGGTACCTTTCTCTCGCCCACCTTCTTTCTTTCCTTCAGCGGCGCGCTGGCCAGTGTCGCCGCACTGGGGCTGGGCTGGGCCGTATCACGCGCCGTGCCGGGCTGGGCACTGGGACCGCTGGGCTTCGGCCTGCTTGCCGCCCTGGCGCACATGACGGGGCAGTTTTGGGCCGCCTATACCCTGTTCATCCCGCATCCGGCGCTGCTGCACCTGTTTCCGCCGCTGATGACGCTGGCGGCGGTGCTGGGTATCGTCAGTGGTGTATTGACCCGCGGTGTGCTGGCGCGGTTGAATAGCAGCCCGTCCGCCTCAATGGATTAGGAAGTAGTCATGGCAACCCTCCGCGCAACCCGTCCGCAAGTCACCAGTACAGACCGCCTGAGTCTGACGGTGGTGCTCGCCCTGATTCTGCACGGACTGATTATCCTTGGCATCAGTTTCAGCGGCGAAGACCGCACCAAGCCACCGGAAAAACTGCCGGGCCTCGAGGTCACCCTGGTGCAGAGCCGCGCCGATGAAGAGCCGGAAGACGCCGACTTCCTCGCCCAGGCCAATCAGGAGGGTGGCGGCAACAGCGAGGAGCGGGTGCGACCCTCCACCCCCGTCGCCCCGGTAGTGCCTACCGGCAAGGCCGGCGAGGTGCGCGAATTCGTGCCGCAGACGCAGATGCCCTCGGCACCTGAGCAACAGCGCCGCGAGCTGCTTACCGCCGACGCCTCCGAGCGCACCCTGTCCGCGGGCATCAATACCCCGCAGCTGCAGGAAAAGACGCTCAGCACCGCGCAGCTGATGTCACGCAGCAAGGAAATCGCCCGCCTGTCGGCGGAGATCGACCAGAGCCGCAAGGTGTTCTCCCATCGGCCAAAAAAGAAGTACATCTCCTCGCGCACCAAGGAATACCGTTTCGCCAGCTACGAAGAGGCCTGGCGTGCCAAGGTAGAGCGCATCGGTAACCTCAATTTTCCCGACGAAGCCAAGCGCGCCAAGCTCTCCGGTCACCTGCGCCTGGCGGTGACCATCAATGCCGACGGCTCGGTGCAGGATATCCAGATCCGTAAGTCCTCCGGCCACAAGGTGCTGGACGACGCCGCGGTACGCATCGTGCGCCTCGCCGCGCCCTATTCGCGCTTCCCCGAAGACATCCGCAAGGACTACGACCAGTTGGTGATCACCCGCACTTGGCAATTCGATGCCGGCAATTATTTTTCCACCCGCTGAATCCCATTCGCCAATGAGCCACGTAAAGGCAGGTAGAGAAAAGGGATTTTCCCGCCAAGCTATACCTAAGGGTGCCAAGGAAAGAAAGCGTTCACGCCTGCTCTCTACCAAGATCTCTGTCTTTCGTGAGAAATGAGAACAGCTTTATCGCTGTAACGATTCTCCCACCTTGTTCCGTCAACAATTCACAGTGGCTTTCGTGGGCCGACTGTAACCCGCATGGAATTGGGGAATGCAATTATATTTGTGGCCATCTCGAGACTTTATGGTTCCTGTGGCAGAATTCTGATGGATACCAGTGCTATTCTGGATCATAGAGGGCATTGTTGTAGATCGGTTGACTTGCCATGAGCACAATGGCAGAGAATACTGAGGAAAAGACTGATATCAAATACAGGAGATTATGGTCATGACAAGGAATATGCTTATTTTGTTTGCCAGTCTTGTTTTTTCCGGTGCTGCATCGGCTGGATTGTTCGATGCAATCAAGGAAAATCTCGGGAAGGTCAATGAAACTCTGGATGGCGTGAACCAACAAGTCGATGATATCAGCCAGGAAGTTGACGATATTAACAATCAGGTCGATGACTTGAATGCGGAATTCGATGGTATCGGCAAGGAGTTTGACGAGATTCAAACCAAGACGGGGGACCTTGGGAAACCCAGCTCCCGGACTGGCGACACCGGGCAAAGTGCTGGCAAGGCAATCGGTCAAGCAGGTGCAAGCACGTCATCCATGCTGGATGCCAGTCAACTCGCCAGTGACGCTTACAGCTTCGACGTCAAGCGGATAAAGCTGGGCGAGACCTTTCAGTCGCTGAAGGGGAAGTATCCCGGTGCGAAAATGATGGGGCAAAACCCTGCGAGCTATCTTCCGGATCCGGCAAACGAAAACCTTCGGGTGAAAATGACGGGTGATGCAAATGGCTCACAATACGTCTCTTCAATCTATCTGCGCCAGAATCTTGGGGCGTCGGCCAGTTCGAGCTGTAAAAGCCGGGTCCAGACATTGGAAAGCCGACTGATCAAAAAGTACGGCTCGAGTGCGAAAAAGACGGTCAAGAACGATGCCGACGGAACCAGCTATTTCATCTCATGGATGAAAACCGTACCCGGCAGCAGCAAGCACTCAAAGCTCTTTTCAAAGGCAACCTGCAGCAATGATGCCTCGGGCAATCTCGACTTCTCGGTGGTCGCCAAGGGCGAATACATCGAGGAATTCATGAAGGCTCGTCGGGTCAATGGGCGCAGCCGCAGCACTGCAAACCAGGAGTTGGAAGCCGATTTCTGATCAAGCTTGCCCATTGCCTCCTCGGGTCATGTTTCTGTCGTGACCCGAGGATATCCGCAAGGACTACGACCAGTTGGCGATCACCCGCACTTGGCAATTCGATGCCGGCAATCATCTCTCCACCCGCTAATTTTCACCACAGCTTGCGTAGGTTGGCGGTGAGCGCAGCGAACCCCAACGACCTGATTTTTCCCAACCTACCCCCTTCGTGTGTCCGCCAATACACGCAAATGAAAAACATTTGCGTTGATTTGCGCGCATTGGCGGACTCTTCCCGACGGCCTCTGCGAGAACCGATTCTTTGCTTCTCCGTTTCTCCGTGGTAAGCAACAAACCCGGTTGCACCCACCGCCTCTCGCCCCTACTATGAATCCATGAGCGACAAAGACGCCTACCTCACCAACCAGTTCCTCATCGCCATGCCCAATCTCCGCGACCCCAACTTCTTTCACAGCGTGACCTACATCTGTGAACACAACGGGCAGGGCGCTATGGGCATCGTTATCAACCAGCCGGTGGAACTCAGCCTCGGTGAGCTGATGGAGCAGATGGATATGCGGGCACACGATGCCGAACAGGCCGCCCAGCCCATCTTCCGCGGCGGCCCGGTAGAGCCGGAGCGCGGCTTCGTGTTGCATCGCCCGCTGGGACAGTGGGAATCCAGCATGGCGGTCACCGAAGACATCGGCCTCACCACCTCCACTGACATTATTCACGCAATGAGCGAAGGCAACAGACCCGATGATGTGCTCATCACCCTTGGCTACGCCGGCTGGGGTACCGGTCAGCTGGAGCAGGAGATGCTCGACAACGCCTGGCTCAGCGGCCCGGCCGACCCGGCCATCATCTTCGATACCCGGGTAGGGGAGCGCTGGGAGGCCGCCGCCCGTCTGGTGGGCGTGGACATCCTCCAGCTCACCGGCGACGCCGGCCACGCGTGAGCGCGATGGCGGCGCGCACCTTTCTCTGTTTCGACTACGGTCTCAAGCGCATCGGCGTGGCCGTGGGCCAGGAACTGACCGGCACCGCCAGTGCCCTCACCACCGTTAGCGCCCGGGATGGCAAGCCCGACTGGGAAGCCATCAGCCGCCTGTTCGAGGAATGGCGGCCGGACGCCGTGGTGGTCGGTCTGCCGCTGAACATGGACGGCAGCGAACACGAACTCAGCCGCCGTGCGCGGCGTTTTGGCAATCAACTGCACGGGCGGTACAATCTGCCGGCCCATCTCATTGACGAGCGCCTTTCCTCACTGGAGGCCGAATCGCTGCTCAAGGGCAGATTGCGGCAAAAAGCACGCCACAAAGAAGATATCGACAAACTGGCCGCCCAGGTAATCCTCGAGACCTGGCTGGCCGAACAACCCCGGGAAACCCAGTGACCGAACAGGACGACATCGAACAACTGATCCGGCAGATGGCCGACGACCTGCGCGCCAGACTGGAAGCCGCCCGCGTGCGCGATGCGCTGATGGTGGGCATTCACACCGGCGGCCTGTGGGTGGCCGAACGCCTGCACGCACTGCTCAGCCTCGAACAGCCGCTAGGCGAGCTGGACATCTCCTTCTACCGCGACGACTTCTCGCGTATCGGCATGAACCCGCAGGTGCGCCCCTCGCGCCTGCCGGTGTCGGTGGACGAACGCCACATCGTGCTGGTGGACGACATCCTGCACACCGGCCGCACCATCCGCGCCGCTATGAACGAGCTGTTCGACTATGGCCGCCCCGCCGCCATCACCCTCGCCGTGTTGGGCGAGCGCAGCGGCCGCGAGCTGCCCATCCAGGCCGACGTGGTGGGCCGCCACTTCGACCTCGGTGAGCACGAGCACGTCAAGCTCAGCGGCCCCGATCCGCTGCGCCTGAGCATCGTGGAGGCGCCGTGAGACGACATAGCCTGCAACACGACAGCGAAGGCCGCCTGCGCCACCTGTTGACCATCGAGGGTCTCAAGCGGCAGCAGATCGTCGACATCCTCGACACCGCCGAATCCTTCATCTCGGTAGGCGACCGGCAGGTGCGCAAGGTACCCTTGCTGCGCGGCAAGACGGTGGTCAACCTGTTCTTTGAAGCCAGCACGCGTACCCTCACCACCTTCGAGCTGGCCGCCAAGCGCCTCTCTGCCGACGTGTTGAAAATCAACATCAACACCTCGGCCACGGTGAAGGGCGAGAGCCTGCTGGACATGCTGCACAACCTTGAGGCCATGCAGTGCGACATGTTTGTGGTGCGCCACGGTGACAGCGGCGCCGCCCATTTCATCGCCCGGCACGTCGCACCGCACGTCAGCGTTATCAATGCCGGTGACGGCAGTCATGCCCACCCCACCCAGGCACTGCTGGACATGTTTACCATCCGCCGCCGCAAGGGTGAATTCGCGCCGCTGACGGTGGCCATCGTCGGCGACATCAAGCACTCACGTGTGGCGCGTTCGCTAATCCACGCCCTCACCACCCTGGGCGTCTCCGAGCTGCGCGTGGTGGCGCCCAAGACCCTGATTCCAGCGGCGGTGGAGAGCCTCGGTGTGCACGTCTTTCACGACCTTGACGAGGGCTTGCGCGGCGTCGACGTGGTGATCATGCTGCGCCTGCAAAAGGAGCGCATGCAGGGCGCCATGCTGCCCAGCGAGGCCGAGTACTTCAGCACCTACGGCCTCACCGAGGAGACGCTGGCACTGGCCAAGCCTGATGCCATCGTCATGCATCCCGGCCCCATCAACCGCGGTGTGGAGATCGCCTCTTCGGTGGCCGATGGGCCACAGTCGGTGATCCTCGAGCAGGTCAGCAACGGCATTGCCGTGCGCATGGCGGTGATGTCCATGACCCTGGGCCGCGCGCCGGCGGAGGGAGAGGGCGCATGAACATCAGCATCCAGCACGGCCGCCTCATCGATCCCGCCAACGGCATCGACAGCCACGCCGATCTGCACATCGTCGATGGCGTCATTGCCGGCGTGGGCAGGATACCGGACGGCTTCAGCGCCGACAGCCACATCAATGCCGAAGGCCACATCGTCTGCCCCGGCCTCATCGACCTGCGCGCGCGCCTGCGCGAGCCCGGTGGTGAGTCCCGCGCCACCATCGCCACGGAAACCGCGGCGGCCGCCAGTGCCGGCATCACCACCCTGGTGTGCCCGCCGGATCCTTCGCAACCCATCGATACCCCGGCCCTGGTTGACCTCATCCGCCACCGCGCCAAACAGTCCGGCCACGCCCGTGTGCTGCCTCTGGGAGCACTAACCCAGGGCCTGGCCGGCCAGCAACTGGCCGAGATGGCGACCCTGAAACAGGCCGGTTGCGTGGCGGTCAGCAATGGTCTGCAGGCAGTGGAAAGCACCCAGGTGATGCGTCGCGCCATGGAATACGCCGCCAGCCAGGGGCTGACCATTTTCCTCCATGCCGAGGATCCGTGGCTGGCCGCCGGTGGCTGCGCCCACGAGGGCGCGGTGAGCGTACGCCTGGGCCTGGCCGGTATTCCCGAGGCGGCGGAGACCATCGCCGTGGCACGTGAGTTGCAGCTTATCGAGCAGACCGGCGTACGCGCCCACTTCTGTCACCTGTCCAGCGCCCGCGCGGTGCGTATGATCGCCCGCGCCCAGTACGACGGTCTGCCGGTGAGCGCCGATGTCGCCGCCCATCAGCTCTATCTCACCGACATGGACATCGGCTACTTCGACACCCAGTGCCACGTGCGCCCGCCACTGCGCAGCCAGCGCGACCGCGAGGGACTGCGCGAGGGACTGAAACAGGGCACCATCGCCGCCGTGTGTTCCGACCACCAACCCCACGGCCCGGACGCCAAGCTGGCGCCCTTCCCGGCCTCCGAACCGGGCATCAGCGGCCTCGAGACCCTGCTGCCGCTGACCTTGCGCCTCGCCGACGAGGGCCTGCTCGGTCTCAGCGAGGCCATCGCCTGCGTCACCCAGCGCCCAGCCGAGATCCTTGGTCTGATCGATGTCGGCCAGGGTGGCAGCCTCGGTGTCGGCACACGCGCCGACGTTTGCGTCTTCGATCCCAAGCCCTACCGGGAACTGTGCGCCGACAAACTGAAGAGCGCCGGCCACAACAGCCCCTTCCTCGGCTGGGAGCTGAAAGGCCGCGTCAACTGCACCCTGCTGGCCGGTGAACTGACCTATCACAGCTGTGACTGAGTCCGATTTGATCCGCGAATGAACGCCAATGGACGCCAATTTTCACAAGGACAATCCCTCGACAGACACGGCGCCGGTGCAAGGGGTCATCATGCACACGGCGCACACTACACGTACTCGTAGCGTGCGCCGTGCGCACGAAGAGCAGCCCTGAGTTCGCTGGCATTAGAAGGCCTTGAAATGTCCGCCAATGAACGCGAATGGACGCCAACGATAATGTCGTGCAATCCTTTCATTTGCGCCCATTCGCGTTCATTCGCGGATACCATTACCGGCCTGACAACCCTCTACCGACCCCGGTGACCAATACCATGCCCAACAAACGCCCCCACCGCGATACCATCCACGTCGAAAACGCCCGCATCCTCGAACGCCAGGGGCATCCCGGCGACCAGGTCATCCTGCGCGTGCACGCGCCGCAGATGGCTGCCAGCGCCAAGCCGGGCCAGTTCGCCCACATCCAGTGTGACCCCGACCTGCCCCTGCGCCGCCCCATCTCCATCATGCGCGTAGATGCCCGGGCCGGCTGGGTGGACTTCCTCTTCAAGGTGCTGGGTGTCGGCACCCGCCGCCTTGCTACCCGCCGCGTGGACGAGGTGCTGAGCATCCTCGGCCCCATCGGCAAGACCTTCGAATCGCACATGACTCACCGCCGCCCACTGCTCATCGGCGGCGGTGTGGGCATGCCGCCGATGGTATTCCTTGCCGACCGCCTGCGCGAGGTGAAGGGCGCTTACGAACCCTTCGTCATCATGGGTTCCGAGGTGCCGTTTCCGTTCAAGGCACAGCCGTCGCAGATCATGGTGCCGGGCATGCCCGAGGGGGTGATCGCCGCCATGCCGCTGCTCGATGACTGGGGTATCGCCTCGCGTCTTACCAGCCAGCAGGGCTATCCCGGCACCTTCGAGGGCTACGTCACGGATCTGGCGCGTGCCTGGCTGGATGCCCTCGATGATGAACAGCGTAAGGAAGTCGCTGTGTTCGCCTGTGGTCCGCACCCCATGCTGGAAGCGGTGGCCGCCTTGGCGCGGGAATACCGGCTGCCCTGTCAGGTGTCGCTGGAGGAATTTATGGCCTGCGGCGTCGGCGGCTGCGCCGGCTGCGTGGTGGAGGTACAGACGAATAGTGGCCCGGCCATGAAGCGCGTCTGTGTGGATGGACCGGTGTTTGAGGCGAGCGCGGTGTTTCCGGCGGTTTGAGGTAGCCAGGGTCTGTGTAGGAGCGGGCCATGCCCGCGATGGACAGCGTCCTGTGCATACATTGTGGGAGCGGCTTTAGCCGCGAATTTGGTAACCCTGATGCACTGTTCGCGGTTGAAGCCGCGCCCATGGTTGTTACATACCGATTAAGCCTGACAGGCCTGTGCTCGAGAGGACTCATCGCGGGCATGGCCCGCTCCTACTGGATTATCCGGGCAAATCTCAGTATGGCACCTTATCCGTCAACGCCATCCACTTGCGGAAGCTGCTGTCAAAGCCCTCGCAGGCATATTGCTCCACGAGTAGTGAGCGCTCGGCATAGGGCTGGCAGAGTTCCCGTGCAATCCAGCGGTCATCGAAGCCGGCATGACTGGCATCTTCGCCACTGGCGGCAAACACCACCCGCTCAATCCGTGCCCAGTAAATGGCCGCCATGCACATGGGGCAGGGCTCGCAACTGGCGTAAAGTACGCCGCCACTCAAACTGAAATCTTTCTCTTTCCTGCAGGCGTCACGGATGGCCTGTACCTCGGCGTGGGCGATGGGATCATTGTCGAGGGTGACGCGATTATTCCCCCGGCCGATCACTAATCCCTTGCGCACGATCACCGCGCCAAAGGGGCCGCCACCCTCGTCCACGGAGCGGTTGGCCAAGTCGATGGCCTGTCGTAGGAAGTCCTGATCGCTCATCTAGTGTAGTGTCCTGAATATAATGTATATTCAGAGCCCTCCAAATGGGTTGCAGCACGGCGGCATTCGCAGGGAATGTCGGTACCTTTCCAAGAATGCCAACACAGCGGCAGCCCATTTGGGGGGCTCCCTTCGGGCGGAGCGCTAAAACCCCATCTGCGTTGTTGCATTTTCTCGACGTAGGCCCACTATGCCTTCAAAAATGCGCCTAGCAGATGGGGTTTTAGCGCTCCGCTGAATATGCATTATATTCAGGACACTACACTAGTGTATGCGGGTCACGTTGTCGGTCTTGTCGCCATCGTCCCCGGCGGGAAAACGGTAGGCCTCCATGTCGATGTGGCTGATGTGGCTGCCGATAATGTCGATCTGCCCGTGATAACGCCGCTCGCCATCGCTGGCAAATTCGAAATCGTAACGGCGTTCGAGCTGCATGTGTCCCCGGGTATTGCGGCGCAGGCGGATGCGGATACACACTACCGTGTCATCGAGAAACTGCACCTGCCGTTGGTCGCAGGCGCGGCGTCCGGCGGCGCGGGCGATCTCCCGGGTGCGCAGGGTGTCCCACCAGTACCAGAAGCCGCCGGCAAGGGGGAAAAACCACAGCCAGTCGTTCATCGTCGGCCCATCAGTAGTGGGGCGGCGGCGTTTCTTCCGCGGCCGAGGCCATTTCGCCACTATTCAGGCCGCGCATCTGCTGCTTGATCCGCTCCAGCTCGGCGCGCAGCGCTTCAATACTGCGCTGCTGCAACAGCAGGGTCTCATTGACGGCCTCCAGAGTCGCCTCTTGATGCGCGTAGCGGATTTCCAGGTCGATCAGTCGGGATTCCATGCTTGGCTTGGCTTTTTGGTTAGAATGTCCGGTGATCATTGGGCAATCACTGTGGCAGGTCAAGATGTCGATATCCAACAGCACACAACATGGCCAGCTGGCCGACAAGTGGAACACACGCTACCGCGAGGCGGGCGCTGCCGATGCAGCACAGGTGTTACGGGAAAACCACCACCTGCTGCCCGCCTCGGGCGCGGCGCTGGACCTGGCCTGTGGCCTGGGTGGCAATGCCCTGCTGCTGGCGCGGGCCGGGCTGCGCACCCGAGCCTGGGATATCTCACCGGTGGCCATTGAGCGGCTGAATGCCGAGGCCTCCGCAGCCGGGCTGCCGCTGCGCGCCGAGGTGCGTGATGTGCTGGTTGCACCGCCAACGGCTTTGAGTTTTGATGTGATCGTCGTCAGCCGTTTCCTTGAACGCGACTTGTGCCCGACGCTGATGGCTGCGCTGCGTCCCGGCGGGCTGCTGTTCTACCAGACCTTCACCCGCGACAAAGCGACCCCCGGCGGGCCGGCGAACCCGGATTTCCTACTTGCAGAGAATGAGCTGCTGCGGTTGTTCGGCGGCCTGCGCCTGCGGGTCTACCGTGAGGAAGGCAGCATCGGCAACGTGCAGCACGGCTTCCGCAATGAGGCCCTGCTGGTGGCACAGCAGCCGGACTGATGGCCCGTCAGGGCTGTTCCACTGCGCGGTTCTCGCCCTTGGAGGATTCCCAGCGCAGGATGCCTTCCACGGCATCCTCGGTGAGCTGCGGGGTGATGTAGGTAATGAACGAATAGACATAATTGCGCAGGTGGCGCCCTCGGTGTACGCAGATGCAACTGGTGCTGGGCTTGAACAGGTGCCCGGCATCCAGCACCGCCAGCTCGCCATCCTCCGTTTCATCCAGCGCTGTTTCGGCAATCAGGCCCACGCCCAGTCCCAGCTTGACGTATTTCTTGATGATGTCCGCGTCCAGTGCGGTGAGTGCGATGGTGGTCAGCAGGCCGGCATCGGTAAAGGCCTGATTGATGGCCGACCGGCCGGAGACGCTGTGGTCATAGGTGATCAGCGGATGCTGGGCCAATGCCTCCAGGGTCAGCTCCGGCTCCCGGGTCAGGGGATGATCCTGCGGTGTGATGACGGCCATGTTCCATTCGCGAAAGGGCAGCATGACCAACTCGTTGGGCATGTTTTTGGTCGCCGTGGTGATGGCCACGTCCGCCGTGCGTGACAACAGCATTTCGTGAATCTGTGCCACGTCACCTTGGTGGATACGCAGGGTGATGCCTGGGTACTCCCTTGAGAAGCGGGCAATCACTGGTGGCAGGGCATGGTAGGCCTGGGTGTGGGTGGTGGCGATGGAGAGGGTACCGCGGCTGTCGTCATTGGCCTGCTGGGCCAGTTGGCGAATGTTGTCCGACTCGGTGAGGATGCGCTCGGCCATCTCGATGATGCCCTTGCCGGTCGGTGTCACACCGGTCAGACGCTTGCCGTGGCGTTCGAAGATTTGCACATCGAGCTCTTCTTCCAGCAGTCGGATCTGGGTGCTGATGCCGGACTGTGCCGTAAACAGGCGTTCTGCCGCCGTTGTCACATTCAACCCACGCCGGGCGACCTCACAGATGTAACGCAGTTGCTGGAGCTTCACGACCCATCATTCCTTATCTAATTCCGAGAATATAGCTAGGTTATTAATTATTTAATCTTATATAAAAAATAGTCTAGTCTTTTACCATTATCGGGGCAATCAGGCAGTGACCAGAACACCCCTACACACTTAATCAATATCAGCGAAGAGCATAATGTTTGCGAACAATATCACACAAAGAGAAAACCGGCCTTCAGCGAGCAGCCTTCCGGGTCGCCAAACGGGGCACAAGACAGTAGCAGCACACATTTAGAGCAACATACATTTAGCGACAACCTATTCGAAGGACAGGAGACCTGACGATGAACTTCAAACCCCGTTTTGCCACCCATCTTATCTGCGGCCTGGTGCTGGGCGCCAGCGCCTTCAGCGCACAGGCCGATAATTACGAAGACGGCTTGATGGCCTTTGCCGTAGGCAATTTTCAGGAGGCCGGCCGCCTGTTTATGAATAGTGCCGATGAAGGCAATGCTGGCGCTGAACACATGCTGATGCGGCTGTTCTCCGAAAATAAACTGTACTCTTCCAGCCTCGATAATGACACGCTTAAATGGACACGCAAGGCCGCTGAACGAGGCATCGCACAGGCACAGTTTGCACTGGGTGAGCTGTACATAAAACGTGGTGATGCAAAATCCGCCGTTAGCTGGTACCGCAAGGCCATCGCCCAAGGGCACCACAGTGCCTACTATAAACTGGGCCAACTGCTGGAAAAAGGCGCCGAGGGCATCAGTGCGGATCGCCGTGAGAGCCGTCATCTGTTCAGTATTGCCGCCTCCGAATTCGATGTGCATGCCCAAAAGGGTGATGCCACGGCACAAACTACCTTGGCCGGCATGTATGAAAAGGGCCAGGGCATGAGCAAGAATATCAAAATGGCGGCCAAATGGTATGACGCGGCGGCACATCAGGGTTATGCACTGGCCCAACTGAATCTGGGCCGCCTGTATGCCAGTGGTAAAGGCGTACCACGCAGCACCTATCAGGCGACTTACTGGCTGGATCTGGCCGCTGCTCAGGGCCTGCATGAAGCCCAGGTGCTGTTGAGTGAAATCAAGCGCTCTGGCAAGGCCAATATCGCCTTGGCCATGTAACGGCGGCCACAGGGCGCCATAGCATCATTTGCAGATATACGCCTGAATCCGTGGTTTCAGGACACAGATAATCCGTTCTCTCCCTCCCGCACCGCGGGCAACCTTTGGCGCCATTATCGGCGCCATTTTTTTGTGCGGGGGGAACCATGCAAGCGGCCCCCTGGCCTTGGGATTAATTTAGGCTTATGTCCGGCTGTCATCATCCGGGTCGGGAAAGTCTGGCGCAAAGTATTGAATCCACTCCGCCGCCGCCTGTTCACTGGTGAGCTGGCGGCCCTCCTGTTCGAGGATCTGTTGCCGGTAATGCTCGATATGGCACAGCTGCTCTACCATACGTGCACGAAACACATCGTCATGATCCAGAAACTCGATGCCGATCTCGAACTGATCGCCACTGGCATGGCACCACATCACACGTCCCACCGCCTGGAATACAGGAGTAACCAGTGGGATCTTGACGCGGATGATGCTGCCCGGCGATAAACTTGTCGAGGATTGGAAGGCGAGTCCGCCCAGGCTGATGTTTTTCAGGCGATCCGAATGCGCCTCAGTCAATTCCTCCGGCTGGAAATCGATGGGGATATCAGAGGGATGTCGAATATAGTTGCGCATCATCGGGTACCTCGGCAGGGTCGCCGATTATTCTCTGTTCCAACAAATATCTAGCGTGCCAGGAATTCATCTGTCATCTCCTTATAATAGGCACGTGCGCCACCTGTCATGAAAGAATATTTGTGTACGCCCCTGCTTTGCAGATAATACTGCAGCCAGCGCACCTGTTTGCCAGCCGCGTCATAAATTAGAAGCTCCCGCCCCTCTCTCAGGCTCTTGTGGATATAGCGATCCAGTTTCTTGCTGTTGTCGAGAAAGACGCGCCGCTCGCGCCCCGGGAACAGGCCCAGAGAATCACGCTGAAAACGATCGCGGACATCCAGTACATAGGCATTGGAGGATGCCACGCGTTCACCAAAGGTTCCCGGGCTGATCAGGCGTCCCCTGAAATCATCCTTGCTGATCAGCCTGTTGGGATTGTTCAGGGCTTCACCCAGCAGTTTGGCGGCCTCGGGGTAGGCCTTGGCCCAGTCCATGATGCCGGCATCGTAGGCATAGACGTTGGAAATATTGGCCTCGGCGCATTTCATGGCCGCCTTGTAGGATTTCATGCAGGTCTTGCCGTTACAGTAGACCACGATATCTTTCACGTTTTCGGCGCGAAGGTTTGCCATCCGGCCCGCAAAGTGTTCGCCGGAAAGGGGGATATTGATGGCACCGGTGATGTGCAGGGTCTGATATTCATAGGCGGAACGTACATCCACCACCAGCACCTCATGCCGCCGTGCCTTGAGCTGTTCCAGGGTGATGACGTTGACATTGGGATAGATCTTTCGCCCGGGAAATTCTGAGGTTTCTGCCATCACCAGCAGTGGCATCAGCAGCAAGGCCAGTGCAGCAAGGCGAAAGGTTAGGTGCGCTCGAATCATTTGATCTAAACCTGTGTTGCAGGGTGCGGTATTGTGCCACGGTTTTCCCCCGCGTGCGGATAATCCTGCCATCCCTGGCAGCAAAGGTTGGTCTTGCATTTTTCATCAAGCCCCATTATGTTGTGTCACAGCTTCGGTGCCACCCCAATCTCTTGGGGTAGGCCAAAAGGGAACCCGGTGAGAATCCGGGACTGACGCGCAGCGGTAAAGGGGAACAAAGGGCGCATTTGACACTGTCCACACAGGATGGGAAGTCGCGCTCCGAGGCCATCGGTCTGGAATATCCAGACCACAACCCCCAAGTCCGAAGACCTGCCGGAGCCGGCCGGCCGATCATACATCGGCCGCCACCCAACGCCTTCGCGAAACAGGCGTCAGGGCCGGAGGCTTCGCACGTTTTATCCCGAGAACTCCCGTGTCAGCGCATGCCCGCTGTACACCCTGACCTGCTCGTGCAGGCGCCCAATATCACTGGAGGCGCCCCATGCAAACCACAAACACCGCAGAACCCCTGGAATCAACACCAGCACCGACGCTGGTACTCTCAGAAAGTACCCTCGGCGAAGTCGAGGCCCAGGTCAGCGCGCCCGGCACTTACAAGGTCATCCGCCGCAATGGCAAGCTGACCCAGTTCGATGAGGCCAAAATCACTGTCGCTCTCACCAAGGCCTTCCTCGCCGTGGAGGGGGACGGGGCAAGCGCCTCACGCCGCGTGCACGATACCGTGGCCGAACTCAGCGGCCAGGTCAGTGAGGCACTGTTCCGCCATCTCCCCAGCGGTGGCACTGTGCACATTGAGGACATTCAGGATCAGGTTGAGCTGGCGCTGATGCGCGGCGGCCATCACAAGATCGCCCGTGCCTATGTGCTGTACCGCGAACAACACGCCCAGGTACGCCAGGCCGAGGCCGCGCGCAAAGGCAACAAGGCCGTGGGGAGTGTTCTCCACGTCACCCTCACCGATGGCCACCGCCAGCCGCTGGATGAAGGCCGCCTGCGTACCATCACCAACGAGGCCTGCGCAGGACTCAGTGGCGTCGATGCCGAACAGGTGCTGCAGGAAACCCTGCGCAACCTGTTTGACGGCATCATGGAAAATGAACTCGGTCCGGCACTGGCCATGAGTGCGCGCGCGCTTATCGAGAGAGAGCCCGATTACAGTTATGTCTCCGCGCGTCTGCTGCTCGACAGCTTGCGCCGTGAGGCCCTGACATTTGTCACCGGTGGAACTGATAGCGCTACTCCGGGCGAAATGGCTGAACGCTATGGCGATTATTTCAGGGTTTACATCCAGCGCGCCGTCCAACTGGAATTGTTGGATGAAGAGCTGGCCCGCTACGACCTCGCGCGCCTCGGCGCGGCACTCAAGCCCGATCGCGATCAGCAGTTCACCTATCTTGGTCTGCAGACTCTCTATGATCGTTATTTCCTGCATTCGGACGGCACCCGCTTTGAACTGCCGCAGGCCTTCTTCATGCGTGTCGCCATGGGCCTGGCCAGTAACGAGGTCGATCGTGAAGAGCGCGCCATCGAATTCTACGAACTGCTGTCATCTTTTGATTTTATGAGTTCCACACCGACCCTGTTCAACTCCGGTACCCTGCGACCGCAGCTGTCGAGCTGCTATCTCACCAGCGTGCCCGATGACCTCGACGGCATCTACAGCGCCATCAAGGACAACGCCCTGCTGTCCAAATTCGCCGGCGGCCTGGGTAATGACTGGACCCCGGTGCGTGGTATGGGTGCACATATCAAGGGTACCAACGGCAAATCGCAGGGCGTCGTGCCGTTCCTGAAGGTGGCCAACGATACCGCTGTGGCTGTCAATCAGGGCGGCAAACGCAAGGGCGCGGTGTGCGCCTATCTGGAAACCTGGCACATCGACATTGAGGAATTTCTCGAACTGCGCAAGAACACCGGTGATGACCGTCGTCGCACCCACGACATGAACACCGCCAACTGGGTCCCGGACCTGTTCATGAAGCGTGTCGCGGAAGAGGGCAAGTGGACCCTGTTTTCGCCGGATGAAACGCCGGACTTGCACGACCTCTATGGTAAGACCTTCGAGCAACGCTATGCCGAATATGAGCAAAAAGCCGCGCGCGGCGAGATGCGTGTATTCAAGACCCTGCCGGCACTGGAACTGTGGCGCAAAATGCTCGGCATGCTGTTCGAGACCGGCCACCCATGGATTGCCTTCAAGGACCCCTGCAACCTGCGCTCGCCACAGCAGCATCGTGGTGTGGTGCACAGCTCCAATCTGTGCACGGAAATCACCCTCAACACCTCACGTGATGAGATCGCAGTGTGCAACCTCGGTTCGGTGAACCTGGTACAGCACCTCACCGAAGAGGGTGAGCTGGATATGGCCAAGCTGGAGCGCACCATCAATACCGCCATGCGCATGCTCGACAACGTCATCGAATACAACTATTACAGCGTGCCGCAGGCACGTCGCGCCAACCTGCGTCATCGCCCGGTGGGCCTTGGTGTAATGGGTTTTCAGGATGCACTCTATCGCCAGGGCATCATCTACGCCTCCGAGCAGGCGGTGGAATTCGCCGACCGTTCCATGGAGGCCGTCAGCTATTTCACCATCAAGGCCTCTACCGATCTGGCCGAGGATCGGGGTCGCTATTCCTCGTTTGACGGTTCGTTGTGGAGTCAAGGTATTCTACCCATCGACTCAGTGGGGCTGCTGGCCGAGTCACGTGGTGATTACCTGCAACAGGACACCGGCAGTACGCTGGACTGGGACAGTCTGCGCGAACGGGTAAAGACCGTCGGCATGCGTAACTCCAACACTATGGCCATCGCACCGACGGCCACCATCGCCAATATCTGTGGCGTCAGCCAGTCCATTGAGCCCACCTATCAAAATCTGTTCGTCAAATCCAACCTGTCCGGTGAATTCACCGTGGTAAACCCGTATCTGGTGCGCGATCTGAAAGAACGAAAATTGTGGGATGAAGTGATGGTCAATGATCTGAAATATTACGACGGAAGTGTGCAGACCATTGACCGTGTGCCAGAGGAGATCAAGGCGCAATATACCTGCGCCTTTGAAATGGACCCGCGCTGGTTGGTTGAGGCCGCCTCGCGGCGGCAGAAATGGCTGGACCAGGCGCAGAGCCTCAATCTCTATCTGGCCGAGCCTAACGGCAAAAAGCTGGACACCCTGTACAAACTGGCGTGGCTGCGCGGACTCAAGACCACCTACTACCTGCGCACCCTGGGCGCGACCCATGTGGAGAAATCCACTATGGCCGATGCCTCTCGCGCCAATCGTCTCAATGCCGTTGGCAATGCCACGGAGACGGCCGAGGCGAAGGTGTGCTCCATTCTCGATCCGGAGTGTGAGGCCTGCCAGTAAAACGAGGCCGAAAGATCTTTTGCGTAGGGTGGGCATCGCCCACCATTGGCACAATTAAGGTGCACGCTGGTGGGCAGTGCCCACCCTACCTACATTGACCACCCATCAGTAAGTCCGCAAATCACGCCAATGGACGCAAATATAAAAAATAGTGAAATTACTTTTTTGCTTTTATTCGCGTCCATTGGCGTTCATTTGCGGACTCAACAAACAAGACTCAAGGAGACAACCATGCTGAACTGGGACAATCCACTCGCCAGCATCAACAAAGACACCCCCCGTCCCGGCGACGGTCTGCAAGACAATCCGGTCCTGATGGCTACCGCCGGTGAGGCGCCGGTCGTCGATCCACACCCGATGGTGGCCGATCAGGCGCTGGATGCCTTGCGCCAGGAACAAGAGCAGATTGGTGCCACCGGTCTGGAAGATATCGAAATGGGCGCCGAGCGTATCCGCGTCGATGACAAACGCATTATCAATTGCCGCGCAGATCTCAATCAGCTGGTGCCCTTCAAGTACCAGTGGGCATGGCAGAAATATCTCGATGCCTGCGCCAATCACTGGATGCCGCAAGAGATCAACATGTCCACCGATATTGCCCTGTGGAAGGATCCCAATGGCCTGACCGAGGATGAGCGCACTATTATCAAGCGTAATCTCGGTTTTTTTTCCACCGCCGATTCGCTGGTGGCCAACAACTTGGTGTTAGCCGTCTATCGCCACATCACCAACCCTGAGTGTCGCCAGTATTTGTTGCGCCAGGCCTTTGAAGAGGCGCTGCATACCCATGCCTATCAATATTGTGTGGAATCCCTGGGGCTGGATGAGGGTGAAATCTTTAACATGTACCGTGAGGTGCCGGCGGTGGCGCGCAAGGCGGAATGGGCGCTGCCGTTTACGCAGTATCTTGGTGACCCGCACTTTCACACCGGCAGCATCGAAAACGATCAACGCTTGCTGAAAGAACTGGTGGCCTTTTATGTCATCTTCGAGGGTATTTTCTTTTATGTGGGCTTTGTGCAGATTCTTTCCATGGGCCGACGCAATAAAATGACCGGTGTGGCGGAGCAGTTTCAGTACATCATGCGCGACGAATCCATGCACATGAATTTTGGCATCGACGTCATCAACCAGATCAAGATCGAGAATCCGCAGATCTGGACCGCCGTGTTCCAGCAGGAACTCATCGACATGATCCGTGACTCAGTGGAACTGGAGACGCAGTACGCCCGCGACACCATGCCCAACGGTGTGCTGGGGCTGAATGCGCCCATGTTTGAGGAATATCTGCAATACATCGCCAACCGCCGCTGTGCGCAGATCGGTCTGCCAGAACAGTACGCGGGCGCGGGCAACCCCTTTCCGTGGATGTCTGAGGTGCTGGATCTGCAAAAGGAGAAAAACTTTTTCGAGACGCGCGTGACGGAATATCAGACCGGTGGCGCATTGAGCTGGGATTGATCAATACGGGTATGCCACACCGGTGGAAGGTCCGTTATTCCCAGGGGTGTCCCTGCTCGACCTCAACCACGCGGTTGCGTCCTTGACGTTTCGCCTCATACATGGCGACATCGACCTGGTGCAGCAAATCGTCGGGGTCGGCGCAAGCGTTGACGTTGTGGCAATACACCAGACCGATGCTGACCGTGGTGTGTAGGGTCTGCCCGTCAAACTGGAAGTGGTGTTCGTTGATGGCGTCGCGTAGCTGCCGAGCACGCTGCCGGCCCGTTTCCAGCTCGGCTCGCAACAGCACCACGAACTCGTCCCCCGCATAGCGGGCTGCCAGATCCGTATTGCGCAGGCCCTGGCGCAGGATGCCGGCAATCTGTATCAACACTTCATCACCTGCCGCATGTCCGTAGTGGTCGTTGATATCCTTGAATTTGTCCACATCCAGCAGCAGAATGCAGACGCCTTGACTGTCGCCCTGCCGGCGACCATCCAGGCTCGCCAGTACCTGTTCGAAGTGACGCCGATTGGCCAGCTGGGTGAGGTGGTCGCTCTGTGCCAGGTGTTCCAACTGCTGGTTACTCTTGCGCAGCTCGCGAGTAGCGATATGCACACGTTCCTGCAACGAATCATTGAGCCTGGCCAATTCGGCCCGCGAGGCAATCAGTTCATCAACAGTGCTGCCGAGGCTGTCTGCCAACTGGCGGATTTCCAGCGGTGCCCGGGAGCTTATCTTTGGCAGTTCACTCTTGAAGTTGGTGTCGTGCAAGCGCTGACCGGCGTGGGCGAGGGTGTTCAGTGGTCGGGTAATCCAGCGTGCCAGTGACAGGCTGAAGGCCAGTGCCAGGGCAATGCCGGCCAGCGTCCACGCCAGTTCCGAGCCGCGAATCCGTGTGATCTGCGCCTCGATTTCCGCCTTCGGCTGGGGCACCATGATGCCCCAGCCCACCTTGGGCACGGAGGTATAACCAGCCACCATCTCAGCCTTTTTGTAGGGGGAATAGAACTCGGTGACACCGGTCTTTCCGGCCATCATTTTTTGCACAATAGGTAGGTGGGACAGGTCCTTGATACGCTCATTCGCCCAGTCCGGATTCGGATGCGCGATCACCCGTCCCAACGGGTCAACGATGGCCGCATGCCCCTGCTTGCCAAAATGAATGCCCTGGCGCAGCGCCTCGATGGCATTGATCTTCAGCTCCCCCACCAGCAGCAATGGTGAATTCATGGCGCCCGCGCCATGCAGCAATGTGCCCACCATCAGCGTCGTCTTGCCGGTGAAGGGATTTATCACTACCGGGCTGAGGAAGGTTCGGTCGGACACGAACAAGGTGCTGATAAAGTCCTCGGGGCCGAGGTTGAGCTGCGCGGCGGGGTGCTCTCCGATGGGATAACTGGTCGCCATACTGAGGATTCGCTGATGGTCATCCAGCAGGAAAACGGCGCGAAAGCCGTGCAGGTAGTCCAGCCCCTTGGCCAGCACAGCAGCATTCTGGGCCAGGTCTGCGGCATCCTCCAGCGCGATCATTTCCTCCCGCAGCAGGGAGATGGCAATACGGCGGTTACTCACATACTGGGTGATGGGTGCCGACAGGTTCTCCGCCAGCGTCTGATGCTTTTCACGAATTTCGCGCCAGGCATTTTCCCACGCCGCATAGTAGCTGTTGATACCCAGTATGCTCACCGGCAGCAGGGCCACAATGACAAAACTCAGGATCAGCAGGACGTTGATCGACTGTCCGCGCAGCAGGGAATGTGCGCGGGATTTAGCGTTCTCCAAATTGCATCATCTCCAACCGTGCCTCAAAGGGGGTTAGCGGTCTGAAAAAATCTCTCTGAAGATGCCCACCGCCATCCGTGGCCTGAACAAGCCGGGTGTGTCCAGGCCCCAGGCCCGCTATCAAAGACTGCGGCCAAAGACCTCCTGAAAACGACTGTCGAATTCATCGCGCGTAAACTGGTGATTCTGCGTGCCGTGCTTTTCGATCTTTATGGCCCCCAGCAGGGAGGCAATACGGCCGGTGGTCTTCCAGTCCATGTCATTCATCAGCCCATACAACAGACCGGCGCGATAGGCGTCGCCGCAGCCAGTGGGGTCATTGATGGCGGTGACCCGCACGGCCGGGATCTCCAGCCGGTGCTCGCGGGTGTAGATATGCGAGCCCTCGCCGCCACGGGTGATGATCAGCGCCTCGACGCGCTCGGCGATCTCGTGCGGCGACAGCCCGGTGCGTTCCTCGAACAGCTGCGCCTCGTAGTCATTGAGGGTGATCCAGGTAGCCTGCTCGGTGAAGCGCAGCAGATCTTCGCCATTGAACATGGGCATGCCCTGACCCGGATCGAAGATGAAAGGGATGCCCGCCTCGGTGAACTGTTCGGCGTGCTCGATCATGCCGTCGCGGCCGTCCGGCGAGACGATGCCGATGGTGACGCCCTCGGCGTCCGACACCTTGTTCTCGTGCGACAGGCTCATGGCGCCGGGGTGAAAGGCGGTGATCTGGTTGTCGTCCTCATCGGTAGTGATGAAGGCCTGGCCGGTGAAGGTGCTGGTGTAGACCTTGATGTGGGTGCGCGGGATACCGCAGCGGTCCATCCAGTTGCCGTACAGGTCGAAGTCGCTGCCCACGGTGGCCATAGGCAGGGGATCGCCGCCCAGCAGCTTGAGGTTGTAGGCGATGTTGCCGGCGCAGCCGCCGTATTCGCGGCGCATGTCCGGCACCAGGAAGGAGACATTCAGCATGTGCACCTTGTCCGGCAGGATGTG